>Ga0316204_10003618_pt1 | contig 30215 bp, 27 predicted proteins | sample 6monrhotite_MG_2_FD_205661 | JGI IMG/M metagenome (GOLD analysis project Ga0316204, IMG submission 205661) | Microbial mat bacterial communities from mineral coupon in-situ incubated in ocean water Damariscotta River, Maine, United States -... | ecosystem: Environmental > Aquatic > Marine >...
TTGAGTCTTTTTGTTGATTTATCGAATCAAAAGATTTGTCACTACCTGTGACCAGTAACATAACAGCGAACTCGCCGCCTAGCACGCTCATACGACTGTCTTCTATATTAAGGTCAGCTTTAAGTAATGCTTCTGTAAGTTCATTTACAATACCAGGGCGATCGGCACCAATTGCAGTAATTACGAGTGATTGATTCATTATTTTCTTTTATATTGTTGTTTGTTATTACTCAATTAAAGCGAAAAGAAAAAGAAAACGCAAACATTTAAATAAGATAGCGGGGCATCTATTAGTTGCAGTTAGAAACATCTCGATACACTGCTTCACAAATAACAATTACTCATTAGTAAATATGCGGTTTATCTTGTAAAAAACACCCCCACAAAGTACTATTTCCGGCTTGATTTAGCGGCTCTATACACTTAATTGTACAGTTCTGCTTCTATCCGTAATTTCTAAAAGGCAACAAACATGTTTCGTGGCAGTATGGTGGCATTAGTCACTCCCATGCACTTAGATGGCTCGGTCGATTTCGACAGTTTAAGTCAGTTGGTTGAGTATCATATTGAAAATGGCACCAGTGCTATTATTTCAATGGGTACAACGGGTGAGTCGGCCACTTTGGACGAAAAAGAGCACTGTGAAGTGATTCGTCGCACAGTAGAAATGGCCAATAACCGGCTGCCTATTATTGCGGGCACCGGTGCTAACTCTACTACTGAAGCGATCACATTGACTAAATGTGCTATGCAAGCAGGTGCTGATGCGTGTTTGCTGGTTACACCATATTACAATAAACCTACTCAGGAAGGCTTGTATCTGCATCATAAGTTAATAGCTGAAACAGTGCCTGTTCCGCAGATTCTTTATAATGTGCCAGGTAGAACAGCTTGCGACATGCTGCCTGAAACAGTTGCACGATTATCTAAAGTCTCCAATATCATTGGTATAAAAGAGGCAACAGGGGATTTATCTCGACTAACTCAGATTCGCGAACTATGTGGTGAAAACTTTGACATCTTTTCAGGTGATGATGCGACCGGTACCGAATTTATGTTGCAAGGTGGAGATGGCGTTATTTCAGTTACTAACAATATAGCGCCTAAAGCTATGGCTGAAATGTGTGAAGCGGCATTAGCAGGTGACAGAGAAAAAGCGCAGGAACTAAATGAACCTCTGACGGGTCTGCATAATGATTTATTTGTTGAAGCAAACCCAATTCCTGTGAAATGGGCTTTATCTGAAATGGGGAAAATGCCGCAAGGAATTCGTTTACCTCTTACTATTTTATCTGAGCAATACCATGAAACACTTCGTGAGGCTATGCGTCAGGCAGGCGTGCTGTAATTATGTTTATAAATTTATTACCTGAAAAATTATTGGTTGCTGTGTTTTTAATGGGGTTTTTATCTGTTTCAATGCTTGGTTGCAGTTCAGATGGTGAAGAGCGCCCAGAATATCTGGGTGCCAACTCAGTAAAGGCTCTGGAAATTCCTCCAAAACTGACCAGTCCAGACACTCAAGGTGCGTTGCGTTTACCTGAGCCGTCTGAGAAAGCTAAGTCTGGTAAAAGCAGAGTCATCGCGCCTGTATTTACTGGGTTTGAATTAAAAAATGACTCTCGACTCTATTGGCTTGAAATTGAAATACCAGTTACAGATGTATGGGCTTCATTACCAGGATTTCTGTCTTCAGAAGGAATTCAGGTGGATCGTGTAGAAGAATTATTAGGGTTTGTTGATACAAGCTGGATGAGTGAATATCAGGTAAGTTATAACGCAGAAGAATCAAGTAGCTGGTTTAGCGGTTTTTCTCCTGACTATAAAGATCGCTTTAGAATTCGTTTAGAAGCTGGTCAGCGTAAGAATACGACACGAATGTTTATTACTCACAGAGGCCTGCAGATTAGTGTTGCGAATGATATTACTGCATGGGTACAAAGAGAGTCAGAGCCATTTTTAGAACGTGAAATAATGTATCGGTATATCTTGTTTAGTGGAATTACTAAAACCGATGCAACTGAATTACTCGCTTCTTATAACAGTTATCAACCTCGAGTAAATCAGATAGATGATACCGCGAGCGAATTCGACATTAAAGGCAGTGCTGAAACAGTTTGGCTGCGTCTGAAAATTGCTATAGATCGTTTAGGCGTAGATATTATTAAGAATGATGTAGCATCCAGTACATTGACGGTAAAGGTAGGTAACTTGTATTTGAGTGAAAAACCAGCGAAAGATGAGAGTGGCTGGTTTAGTGGGTTATTTGGCGGAAAAGATATAGTCGTTGATGAAGATGATAGTTATGAATCAGATGAATATAAGGTAAAACAGGAAATTATTGCACCGGAAGACCAGATGGTGCTCGTTTTACAGCAAATAGCCGGGGCTAATACAAGTAAAATAAAGATACGTCAGGAGGATGGGGCTAAAATTAAACAAGGCCGTGCCTATGAGTTTCGTGATGCTTTATTGAGGGAATTAAAGTAGCCGTCTCCTCGTTGAAAAGGGATGAATGGTTCATTTTTTTTGCTTTTGGTGAGTTTGCATGGACTGTGTGTAATATTGACTTACAGAATTTGAAATTACTTAAAAATGATATTGATAAATATGGGCAAATTAAAGATAATTTAGTGGTACTGGTATCTACTATAAAAATAGTGTTTTCGAATCAATTTACTCAAAAGATAAATAAACGAAAGAAAAGTTTTTTATAAGATGGTTAAAGGGTATACATTATGTAAAGGAGAAAATTGACTAAGGAACAGGGAAGCAAAGAAGAAAACCAGTATAATTAAAAATGCATTTATTCAAGGGTTCGCAGAAACCGTTACTCACTCAGTGTTGAGAGAAAAGTAAATGTTATGTTAGATTCAGGTAAAAACGTAAAGTAAAGTTTTGATGGAGTCTATTTTTCTGGGTTAAATATTTCTGGAATTAATTGCCAGACTGGAAAAACATATTTTGTGGTTGAATCAGCTGATATATCTGAGTTAGAAAAAAGGAAGAAGCTCAGGTTAAAAATATACTTAATTACTAATTAACTACGAGATTCAATATGAAACGCATGCTTTTTCCATTTGTTTTATTATTCTGTTCATCAAGTCTGATGGCGAGTGATTTTTTTGATGCTTTTAAGGCAGACAAAATTAATTCTTCTGTGTACGTTATACATGGTCCTCTGGAAATGCCTAATCCTAAAAATCGTGGGTTTATGAATAATCCTGCGTTTATTGTGGCAGAGAAATCAGTTGTTATTGTTGACCCGGGCTCAAGCCATGAAACAGGTGTTATGGTTTTACGTGAGATTGCTAAAGTCACCAGTAAGCCTGTTTCACATATTTTTAATACTCATATCCATGGGGATCACTGGTTGGCAAATGACATTATTCTGCAGCGTTACCCTGACGTGAAAATAATCGCCGACCCTCGTATGATTAAAAAGGCTAAAGCGGGTGCTGCTCAGTCATGGATAGATAATATGATCAGCATGACTGAAGGAGCGACTAAAGGGACTAAAATAGCTTATCCTGAAATGGCTGTGATTGATGGTAGGCAGCTAAATATAGCGGGTTTAACTTTTAAAATTCATTCAGTCGGCGTAGCCCATAGTGATACCGATATTATGATTGAGCATGTTGAAAGCTCTACAGTTTTTACGGGTGATAATGTGGCTAATCTGAGAATTTTACGGATGAGTGACGGCAGTTTTAGAGATGTGGTTAAAGCACTGGACAGAGCTATAAGTTTAAAAAGCAAGTATTACGTACCTGGTCACGGTCAAACAGGTGGTGTTAAAGTGGTGGAGGTGCAGCGTGAGTATTATGATGTGTTATATAACATGGTCGCTGAATTTAATGAACAAGGTCTAGAAGATTTTGAAATGAAACCTAAAATTGAAGCCGCATTAATTAAATATAAAGATTGGTTTGGTTTTGAGGGTGAGTTAGGAAAGCATATCAGTTTAGCTAAACTGGAAGTTGAAAAAGCTGAGTTTGAATAAGGCTCGCTTATAGGTGCGCCTCCATCGGGGAAAGAGTGCAAAAAGCGCGTTCTTTCCCCGATGGTAATGTGCTTAAGCGTCTTTATCGTGCTCGATCAAAGCATAAGCCGAATGGTTGTGTATTGATTCAAAGTTTTCAGATTCAAGAACGTATGAGCGAATACGTTCATCTGAATTCAAACGTGCTGCAACATCGCGAACCATATCTTCTACAAATTTCGGGTTATCATATGCACGCTCGGTTACAACTTTTTCATCGGGGCGTTTCAATAAACCATAGAGCTCACAAGACGCTTCCTGCTCAACTATATCAATTAAATCTTCAATCCAGATAAAGTCATCTGCTTTAACGTTAACAGTTACATGTGAGCGTTGGTTGTGTGCACCATATTCAGAGATCTTTTTAGAACACGGGCAAAGGCTGGTAACAGGAACGACGACTTTCACAGTAACGTGATTTTTGCCATCAGTTCTGTCGCCATAAAAAGTAACTTCATAATCAAGTAAGCTTTCTACACCTGATGCAGGTGCTTTTTTGTTAACAAAATATGTGAAAGACATTTCTATATGGCCGTTTTCAGCATCCAGCTTTTCAGTCATTTCAGATAACATGGTGCGTAGTGTTTTAACTGTTATCTCGTGATTGTGGCTGTTTAAAATTTCCACAAAACGAGACATGTGAGTGCCTTTGAAATTGTGTGGTAAATCTACATACATATTAAAGTTAGCGACAGTGTGTTGCACGTGACCAGATCGGTCTTTTACCTGAACAGGGTGACGAATATCTTTAATGCCTACTTTATTGATAGCAATTTGACGTTTGTCCTGGCTGTTTTGAACATCTGGCATTGACTTGGTTGTGGTCATTTTAATCTCTTCGCTATTCGCTGTATGTGACACAGGCACGCTCTGTTTCCCACAAAGTGAGGGAACTAACACGCAGGGTTTCTGTATTAAGTTGTTTGGCTACTTCCTGGAATATCCAGGCGGCCATATTTTCTGCTGTGGGATTGATTTCAGTAAAAGGCTCAATCTCATTCAAATAACGGTGATCTAATCGGTCACATACGTCATTTGTTGCTTTTTTCATGGCTTTAAAATCAATTGCCATACCAATTTTATCAAGTTGAGTGGATTCTAACTCAAGTTCGACTTTCCAGTTATGCCCGTGCATACGACTACAGGCCCCGGGGTAGTCACGGAGTGTGTGTGCAGATGCAAAATCTGTAACAATTTTTAAAGTATATTTAGCTGACATAACAGGTTTGGGAGTATATATGATAAAGGACCGATAAAAACCGCAAGATTTTATCGGTTTTTATAGTTATTAGCAATTGCTAATGGGTTTGCAGTGTATGGTTGGTAGTCAGGTGCGACTATTTTAGCCTGTTATGGTGCGTCAGTCTCGGGGAAAGAAGGCGCTAAGTGCCTTTGCAGGGTAGTGCTGTTAATACTTATTAACTAATTGATTTTATTGAGTTAATAATACCAGCAGCATCAAGTCCGCATTCAGCAAGTAGCTGGTGCGTAGCGCCATGCTCAACAAAATGATCAGGTAAACCGAGGTTGACAACGTGATTATTCATTTTATTTGCCAGTAACCATTCATTTATGCCACTGCCAGCTCCACCTGCAACTACATTCTCTTCGAGGGTAACAATGGTGTCATGGGTATTGGCGATTGATTTTAATGTTTCGCTATCAAGTGGCTTCACAAAACGCATATTTACTACGCTGGCATCTAGTTTCTCTGCTGCAATCATTGCTTCAGATAACATACTGCCAAAAGCTAATAATGCTATTTTTTTGCCCTGGCGTCGTATTTCAGCCTTGCCGATCTCAATAGTTTTAAATTTCTTGTCGATTTCTGTGCCAGGGCCTTGCCCACGGGGATAACGAACAGCGGCAGGGCCGTTATGTTGATATCCGGTGGTTAGCATCTGACGGCACTCATTTTCATCAGAAGGTGTCATAATTAACATATTAGGCACACAGCGTAGATAACTTAAATCCAGGTTTCCCGCGTGGGTAGGGCCGTCGGCTCCGACGAGACCGGCTCTGTCAATCGCAAATAATACCGGTAAATTTTGTATGGCGACATCGTGTACTAGTTGATCATAGGCGCGTTGTAAAAAAGTCGAATAGATAGCTACCACGGGTTTAGCTTTTTCACATGCCATGCCTGCAGCGAGAGTGACGGCATGTTGCTCTGCGATGCCCACATCATGATAACGGTCGGGATATTGATTAGAAAAATCGACCAGACCAGAACCTTCTCGCATTGCCGGAGTGATAGCGACCAGTTTGTTGTCTTTTTCAGCCATGTCGCACACCCAGTCAGAAAAGACCTGGGTATAGGTAGGCTTTCCAGATGACGTATCTAATTTGTCTCCGGTTTCAGGGTCGAAACTTCCTAAACCATGATATAGGCAGGGGTTATCTTCTGCGGGTTTATAGCCTTTTCCCTTTTTGGTGATGACATGTAGCAGTAACGGACCAGACTGGGCACGTAGGTTTTGTAGCATGGTAATAAGGGTGGGGATGTCGTGTCCATCAACCGGGCCATAATAGTTAAATCCCAGTTCTTCAAATAAAGTCCCCGGCATCATCATGCCTTTTACGTGTTCTTCTGTTCTCTGTGCCAGGTCCCACATGGAAATTTTTTCTAATACGCGTTTGGAGCCACTTCGCATAGAAGAATACATCTTGCCAGACATGATTTTCGAGAGATGTTTCGATAGTGCCCCCACATTAGGTGAAATAGACATCTCATTGTCATTTAATATCACTAATAGATCAGTATCAGTGTCACCACCATGGTTGAGCGCTTCAAATGCCATACCTGCAGACATAGCCCCATCACCAATGACAGCCACTGTTTTCTGCTTGCTACCTGACATTTTGGCAGCCATGCTCATACCAAGCGCAGCGCTAATAGACGTGCTGGAGTGGCCGACGCCAAAGGTGTCGAATGGGCTTTCACTGCGTTTAGGAAAGCCCGACAGACCACCATGTTTACGCATGCTGTCCATTTGTTCACGACGACCGGTAATTATTTTATGTGGGTAGGTCTGGTGGCCTACGTCCCAGACCAGTTTATCTTCGGGTGTGTTGTATACATAATGCAGGGCTAGTGTTAATTCTACTGTGCCTAAACCAGCAGATAAATGACCACCCGTTTTAGCCACGGACTGGATTACAAACTCGCGTAACTCGTCAGCTAACTGATTTAGCTGTGCTTCGGGCAGGTTGCGAACATCAACAGGTGATGAAATGCTTTCCAGTAATGGGAATGGGGTTTCTGACATATTAAAACTAGTGCTCACGCTCAATGATGTAGGCGGATAGCTGACGTAAAACATCGGCTGATTCATCAAAAGTTTCTAGTGCCTGAATCGCCTGTTTATGTAAATCAATCGCTCTTTCAGTTGCGCCTTCTAAGCCAAGTAAAGCGGGGTAGGTGGGTTTGTTCTGCTGTTCATCTGAGCCTTGAGGTTTACCCAATGTTTCCGTATCTGCCGTAACATCAAGTACGTCATCGTGAATCTGAAAAGCCAGGCCGACACAACGTGCATAGGTATCTAATGCTTCAAGTTTAGCCGCCTGTATATTTGGGCTACACATAGCTCCAAGCAAAACACTGGCTCGAATCAGGGCACCTGTTTTTAATAAATGCATGTTCTCCAGTTCTTCTAAAACCAGTGACTTTCCTACTGCAGCAAGATCGATGGCCTGGCCACCTGCCATACCAATTGAGCCACTGGCCTTAGCAAGAAGTTTAATCATTTCTAACCGATTACCGGCGCTGGCGCTCATTGCTGAATCAGATGCAAGCACTTCAAACGCAAATGCCTGCAGGGCATCGCCAGCAAGGATCGCAGTAGCATCATCATATGCCTTATGGCATGTGGGGCGGCCGCGTCGCAGGTCGTCATCATCCATGGCTGGAAGGTCATCATGTATAAGGGAGTATGCATGGATAATTTCAACTGCACAGGCACAGGCATCTAGCTGTTCAGGTTTAACATTTAACGCTTGTCCCGCTGCATATACCAGTATTGGACGCACACGCTTTCCGCCACCGCCAATAACAGAGTACCGCATTGCTTCTTGAAGGCGTGATTCAGGTCCTGCCGGTTCAGGAAGCCAGAGATTAAGGTGATGGTCTACACGTTCGCAATAGGCTTTAAGCGCAGTTTTAAATTTTGGATCAGCAAGCATTCTTTAGTCGTCAATTTCGAATGGTTTTTCCAGTAATTCGCCATTTTTTTCAATTAGCTGAGTTACTTTCTGTTCTGCTTTACTCAATGCCTGCTGGCAGTCAGTTGCAAGTGAAATGCCTTTCTCAAAGTGTTTCAAGGCGTCTTCGAGAGGCAGCTCGCCCTGTTCCATGTCTTCAACAAGCTCTTCGAGCTGTGACATCGCTTTTTCAAAGTTGACTGGTGATTTACGTGCCATATAGGGGTTTCATATTGATTGTATTCAAGGACACGTATATTACTGGTTTAAATGTGTTGATGCCAGTGTGCTGCGCTGTTTGTCATTAAAAAATAATGCGCAATTCATAGTTGGCCAGAATGTAAGAATTATTAGTAGTAAAAGGAGTGTGCCCGATTAGGGGGCATGTATTCGGTGGCGAAATATCTTTAGCTTCATTTGATGGAATTAGCCAGACCCTGATATTGTTATTCAAATCTGTAAAGTACAGGGCTGGCGGTTTAAATTGCGAATTAGTATTATGACTCAGGAATAAATAAGCTATTTAGGTGCTTTCTGCACCAGCTGGTTTACTTATCCAGCCTTCGTGCTTATCCATCCAGGCAAGGCTTAAAATATACCAAAGGGTCATAGGTGCCATCATTGCTATCCAGCTCCAGTCATCTATTACTAACAATTTAGTGCCTAATTCTCCAATCGAGTCACCCAGCATTAAAGTCCATGGCAGGCAGTAAACCGAAAATAGAGCACAGATCCATATTAAAAGTAGGGCGCCCCTGCGTGTTTCAATAGCGGAAAATGCAAGGAAAACCCATAAAGGGGTATTTTTTGTTTTAATCATTTTTATACCTGGAAAGTTGTCATTGTAAAAAATAAATATTATTAAATAAGTATTAAAAAATAGCGTGAATTAGTCGTAAATTAATTATACGTAAATAACAAGCAAGATCTTTGCCATAGAAAATTAATTGTATGCTTACTAGAAATTTAGTGTCTAAAAATAGTAGAAGACCTGTCTGTTAAACGTATTGAGATGTGAAATGATGTAAGGATTATCGACAACTGTATTAGTTAATTATCTTTAGGTGTGAAAGGTGGTTTTTTATATATTCAGTAGTTCACTGACTCGACTAACTGCGATAATTTCCATATCTTCAGGAATGTCATTAGCTTTAGGCATATTGCCTTCGGGTATTACCGCATGGGTAAATCCATGTTTTGCTGCTTCTTTGAGGCGCTCTTGTCCGTTTGGTACCGGACGAATTTCCCCGGCTAAGCCAATCTCCCCAAAGGTAAATAATTTATGTGGTAATGGTTGATCGCGAAAGCTGGAAAGAATAGATAACAGCATGCCCGTATCAGCAGCCGTTTCTGTAACGCGAACACCACCAACAATGTTAATAAAAACATCCTGATCATACATGGGGATGCCTCCGTGGCGATGTAAAACCGCTAGTAACATCGAGAGCCTGTTTTGATCAAGTCCCAGGGTGACACGTCTTGGGTTTCCCAGATGTGATTCATCAACCAATGCCTGAACTTCAATTAATAATGGCCGGTTACCTTCGCGTGTAACCGTGATTACGCTACCTGCTACGGGCTCATTATGTCGGGATAAAAAGATGGCAGATGGATTACTGACGGTTTTTAATCCGCTTTCTGTCATTGCAAACAAACCAAGTTCATTGACAGCACCAAAGCGATTTTTTATTGCGCGTATCATGCGGTAACGTTCTCCGGAGTCACCTTCAAAATACAAAACTGTATCAACCATATGCTCCAGCACACGTGGTCCTGCCAGGGTGCCTTCTTTTGTTACGTGACCGACTAAAAATAGTGCGGTATTGGTTTGTTTTGCAAACCGAACTAGCTGTGCAGCACTTTCTCTAACCTGGGCAACGGCACCCGGTGCAGATTGTAATAACTCGGTATAAATAGTTTGTATCGAATCAATGACCATTACCTGCGGTTTTGCTTGTTTCGCTAGTTGTAAAATTCGCTCAACACACGTTTCAGCAAGTAGTTGAAATTTATCATCACCTAAATTTAAGCGTCGTGCACGAAGTGTCACCTGTTGCAATGACTCTTCACCTGTCACGTACAGGGCGTTCATTTTGTCACCGAGTGTGGCGAGTGTTTGTGTCAGGAGGGTAGACTTACCTATGCCCGGGTTGCCTCCCATAAGTACAACCGAGCCCTGAACCATGCCGCCGCCCAAAACTCTATCGAGTTCTGAAATGCCAGTCGGGGTACGGGGTTCTTCCTGTAGCTCAATGTCACGCATGTTTTTAACGGCGGCTTTCCCGGCATAACCGGTGAAACGTGAGCTGCTGGTAGTGTTTTCTTTTTCGAATACGCTTTCAATAAGTGAATTCCATTCACCGCAATCGCCGCATTGACCGGCCCACTTATTGTGCGTTGATCCGCAGTTGTTACACAAATATTGAAGTTTAGTTTTTGCCATCTGAAGATGTATTTTCCGTATCAGTTATTTCCGGTTCATTAGTGTCGAGCTCGGAGTCATTCTTTTCTGTATTCAGTCGAGGCATTAAACGCGCCATTTGCACGGCGTTATTCTGTGTTTTAATGACTTCAACCGGATGATCAGCAATCAATAAACTAGTGCCCGTTGTAGGAATAGATTGAAGGTATTCTAAAATTAAGCCATTTAGCGTTTTCGGGCCATCGGTAGGTAAGGTTAAATTTAAGCTGCGGTTAATTTCACGAATGTGTGTATTCGCGGCAATTAAAAAACTACCATCGTCCTGGTTGATAATATTGTTGTTATTGACGGGAGAGTCGGTGGTGAACTCACCAACAACTTCTTCTAATATATCTTCAAGCGTAACCAGGCCTTGAAGGTCACCATATTCATCAACTGCCAGAGCCGTGCGGCGTTTGTTTTTTTGAAAATTAAGCAGTTGTTGATATAGAGACGTGCCTTCGGGAATGAAATAAGCATCTCGAATTTGTTGTTCGAGATTCTCTACTGTTAATTCGTTTCTGCTAAGTAAATTAATTACCCTGCGCATGTGTATAACGCCGACAATATTATTAATGTCATCACGATAAACAGGTAAGCGAGTACGTTGGCAGGTCGTCAGGTCATCAATAATGTCATCCCAGTTTTCATTCAGGTTTAGTGCCGTTATTTCATTTCGCGGCACCATGATGTCATCAACGGTTGCATGTTCCAGGTTGAGTAATCCCAACAGCATATCCTGATGTTTTTGCGGTACTCGTGTGCTGGTTTCCATTACCACGCTACGTAACTCTTCAACACTGACACCTTCTGTTTCTGAGTTTTCAGGATTAACACCAAATAGTCTTAATAGAGCGTTTGCAATTGAATTGACGATATAAACCAGAGGATAAATTGTTTTTAGTAAAGGGGTGTAAATGTAAGCCGCAGGAAAGGCGATTCGTTCCGGGTGAAGGGCGGCCAATGTTTTAGGTGCTACTTCTGCGAAAATTAAAATAATAAATGTGAGTAGTCCGGTGGCAATAGCTATGCCGGCTTCGCCAAAATATCTCAGTGCTAAAATGGTTGCAATAGCGGAGGCCAGTATATTTACAAAATTATTGCCAAGTAAAATCAGTCCGAGTAATCGGTCTGGACGTTCGAGAAGTTGTCGCGCTAATTTTGCACCACGGTTACCTTTTTCAGCCAGATATTTTAATCGATATCGATTGAGTGACATCAGCCCGGTTTCAGAGCTGGAGAAAAAAGCAGAGAGCAGTATAAGCAGACCCAGTGTAATAAACAGGGCGCTGGAGGAGATATGATCCATTTAAGTTATTACAATAAATTCAAGTACAAATTTGCTGCCAAAATAGGCGAGCATCAAGCTTGCAAAACCGCTTAACGTCCAGCGTATTGCAGTGCGCCCACGCCAGCCAATAGTGAAACGGCCAACCAGTAAAATAGCGAATACCATCCATGCCACAATGCTTAATACGGTTTTATGCACTAGATGTTGTGCAAATAAATCTTCTAAGAAAACGAAACCACTTAATAATGCCAGTGTTAAACCAATAAAACCGGCAAAAATAAAATCAAATAATAGTTTTTCCATTATCTGTAAAGGGGGTAGTTTTTTCATCAATCCACCGGGGTGATGATTATGTAACATCCGGTTTTGAAGTGATAAAACAATTGACATGCAGGCAGCTAGACCTAGCAAACTATAAGCGATAATAGAGACCAGTACATGAATCTTCAATCCCTGTGGAGCATCGTAAGGTAACATGTAACTAGATGGAGACATGCTTTGAGTTAGCAGGGTGATCGCTGAGATAGGCAGGATGACCATGGCGATAATTTCTGTACGTCGTTTAATTGACATCAGTAAAACCAGCAAACTGATAACCATTGCTACAGAGGAGGCTGCATCAAAAAAACCGAATTGAAAGCCGTTAGAGCTAAATAAATTTTTGTATAAGATGAAAATGTGCAAAAAAACAGCGGCAAACCCCGGCATTAATATAGTTGCAATGGGTTTCTGATTGAAAAAAGTCTCACCTTTCAGGCGCAGCAATAGCCCCAGAGTGGAAACCAGATAAAGTGTACAAGCAATAAGCCCGGTGATTGCGTCCATTAAGTTTAAGAGTTGACTCATTTTAATTATTTCGTGCGAGCTATTATAAGGTAAAGCAAGGATACGTGGAAAGCTAAGATTCAATCCACTGACTATTAATATATGGCTTGCCTGAGTTAATCAACGTAAAAACCGTTAAGTTCATCAATTTACTGTGTTTTTTCCCAACAATTTTGCTGTGTCGTGCTAGCATCTAATTAACGCTTTAAATGATTAAAGTGAATGATCTTCAGGGAACCTCTATGAATTTACGTGTTCTGGGGTGTAGCGGTGGCATTGGTCAGGGTCTGCACACCTCATCTTATATGATTGATGACGATATATTGCTGGACGCCGGAACCGGTGTTGGTGATTTGTCCCTGCAAGAAATGCATCAATTAAAGCACGTGTTTGTTACCCATAGTCATATGGATCATATATTAAGTATTCCTTTGTTAGTTGATACCTTGTTTGCTGAGCTGCAGGAGCAGCCGTTGCTGGTTTATGCACGGGCAGAAACCATTAAAATATTAAAAGAGCATGTTTTTAACTGGCAGATTTGGCCTGACTTTACCGAGTTACCGAATAAGGAAAGTCCGGCGATGCAGTTCATTGAAATGAATCCCGGTGATGAGGTTGTTGTAGGGGATAGGCGCATAGAAATGGTGAATGTCAATCATACCGTGCCGGCCTCAGCGTATATTGTTGAGTCTAAGAATAAGATTTTTGCGTATTCGGGTGATACAACCACTAATGATAACTTGTGGGAACGGCTTAATAAATGCGCAAGACTTGATTTTATGATCATTGAAACGGCATTTGCTGAAGAAGAAATTGAACTGGCTAAACTGGCAAAGCATTATTGCCCTAGTTTACTGGCAAAAGACCTGAAAAAGCTTAAACACAAAGCGATTATCGGCGTGTCACATCTTAAGCCGGGTGATGAAGAACATATATTTCAGCAGTGTTGTAATGAAGTAAAAAGTGAACATGAGTTACGTCATTTAGCCAGTCACGACAAATTTCAGATATAATCCCCGCTTACTTAATTTTCAAGTTTATAAAAAATCATGTTTGATAGCCTAAGCGATCGCCTTTCCAAAACGATTAAGAACCTGCGTGGCCAGGGTCGAATTACCGAAGATAATATAAAAGAGACCATGCGAGATGTGCGTATGGCATTGCTTGAAGCAGATGTAGCTTTGCCTGTAGTAAGAGATTTTGTTGATAGAGTTAAGCTGCGTGCGGTGGGTCAAGAGGTGATGAGTAGTCTGTCTCCCGGGCAAGCCTTAATTAAGATTGTAGATGAAGAACTGGTCGCAACCATGGGTGCGGCGAATGAAGAGCTTAATTTAGCAGCCCAACCACCGGCTGTAGTATTAATGGCGGGTTTGCAAGGCGCCGGTAAAACCACAACCGTGGCAAAGCTAGCAAAATTATTGCAGGAACGTCATAAAAAGAAAGTGATGGTGGTCAGTTGCGATGTGTACCGTCCCGCGGCAATCAAACAGTTACATACACTCGCAGATCAGGTGGGTGCTACCTTTTACCCCAGTGAGAAAGAGCAGAATCCAGTTGATATAGCTAATCAGGCACTAGATGCTGCTAAGAAGCAGTTTCAGGATGTGTTACTAGTAGATACCGCAGGTCGATTACATATCGATGATGAGATGATGACTGAGATACAGCAAATACATCAGGCGGTTAATCCAGTCGAGACTCTATTTGTTGTAGATAGTATGACCGGGCAGGATGCAGCTAATACTGCCAAGGTCTTCAATGAAGCACTTGAGCTCACCGGTGTGGTTCTGACAAAAACAGATGGTGATGCCCGTGGTGGCGCGGCTTTATCGATACGCCAAATTACCGGTAAGCCGATTAAGTTTTTAGGTGCAGGCGAAAAAGTTGATGCGTTAGAGCCATTTTATCCTGATCGTCTGGCATCCAGAATTCTGGGCATGGGTGATGTGCTTAGTCTGGTTGAAGAAGTTCAGCGTAGTGTAGATGTAAAAGATGCGGAAAAATTAGCCAATAAGTTTAAAACCGGTGGTAGTTTTGATTTTAATGACCTTAAAGCCCAGATGGAACAGATGATGAACATGGGTGGGCTTGGTGGCTTGTTAGATAAAATGCCCGGCATGGGTGGGAAAATGGGCGCAATAAAAGACAAAGTTAATGACAAAGATATCAAACGTCTTATCGCTATTATTCAGTCTATGACGCCAAAAGAAAGGGCATTTCCGGATATTATTAAAGGATCTCGTAAAAAACGGATTGCTGCGGGTGCAGGTGTGCAGGTTCAGGAAGTTAATAAACTGATGAAGCAACAGATGCAGATGAAAAAGATGATGAAGAAAATGAAAGGCGGCGGCATGAAGAAAATGATGCGTATGATGCAGGGGAAAATGCCGCCAGGTATGGGAATGTAGTACAAAATCAAAAGCAATTTTGTCCGCTAATGCACGCAAATAAACGCAAAAGTTTAGTTTGTGTGCCTGCGGCACACACCGGGTTTAAAACAGTTGGTTCTATTCGCGTTTGTTTGCGTGCATTTGCGGACAGCCTGCCTGTAAAAAAAACATCAATTAGCACTTGCTAACATCGTCAAAAACCACTAAAATCCCGCCTCTCCCGTGACCCCTTGCTTATGTTTTGGGTCATATTGCGGACACAGATTAACTAATTTTGAGATAGAAAATAATGGTAACGATTCGTTTATCACGCGGCGGCGCTAAGAAAAAGCCTTTTTATCATGTAGTTGTAACTGATTCACGTATGCCTCGTGACGGTCGTTACATCGAACGTGTAGGCTACTTTAACCCTATGGCTAAAGGTGCTGAAAAGAACCTTGAAATCAGCCTTGATCGTATTGATCACTGGGTTGGCCAAGGAGCAGGCACATCTGATCGTGTAGCTACACTGATCAAGCAAGCGCGTAAAGCAACTGCTGCTTAAGTCCTATCTGGTTGTATTGCAGGCGAGCTAATGGCTGAGCAGGCTACAATCGATGGGTCTGATGGAAATAGACTAATTTCGCTGGGTAATATATCCGGCGTTTTTGGTGTGAAGGGTTGGGTAAAAGTACATTCTTTTACCGACCCGAGAGAGAAAATTGTCAAATACGGCACCTGGCAGGTAAAACACCAGGGTAAATGGCGCGAAGTTGAACTTGCTGGTGGAAAACGCCAGGGTAAAACCGTCGTAGCCAAAATAGTCGGATTAGACGACCGGGATGAAGCAATGCTTTATCAGGGTGATGAAATTGCTATTCATCCCAAACAGCTGGATAAACTACAGCAGGGTGAATACTACTGGCACCAGCTTACGGGGCTTAATGTGGTTACCACTGAGGGCGTTGAGTTAGGTAAGGTTCATCACTTGCTGGAGACCGGTGCCAATGATGTTTTGGTTGTACGAGGTGACAGGGAAAGATTAATTCCTTTTACAATCGGACATGCTATTACAGAGGTCGACCTTTCAATAGAGACAATTACTGTTGACTGGGATCCGGAGTTTTAAGCCAGAGATTTAGAAAACATGAGATTTGATGTCGTAACACTGTTCCCAGAGATGGTAGAAAGCGTTGCGAATGTAGGTGTTCTCGGCAGGGCGATTACTAATGGCCAGATTCAGCTAAATAGCTGGAATCCGAGAGACTATACAAAAGATAAACACCGCACAGTCGATGATCGCCCATATGGTGGTGGTCCTGGCATGTTAATGAAAGTGCAACCACTTAAGTTAGCAATCGAAGATGCGAAGCAAAAAGCCCGCAACAATGGGTTAAATAGCCGAGTGATTTATATGAGCCCACAGGGTAAAAAAATCACTCAACAAGATGTTGTAAGGCTGGCAGAGCAACCGGGCTTGATATTAATCGCCGGTCGTTATGAAGGTATTGATGAACGCATTATCGAAACCCATGTTGATGAAGAATGGTCAATTGGGGATTACGTACTAAGTGGTGGAGAGTTACCCGCTTTAGTGCTGATAGATGCAATAGCTAGAATGATTCCTGGTGTACTAGGGGATGAAAATTCAGCTCAACAAGATTCGTTTATGCAGGGCTTGCTAGATTGCCCGCATTACACACGACCTGAAGAGATTGATGGTCGAAAGGTGCCTCAGGTACTGCTTAGTGGAAATCACCGTGATATAGATCGGTGGCGATTACAGCAGAGTTTGGGACGAAGTTGGTTAAGGCGACCGGATTTAATTGAAGCCTTGGACCTGACAGATGAACAAAAGCAGTTGTTAGAGACCTTTAAACAGGATAATAACAATTCTTAAAAGAATTTAATATATACATTGGTGGAGTAAGACCATGAGTAACATCATCGCGCAACTTGAAGCGGAACAGTTGAACAAAGATATCCCAACGTTTTCGTCTGGTGATACCGTTATAGTGCAAGTTAAAGTTAAAGAAGGCGACCGTGAGCGTTTACAGGCATTTGAAGGTGTTGTAATTGCAAAACGTAATCGTGGTTTGAATTCAGCATTCACTGTTCGTAAAATTTCGAATGGAGAAGGTGTTGAGCGTGTTTTTCAAACACATAGCCCAATGATTAGCGCTATTGAAGTTAAGCGTCAGGGTAAAGTACGTCGTGCTAAGCTTTACTACCTACGAGGTCTTACTGGTAAGGCTGCTCGTATTAAAGAAAAGTTATAAATCACTTTTGCTTTTTCAGGAAACAGTAAGAAAGGGGTGCTTAGGCGCCCCTTTTTTTATGGAAACTTATTAACCAGCCTCTTATACTGGCCACAGAAATGGTATGAATGTATTGAGTGATCTGTCAGACACACAGTAATATACGTGTACTTCCAACAATTAATTAGCTCGCCTAAAAACGCAGCAGGATAATTTGATAACACTTTCCAATATGAAATATTTTTTTACTGCATTTTTTATGTTTAGTATATTTTTACAGCCTTTATATGCTGATGAAAATAAAGACCAGTTAGAAGAAAAAATACAGGCGCAAAGAACGCGCCATTTCAATAATATTGACGAGCTTGTGGGATTGCATGTTCCCGGGCTTGCATTAAGTTATATCAAAAGAGAGCAGCCTCAGTTCGATAATGAATCGCCATTAGAATGGCTTTACTGGGAACAAAAGCATATATCACTTTTAAAATATATGCGCCAATGGAATGCAGTTGATCATCGAGTTAACTCGCAGCTTGAAAATCTTAAGAGTTTTAAAATTGCCACTGCAGATAGAAACTGGTTTTTGACAGCCCAGTTACAGGCTTTAATAGAACTAAAAAAATATTCTGAGGCGCTAGCTGAAACGCGTTTGTTATTATGGAATGCAAGCAGCCTGGTGCGTGCCAATACATATGCAGCCTGGCGACGAATTATTATTCAGATATATTTAAACCAGTCACAGATAGCAGATGCGCAAATAGCCATGAGACGTTATCAACAAGATTATGGTGAACTGCAAAACGAAGACGGTGTGGCATGGTTGCAGTTGCAGGCAGAGCTGCTGATTCAGTTAAAGCAGTATGCAGATGCTATTTCATTACTAAAAAAAATCAAAACCCCTGAAGCGCAGGCGTTGGTATTGCTGGCTAAGATAAATGCCAGAATGATCTCGCCTCTTAATGCGCTTGATAGTGCGCAGCTCGTTTTAGCCAGCATAGAAGAGGATGATAAGCGTAAAAACTTATTTCAATATGTAGCGCTGGTTGCAGCAATAGCTGCAGATGATATTGAGCAGTCTATTTTGTTGCTTGAAATATTGCTCTCAGAAAAAGCTGAAAAATTATCTGATTCATTAATTAAAATCGGTGGTATAAATATTAATGCAGATACACTATGGGAGCTTTATCTAAAGAAAGGTTATCTAGCAGCAAACAGAAAAGGCTTGTTAAAAGGTAATGATGTTAGCTGGTATGCCCTGGCAAGTAATTTGTTTCAAACAGATCCTTTAACCGCGAAATCTTTATTCGCTGTTTTATCTTTAAAGGCAAGTGAAAACCAGCACCGCGAGCTTGCAATGAAACAGCTGGTTAAGTTAATGGATATTAATCAGCAACCACTGGAGCTGGTTAACCTGCTGTTTACCGATTCTAAATATATTTTAAAAATTTCAGATGTCGTGCCTGATGTGCGTTACAGGTTGATCGATTTCAATTTATCTAATTCAAATGTGAAAGCAGCAGCAAGGTTAATGGCTGATTTAAAGCAGCCACCAGAGGATCAGCCACAGTTCGACTGGAATCTGCGTCGTGCGAGGGTATTGATATTAAGTGGCTCGTTTAAGCAGGGTGCTGATGTATTAAGTGATATGCTGAAAAATGAAGAAATTGAATCACTACAGGCAGATAAATACTTGCAGGTGGTCTTTGATTTACAGGCTGTTGAGCAATTTGAACTATCTCTTGATTTATTTAATCACTTAGAAAAACTGGTAAGTGATGAGCGTATTAAGAGGGAGCTAGTTTTCTGGAAGGCTGAGTCATATCATGGTTTGAAACAGTTTGAACAAGCCGCGTTTTTATTTTTGAAATCAGCGAAATCGCCCGAAAATGTATATGATCCCTGGTATCACACAGCAACATTCAGGGCGGCAGAGAGTCTGTTTGAAGCTAAATTATATGAAGATGCCAGACAGCGATACTTACATTTATTGAAAATCACTGAAAATACCGCCCGTAAAGCGGTTATCAGGCAGCGGTTACAGGCAATACAGTTAAAACGCCAGTCGTAATAGGCGTTTACCATTTTCTTCTGGAACCACGCGTTTTTAAGCCCTAAACATAAGCCCTAAACATAAGCTCGAAAAATACGTCCAGATAAACTGAAACTTCATTGATTTCAGGGGTTGAAATTCGCCTTAACCCCCCCATCTGTGGATACAGAATTTACATTTTTATTTTCAATGATTTACTCGGAGACCCCAATGAGCGTCGAAGCCTATAAAGAAACCCTCGAATTCCAGGCAGAAGTGAAACAGTTGCTTAAACTGATGATTCACTCTCTTTATTCAAGTAAAGAAATATTCCTGCGTGAACTTATTTCTAATGCATCTGATGCCTGCGACAAACTGCGTTTTGAAGCATTAGGTAATGATGATTTATATGCGGGAGATTCAGAGCTTAATATTCATATTGAGTTTGATAAAGACGCCAAAACCTTAACTATCACAGATAACGGTATTGGTATGTCTCGTGAAGAAGTGGTTGAGAATATTGGTACAATCGCTAATTCAGGTACCAAAAAATACATTGACTCCCTAACCGGAGATCAGGTTAAAGATTCACATATGATAGGTCAGTTTGGTGTTGGTTTTTACTCTACCTTTATCGTTGCCGATAAAGTAACGGTTAAATCTCGTCGTGCTGACCAGGATGCGAATCAGGCAGTGTTATGGGAATCAGAAGGTGAAGGTAACTTTACGCTTGAAACAATTGAAAAGGCGTCACGTGGTACAGAAATTACCTTGCACATTCGTGAAGGCGAAGAAGAGTTTCTTGATAGCTGGCGTTTAAAAACAATCATTCATACTTATTCTGATCACATTTCTTTACCCATCACTATGCCTAAAGAGCCGGAGCCGGTAGCTGAGGGTGAAGAAACTAAAGATGAAGTGGTTGTACCAGAAAATGAAGTGGTTAATAAAGCCTCTGCATTATGGACACGCTCAAAAAGTGATATTAAAGATGAAGAGTATACTGAGTTTTACAAGCATATTGCTCATGACTTTGAAGACCCATTGAAATGGGCACATAATAAAGTTGAAGGTAGTCAGGCATATACCTCTTTATTATATATTCCTAAAAAAGCGCCATTCGACATGTATGAGCGTGACCGTAAACAAGGCATTAAATTGTACGTAAAACGCGTATTTATTATGGATGATACCGATCACCTGATGCCGCAGTACTTACGTTTCATTCGCGGTGTCATTGATTCAGATGACCTGCCATTAAATGTATCTCGTGAGATATTACAACACAATAAAGTTATCGATAAAATTAAAGCAGCATCGGTTAAGAAAGTGTTGGGTTTACTTGAAAAAATGGCCAAGAATGAAACAGAGCAATATGCAAACTTCTGGAAAGCATTTGGTAATGTAATGAAAGAAGGCCCAATTGAAGACTTTGCCAATAAAGAGAGAGTGGCTAAATTATTCCGCTTCGCTACAACTGAATCAGGTAGTGCAGAGCAAACGGTTTCTTTAGAAGATTATATTGGCCGTATGAAAGAAGGTCAGGACCAGATTTATTACATTACCTCCGATAGCCATGTGTCTGCTAAAAACAGTCCGCATTTAGAAGTATTTAAAGGCAAGGGATTAGAAGTATTATTATTATCTGATCGTATTGATGAATGGTTAGTGCAGCATTTAACTGACTTTGAAGGCAAACCGATGCAAAATATTGCAAAAGGTGACCTGGATCTAGGCAGCTTTGAAGACGAAGAAGAAAAGAAAGCTCAGGAAAAAGCTGAAGGCGATATGAAGGGTGTAGTTGAGCTTATGAAAGAAAAGCTGGCTACTAAAACGAAAGAAGTGCGTATCACTCATCGTTTGACCGATTCTCCATCTTGTCTGGTGCTGGATTCAAATGATATGGGAATGCAAATGCAGCAAATTATGCGAGCAGCTGGTCAGGAAGTGCCTGCGAGTCAGCCTATTCTTGAGATTAACCCAGAGCATGAGCTAATCAAACAACTAAAAGATATGGGCGATCAGGATGCATTTGAAAACTGGTCTCATATTTTGTTTGATCAGGCCATGTTAGCAGAGGGTGGGCAGTTAGAAGACCCTGCGGCTTATGTTAAACGTGTTAATGAGATGCTAAATAAATAAGTACTCATTAAAAGCAATAGACTTTTACTGCTAATTATCGTGTATTAGATCTGAGCTCATGTTTTGAAGCATAAAAGCGCTCACCCATAAGGGTGGGCGTTTTTTGTTTACCAGTTATCAATATGAAGAATAAACTTAAGATTTGGTGTTAATTAGTTTTTAAACAACTATAATTTCCATAATTAAACACTAACAGGGAAGTGGTACTAAACTAACCTGCGAAAATGCCTAATTCACTTAACTTATCTTCTTTTATAAAGCCCGTTACATCAGGCATGCTTGTCATGTGCTTGTTGCTTTCATTTAATGTTTTTGCCTCGGGTAAATTTAATGCTCAAAAACGTTACTTATATGTGCAGCCGGGCCAGAGTATCTTCAGCATTGTTAAAGTTCTATACCCGAAAGATAAAGAACAGTGGCCTCATATAATTAAAAGCGTGGTGAAAAAAAATCCGCATGCATTTATTGGTGCCGACGCAACAAAAATTCAGGCGGGAGAGCGAATTGAGTTGCCGGCTATTTCATCAAGTTTTAAGTCGAAGCCATCGGGTAAGGTTGTGGCTTTTAAAAAAATTCAGGCAGTTGGACAAGTTATAAAGAATAGAGGTAAAACGTTTGTAATATCAAATAAAAATAAAAAACGAGATCTTGATATAGGAAGTGAAATTTTCGTGGGCGACCGGGTATTCACAGGTGTTAAAGGTTTTATTCGATTAAATATGATTGATGAGGCCAAAATTGATCTGCGTTGTAACAGTGAAATGTTGATAGAAGACTATCAGTTGTTACGGGGCGGAAACAGAAGTGTTATCTATCTGATTAAAGGTAGTGTTAAAAAAATTACCGGCACCATTGGTAAAATGGCTGATGATGTATACGAAATGAAAACGCCATTAGCTACGGTTGGTGTACGTGGAACAGAGTACGCAATAAGGGTATTACAGCAACACGGTTGTGATGGCAGCCTCGATGTTAACAGTAAAGGCCTGTTTGTTAAGGTTAAGCGAGGCGGTATTGATATTCAGAGTAAAAAAGAAGCGCTTGCTTTAAACCAGGGGGAAGCGGCCCATATGGCAGGTAAAGAAAGTCATTTGAAAAATATCGAAGCCAGTGATGGTGTTTTTGATGGTGCTCAGGACGATAAGAAGAGTTATTTCTTTGGTTCAATATTGTGGCTTATATTGTTGGCTCCTATTATATGTCTGTTTAGAAAAAACCAACGTAATGGATGCTGATCAGCAACAAAGGTTAGATAAATGGTTATGGGCGGCTCGTTTCTTTAAAACACGTTCACTAGCCGCAGAAGCAGTGGGTGGTGGCAAGGTGCACCTGAATGGCGATAGAGTGAAACCCTCACGAAACGTTAAAGCGGGAGATAGGCTAAAAATAACCCGCGGACAGTTTGAATTTAACATTACGATTGATGCTTTAAATAAGAACCGGCGTCCGGCATCGGAAGCTCAGCTTTTATATATAGAAAGTGAAGAAAGCATTGAGAAACGCAAAGAGCTGGCGCAAACGCTGAAAATAATCAATGCGAATACGCCGCATACTGATAAACGCCCTAGTAAGAAGCAGCGTAGACAGATTGTTCGATTTAAACGTCCGCAAGATTAGTTAACAATCAGATGTAAAGATGACTGTTTGTTTTGCGTTCTACTATGAATGAGTGATTAAATTGAGTTTAAGCTGTTTAAATATTGAATATCTCAATGACCTAATGGTGAAAAAGCTATGAGCAGTTATTGGGTTATAATGAATTACAGTTTAGCTGACTATTTAGACCGCTTGTCGAACAATATTTTGAAATTCAAAATAAAGTGTAAAAAAATCATTAAAAAAGGCATTATTTCGACGGAAAACTTTTCGCTAATATGTCTTTTTTGTTTATTCCAATATTTTTAATAAAAACATAGACTATGTGGTTTTATACTCAGTAACTAATTGATTTTTAAGGCCATGCTTCGTTTGGGGGATAGGTGTTTTTGTGAGCTATATCCCATAAATTGGCCTGTTATAAGTCTGATAATCCGTAAAAGTTCAGCCTAAAATTTAGTTTCTACTCTAACTGTTAAATCACTCACATTTTCAAAAGTCTTAGGTGCATATACTGTAGTCAGAAATAACAATCTGCCCCCAGGTTTGTTTAGTATCTTTTTACTTTAAGAGCAGGGGGCTGGCCAAAACAACAAGAGGTTCAGGCCCATGCATAACTTAAAGCCTATAGCATTAATATTGCTCACATCCGTCTTTGTCTGGGGGTGTTCGCCAGAATCACCTTCTGGTAACTCCAGTAATGCAGTTAAGACGTATTCTGGTGAATTAACCAAGTCAGAATATGATGCTTTATCGAATGAGCAGAAATATCAGGTCGCTAATAAATTAATGGGTACCATGTTTAAGGGTATTCCAGTTGATGAGTTTTTTGATATTTCAAATGGTATGGATAACAAGACGCTTAAATCAGGGGCTAATTTGCTTTTTGATACTAAGCAAGCGTTAGCAGCAGAATTGACTCAAGCAGTTGTGGCTGAGAATGATCTAATTATTACTGATCCAGATGATGATGGTAATAACTCATTGTTCAGCATTGATTTTAATGATAATGATGATGATGCTACGTGGCCTAAGCATCTCCCTTTAAGTCGTATATATCAATACCCTATTAGTAAAGATACACTTGATAACTGGATTGCTTACATATTAGCAAATACCATTTTATTTTCACCAGCGGAAGAAATTGATAGTACAACAGTTCGTGATGTACAGAAGGTGTTTGATAAACTGAGAGAAGACTTACGTACTAACAAAACAGTTAGTCAGGTAATTTCACGACATCAACGTAGTCAGGAAAACTGGCGTCGTTTCCGTTCACCAGAAGATAATACGCGTGAAATGATCGAGATTTATCTTGGCTTGTTTGATCGTGATGAAGATGTTCCCAGAGCATCAATTGCCTGCAAAAACCTTTATCTTACTGATGAAGATGCAGGTTATGAATTATTATCTAATGGTTTTGCAAATACAGAACCGCAGTATGTATTAGATACTTTTGTAACAACGTGCGGTGATTTCTATGATGTGGTTGCGAACCACCCATTAGTTATGCCTAGAATCACGACATCAATTGTTGAGTATTTGTTCTTTACAAGAACAGGTGAAGAAAGAGCTGAGATAGTAAAAACTGTTCTATCTGATTCACCGACTACATTCCAGGATATTTTTGTTAGTATCTTATTTAGTAAAGAGTATCTGTTAAATAATGAGCGTCCTAAGTCAGTAGAAGAGTCTTTTTATTCTTTATCTCACCAGATGGACTGGAGACCTTATCGTGATTTACTGGAAGATATGACCAGTGATAATGATGACTTAAGCCTCAAACAAATGGGCTGGCCTGTTATGTCTTTAAAGCTAGGTCGCTTCACGGGTGTACCGCTTGATTCGCTTAGCTTTGCAAATTATCACAAAGGTGTGCGTGAGCAATTAGTTTTAGGCGCAGCTGGCGGTACAAGTTGTAGTGATGAAGACAGTAATAATAATGTTAGATGCCGCTGGTCTACAGGTCTTGGTTTGAACGAAAGTGATGATGACTTGACTGTACCTTTAGCGGATGATGCAACTGAGCAAGCTCAAATTATGCGTCAATTCGAAGTTGACCGTATGTCAAAACTTGAAGAGCGAGCTGATCGAGTTACTAACCTGAGTCTGGATGATTATATCGATTATATATTCATGACGGGATTACAGCGCAATGCATCTGATATAGAAAAAACAGATCTGATTGCAATGTATACAACAGCAAATTATCTAGTTGATGATGATGGTGTGATGGTTATTCGAGATGATCGACATGATGAAATCGCACAGGTTGCGCTGGATTACATGACAAGATTACCTGAATTTTATTACTACCTGACAGCTAATTAGTGGAGAGCATGACCATGAAACGTAGAAAATTTATCAAATCCATGGGTGCACTAGGTGCGACACTAGCAGCTCCCTCAGTCTTTAATAACAGTGCATTTATTAAAAGTGCCAGCGCTGCAGGAATAGTACAGGATGCAAACTTTGTTGCCCCTGCTGTATTACCCCAGGTAATTAATATATTCCTATACGGAGGCCCTTCTGAGTTATCGGCTAACCTAACGAATATAGCGGATATCAGTGCAAATTCTCAAAACCCGTATGATGGAGTCAGAAACGATATCCTTATGAATATGGATGTTCTGGACCCAACTGCTGCTGGCCAGATAACACCAAATGGCTTCTGGAAAGATGCAGGTGGTCTGGCAATGGAAGATATGCTGGCTACGTCTGATTTGAGTGTATATAGAACTATTAATCGACGTAAAGATAATACGCGCGCTCATAGAAACAGTATCTTATCAAGCCAGAAAAGTAACCTTGATATTGAAATGAGTGGTGGAGTAGGTACTACACTGGCATCTGTTCTATTTGCAAACAAGGCTCAGTTAGATGGCAGTACTTTATTAAATGGTCGTCAACTTGAAGAAATGGTTCTTCCTTTTGTTTCTTTCGAGGGGCAGAGTTCGGGTTTTGCTGTAGACGGATCCGCAAACAGTGTGAACCTGCCTTTGCAAATGCGCGGCATTAGTTTGGATACAGGTTTTGATAACCCGTACGCAAGAGATGCAGGTATAGGTAATGAAGCGGCTATTGAAGCACTTGTTGATAAGATGGCGCCCGCAACAAATAGTCGTTTCCAGAAAGTGGCTGATGGTTTTACTAACCGTAAAGATCTTCAATCACGAATCGATGGTTTAAAAACAAATAATGATGACCCTAATTTGTTGCCAGCAATCGCAGATGTAAATGACCCTGATCGAGATGGAACTTCAGGCCTACTGGTTTATCCTAACAACAATAGGTATGCGAGCAGAGTAAAAGCCGCGGTAACACTTGCAATGCAAAACCCTGATTCGTTGTATATAACAGTCGGTGGTGGTTTAGGTGGTTGGGATGATCATGATAATGCGATGGAAAAATATGAAGATCGTATGACTCAGTTAATGACTGTTTTAAGAGTAGCAGCCAAACATATACGTTTAGGTACGCGTAATGATATAAACGGTAACCCAATGGCGACTGATAATATTATTATTAATGTGCATGGTGACTTCGGTCGAAATGTGAACTTAAATGGCTCAATGGGTTGGGATCATGGTAACAACCAAAATTTATTTACTATTGGTGGTTCTGCGGTAAGACCTGCGGGTGCTTTAGGTAAAGTAGTGGGTAAAACAGAGCGTTTTGGTAATACTGGACAGAATAGACAGTTTACACGACCTACTACAGATAGTTATGAAGCTGAGCCTATGTCAATTGGTTCTACTGTGTATTCATATTTTGGTGTGCAAAATCCAGAAGTTTTAACGGCAGATATTGATATGAATCCTTCAGGAGATCCTAGAATTGATGAGACGGTTGCAGGCGAACCAACGCTGTTTTAAATTTTAGCTTAGTAATTTAAGAACAATAAAAAACCTGCTTTATGCAGGTTTTTTATTGCTCTAATTTTTAAGAATAGAATCTGATAATTTAAGGAACACACCAGTATTGAACATCCTGTGCTTCTAAAAAATCAGTGGCTTCTTTACCCTGTAACATAGCAAAAGTTGATAACATTCCTGCTTCAATGCAGGTGTTTGATATGACTGTTACAGAGCGCGGTGCATCGGGTACAGGGTATCCTGTTTGTGGATCGAGTATATGGCTATAGCGTATTCCATCTTTTAATAGAAAGCGCCTTGCATCACCGCTGGTGGCTAACCCCCCTTGATATAATGCAATTTGACCAACAGATTTCTCACCAGAATGTGAGGGGTCATCTACACCAATATACCAGGGTGAATTATTAGATTTAGGTTTTGGGCAAGCGAGATCCCCACCGAAATTGACGAGAAAACTTTTATTGGTATGTTGTTTTAAAATATTTACTGTTGAGTCAACCGCGTATTCTTTTCCAATGCCACCGAGATCAACTTCCATATTACCTGGAAGAGTAATTGTTGGATTATTCCATAAAACTTTGTTCCAGCCAATATTGTGTTTTATTGAATTGACTTCATCCTCACTGGCAATACTATCACTGCCATCAAACTTCCAGATCTTGCGTAATACACCTGATGTGATATCAAATTTTCCTTCGCTTAACTCATAACACTGGTTAGCAAAGTCAAACATTAATGCTGTCTCATCATCAACGTTTACTGGTGCACCATTTGAGTTATTTATTTCGTAAATGATATTGTCGTTAGTATAACGACTGAATTTTTTCTCAATCCGTTTTGCTTCCTGGTAAGCCAGTTCGGTGAGCGCTTTAATTAGTTTTTTTTCTATAGAATCAAGCAGAACTTCGCAGGGGCATGCCATTGCTTCAAAGCGGCCAATGCTATAATTTTGTTTTATTTCGATTGTTATTTTTGTCACGTTGATAAGTAATGTCTGTTAATAGTCTTAAACTTAAGTATACAGGTTTATTTGTAAGGTATTAGTGCTTGAAGAGGCTTAAGTGCATCAGAGGAAAGAGGGATTTCTTATGAAATATGTTACAAAGGAAGTTAGAGATGGTGCCTGCATAGTTAACTTATCAATATTAATATTTAAAAGTTTAAATTTTAATATGAGAGGTTAAGCGATATTAGCAGGGTGATTCAGCCAGATTAATACGATGTTTATTGTTCTTCCATGAACAGATAAGCAAGCGTTCAGCCATTAACGAGAAAATAAATTTCTAATCAAATAACTTCTGATAACTAAACTGTAACACTACAGCTTTAGTTTCATCGTATTCGGCTTCTTCATACTGCCAGTTGATGTATTCTAGACGAGCCCTGAAACGGCCGCCTGATATCTTTGTGCCATATTCTATGCCGGTGGTTATACCTACGCTTTCATCAAGACGATAATCAGCACTGGCATACTGCGGTAATTCAATAGGAGTAGATACATCTACATTATTAAAGCTGTGAAGAAAGAAATCTGCCGCAGAAGATCGGTAATAACGAAAATGTGGCTCAATATAACTACTCGCTGAAAGAGGTGTGCGGTGTGTTAGATCGAGAGTGTTAGAGGCAATGCCCCAGTCGTCAGTATAAAACCGGTAAGAGGCATGAACAGTTTCACCTGATTCACCGTATTGGTGTGCCATAGACGTGAATATTGCGTGACGAAGACGGCTTTCCGGGCGAGCTTCATAGTAACGGTCTAGTTCCGCCCAGGCAAATTCACCAGAATCTGTGTCCTGTACCAGATTTACTTCTGAAATTACTTTATAAGGATCTGTGTGATATCCATCTGAATACGAAACGGTGTAATTTAACTGGCCAACGGTCTTTCTGTTTAAAACTTTAGAAACACCCAGTATAAAGTCATAGGCAGTTCTTTCTCCATTAGAGAAAATACTAGCATCTTCGACTCTAGATAGCGGTTCAGGTGTCCCATCGGTTTTTCTATAAATCTCATCAAAAGATCCGGCAAAACCGGCTGTATATGTAGTTAACCTGTCTTCAGTATCTAAGCTGTAATTAAAGCTTGCGCCATATGACTGATAGTCTTTCTCTACAGATAAGCTACCGCCATAAGTCAGTGTTGTTAGTCTGTCCTGACTGTGAGCCCAGCTCAGGGCTATACCTAATCGTGTATCACTAAAATGCACGCGGTCCACAGATGCGCCATCAACCGTTGAACTGCCGGCGCCTGAAGCACTGGAGAAAGAAACACTGGAGTTTTTACTTCTAACAGCTCCTGTAGGTGTTGCACCTGACATGGTGTCTAGTACAAGGTTTACATTCACCGTATCTTCAGCACTGATGTCACCCGTTAAAAATGCCATCGCTTTTTTAACTTCTACCCTGTCATCAGCTTCACCGTAATAAAGAAATGATGAGTCCAGATCCCACGAGTTTTCAATTGCATGGGCTTGTTGAGCTGTGCCGCCTAATAAGCTGCAGGTAGCAATTGTTAATTTGTTTTTTATATTATTCATAATTTTTAATTACAACCACATCCGCCACCGCCAACACCGCGACCACCGGTTGAGGCTTCTTTACTAAAATAAATATGCTCATCTGCAAATGTACGCATGCCATCTGGGTCTAGTTGCATGTCATCCTGCGCCAGTACGTCGCGCTGCCATGGTTCTACGTTTTCCATAGAAAATGCATCACCAGCTGAATTGTAAACTGAGCAACTGCTTAGGGACAAACTAAGCCCTAAAGCCATTGTTAATGTAATTATTGGTTTCATCATAAATATACTTTTATGGTTACTTTTTGTTTAGTGTCTTAGCGATTAGTTTTTCGAGCTTACCCGTTTGATCTTCTTTGAACCCCTTGTGAATATTTACCAAATTGCCTCTGCGGTCAATTAAATAAGAGGTAGGCATCACTTTTAATTTATAGAGTCCGGGGGTTTTTCCTTTAGGGTCATATGCGATGGTAAATTTTGCGGGATGTTTTTTTAAGAAAGAGTTTGCATCAGAGCGCTCGTTGTCGAGATTAATGGCAATGATTTTAAGGCCATTTTTCCCATAGCGGTCTTGCATTTCATTCATGAAAGTAAATGACTTTCTGCATG
>Ga0316204_10003619_pt1 | contig 30207 bp, 19 predicted proteins | sample 6monrhotite_MG_2_FD_205661 | JGI IMG/M metagenome (GOLD analysis project Ga0316204, IMG submission 205661) | Microbial mat bacterial communities from mineral coupon in-situ incubated in ocean water Damariscotta River, Maine, United States -... | ecosystem: Environmental > Aquatic > Marine >...
TTACCAGCACACTCTCTCGCTTCAACAGGTCAACTAGATTGCCAGGATAAGCTCGGCATATAAAGCTAATATCCACACCATTCTTTTCAAGGACTTTTGCAAGGGTCAAACACCGCATGATGTGTCCAATGCCAATTTGATTCGAAGCATCTGTGCGAAAAACAACTTTCATTCAAGTAGGCGTCCAAGAAAAAATGCCTCTGCAGCCTCCACGCCGACAGTAGCTCCGCGCCAACCTGCCAGATGTTTGATACCTTGTTGGGATCTCGGATGCGGCCATTCTTTTTGTTCGGTGGCATAAGCATCCAATGCAGCTAACTTTATTTCGAGTGTATTCGAAATATCCACGAACCAGTTAGGCTCGAAAATTGATGCACTACCAGGAAGCTGCCATTCTGTGCTGGATGCTACCTCGAAACATAGTAACTTCTTGACTGGATGACCACGCTGTGGACGACAAGCTGTAACTACCGCTTCATGCAAACAACGGTGGTCGATGTTTAGGTCTCCTGAGTGGTGAGTGAACACAGTATCTGGTTTATGTTGGTCAATTAAACCTTCTACTATTTTAATGATATCCAAAAGGTCTACTGAATCCATTCGGTTGTCAGCAAAATTACCGAAAGAGATCCCTTTCACACCGAGTATATCGTTAGCTTTCTCTGCGGCTGCGTAGCGAACTTTAATTTCTTCTTTCTTCGCCGCCATACTACCATCGCGGGAGGAGACACCATCCGTCATGAATGCAACGTTGACCGTCACACCCTCAATTGCCAGCTTAGCTAATGTACCACCGCAACCGAGAACTTCATCATCGGGATGGGCGGCTAGAACAAGTACCGATTTCACCATTAATTCAGCCGAGTAAATCCACTATGACATACTGGACCATTAAGTAAGCCCATAATATCACGTCCTTCTTCGCACTCCTTTATAAGAGCAAAGATAGGATCCAGTGCGTCAAAGAAACCAGCAATTATTTCAGGCGTATGCTCAACACAAACATACACACTGGTTCCACCTAAATAACCTTTAGCCAGCATTTCCTGTGTAATAAGTGTTTTGTAGGCTAATTTATTGTCACTGTTAAACGAGAATCTTGACAACGCTGGCAACCCATTGATCGTAATACTTAGTCCATGCTTATCCGCCAACTTTTGCCATCTCTCAGTGATGTCTAATCCTGCATGAGTAATCTTCTCCCATGACTTGAGACGCTCCATTACTTCGAGGGTTTTGAGTGCTGCAGTTGGGCCTATACGTTCCGTCCAGAAAGTACTGCTAATGAAGGTGCTCTGCGCGGCTTGCATAATGTCTCGTCGACCTATCGTCGCTGTGATGGCATAGCCATTACCCAAAGCTTTACCGAAAACAGCCATGTCAGGCTCAACACCATAAAATTTGTGTAAGCCGCCAAAAGTCTGGCGAAAGCCAGAAGTACATTCATCAAAAATAAGAACAATATTTTTTTCGGTTGCTAATTTACGTACCTTTTCGAGAAAACCATCTTCCGGTTGCACGTTGCGCGAAACTTCCATTTTAATTATACCGATATCATGCTCGCTAACCAGTTTTTCAAGCTTGGGAAAATCGTTGTAGTGAAAAGGTAATACACTACCGCGCAAGTTTTTGGGCACACCTTTAGCTTCCAGTCCTGGCAACAAGTGACTAGCCAAGTTCTGCTCGTCAGCCAAGTTAGCAGATAGATACCAATCATGCCAACCATGGTAGCCACAGATGGCCACCTTGTCGCGCCCAGAAGCTGCACGTGCTATCCGGATAGCGACAGCGTTTGCTTCGCCCCCTGTACGGGTCAACCGCACCATGTCTGCCCAAGGGTGTAGCTCTATTAATCGCTCGGCCAGATAGACTTCCTCCGGACAATTTAAAGTGGACATGTTGCCAGCAGTAACGGTCTGGCTCACCGCTTCGTCGACTTCAGGATGGCCGTACCCCAGAATATTGGTGCCGATACCCATGACAGACATATCAATGTACTCGCGTCCATCTAAATCCCAGACCCTACAACCTTTAGCTTTACTAAAATAAGTTGGCCACTGTTCTGGCAGAAAAATCTCAGCTCGCTTAGAAAGCAGCATATTACCACCAGGGATAACCTTCTTCGCACGCTCCCTAAGTAGCTGCCCCTTATTATTCATTTTCTCCCCCAATGGTACATTATTTCATAGCCACTCTCTGCAAATGGAGCGACCAACTCAATCAGATTTGGATTAGCATCAAGAAACTTAACAATTTCAGTGACCGGAATTCTCGGGGCTAAATCTTTAAATACCCCATATATAGTCCGACAAACTACGTGATCTTCAGGGTTGTCGACTGTCAACCTAAGATCCCTTCTAATTAGCTCTATAGGTGGATTTGCTTTAATTACCTTGAAATCCTGATGGTGCTCTCGAATGTAGAGCCCGCAAAGTTCAGAACGATGCCGACTTTCACCTTCTGTGTGTGAAGTTTCAAGCGCTTTTTGAGTGACAATTTGAAAACCACAGCCATCAATAATCTCTTCCATATATGTAGCGTCAGCGTCCTCCGATTGATGCTTCAACCAAAGTTCTTCCACTGGTTCAAAATAAAGGAAAGGAGATTCACTAGTCACACGAAATATATCTGTCGCACCCGCTAATTGCCCGCACTGCACAAGACGCGATAAAACATCAAATTCATCGCCGACAATATAGCGCAAACCTAACTCCTCAGCGACGGTCTTAAATACCTCGTTATCGATTCCTTCCGATATACCAAGAACTATCTCATCAATACACTTAATTGTTTTTAAGCAGGCAACAATGTTGTCGACAATTCGAATTCCCGCTTTGACATCCAAATTTTGGAGTGGTTTGCCATACAAACGAGAACCTTTATTACGGCAAGCAATAGCCGCTACTAGTTTTCTTTTCATTTTAAGTAACTTTAAGTTATATCACTTAGAGCGATCATCAACGTTTCATTTGTTGCGCGCTTTCATTTAACTAAGAAATACAATCAGCTGAGCGCAGCCCAATGTGTGGGATTCAATAGTTGCTGATCATTTGTTGCAATCGTGTCAGGTAGCGATGGAATGGGACCAATCGCTGCCTCTAAAATTTCTTTAAGTTGGATCTGGCTATCGACACCAATAACAACTTTATTTATTTCTACAAATGACAAGACAAAACGTAAGCAGGATTGTAATGATGTCAAGTTGCTCTGCTTCAACCAAGCATCATATTGAATCCACAGCGATGACCAACGATTAAATTTCTGTGGGCGTGCTTCCGGCTCCATTAAAAGCAAGCCTTGAAGAAATACCGAGCGAACGTGTAATTCTACATTTTTCTCTTTCAGACGTGTCATCCAACCTGAGTCAATCAAACGACGATCAATAATATTAAAAGGCGCCTGAATAATATCAAGTTGGAAACGAGCAAAAAGTTCATCCAATTGACCAGGATCGTAGATCGATACACCAATGTTTTTAACCATCCCTGCGTTTTTTATCTTTTGAAGCGCACTGAAAAGACGATCACCATTCTGTTCCAAAAGTTGTTGTGGACGGTGCAGCAAAAGACCATACAAAGATTTTACTTTCAATTGACGCAAAGATTCGTTAACAGAATCTTCAACCCACTTAAATATGTCATGGTACCCGTTAGGGATTGCCGGTAACTTTGATACCACTTTCCAATTTTGCACTCCGAACTCACCCAGACGCTGCTCACTATCGCCATAGACCATAGCAGTATCAAGAGTATCCACTCCACTTGCACTTGCTTGTGCAAGGATGCCTTGGACTTCACAGTAAGAAATCTGACCTTGTTGATTAGCAACTCCATAGTCTAGACCAAATTGCGCAGTTCCCAAGGCGAGCTTCAAAGTAATAAACCCTTAATTGATCTAATAATATGATTTTGTTGCTCATCTGTTAAGTCATAAAAAAGCGGAATACTTAACGCCTCTCGATAATAATGTTGAGCATTTGGATAATTTTCAGGTTTAAAACCTAATTTACGATAATAAGGATGCACAGGCACCGGAATATAATGTACCTGACAACCAATATCCCGGGCGGCTAAATCCTTCATCAGCTGTACTCTACTAATACCCAACTCATCAAATTTAAATCTAAGAACATACAAGTGATGAGCACTCAGATCACGCCCCGCATGTTGAGCGGGACGACAATATTGCATTCCGGCAAATGCTTCATCATACACTTTAGTTAACTTGCGCCGCCGCGCAATGAATTTATCTAATTTTTTGAGTTGCGAAAGTGCCAATCCACATTGTATGTCTGTAATACGATAATGGTATCCAAGTTCCTGCATTTCATAATACCAAGGATCTTTTACACCGTTCTCGCCAGCTTGCTCTGGCAATTGAAATGGGTCGTCTAATTTGTTTACGCCATGACTCCTCAAGCGCAGTAATTTTCGATACATCCCTTCATCGTTTGTCGTTATCATACCCCCTTCACCCGCAGCAATCGCCTTAACGGGATGAAAAGAAAACGCTGTCATGTGCGAATGGCTACAACTACCAACGAAATTCCCATCCGGATATTGCGCACCCATGGCATGAGCTGCATCTTCAATTACCATTGCGCCGGCTTTGTCGGCTGCCGCCTTGATTGCAGGCATGTCACATGGCAAACCTGCAAAATGGACTGGCACCACTGCGCGCACACTCGAATTCTGCTGAAGCACTGCCGTTAAACTTGCGGGAGACATGTTAATCGTTTCACTATCAACATCCGCAAAAAAAGGATCACCGCCTGCGTAAAGTGCTGCATTCGCACTTGCAATGAAAGTCATTGGTGAAGTTACCAGGGATTTCCCCGGCTCAATACCAGCCACCAGCGCAGCCAGGTGCAAGCCAGCAGTGCAACTAGACACCGCTACGGCATATTTAGCCCCAACATAAGAGCAGACAGCTTCCTCAAAGGCAGCGATCATAGGGCCTTGCGTCAACTTTCCACTCCGAAGAACATCTACCACTGCCTGAATATCTTCTTCATCTATATAGTGGTGACCGTATGTGATCATAGATTCTTTACCTGTTGCACAAGACTTAATTTTTCTTGGTTCAAAAGTCTTTTGAGGTGTTCATCGATGCCACCGAGGTTTTTTTCAAGTAAATCACTTGTTTTTTGGTTGGATAAACTCATATCATGTGGACGCTTTACCAAATTAGTCTGGCTGGCCAATGATCCAGGCCCTATAAGTTTCGGATTTAGATTAAAATGTTCAGCAACTTTAACACCAAATTGATACTTTGAAATGCGTTCATCGCCAACCACATGATAAATGCCATTAGCATTTCGATTCAACAATTCATGCACCGCGTGCACTAATATCTCACTCAGAATTGGTGTGTAGAACACATCCTCAAACAAGATTATCTTATTACCTTTGCGCAATGCATTGATAATCGTATCGCTAAACGAGCATCTATAAGATGGACCCCAACCGTAAAAATTTGTACGAACAACTAAAGTCTGAGGAAAGATATTCAACACTCTCTGCTCGACTTCTGCTTTCGTTTTGGCATAAACGTTCTGCGGTGCCACAGGTTGACTTTCACTTATATTTGACAATTGACCTGAAAACAGATGGTCAGTTGAAATATGGACTAATGGCAACTCCAATTGGCTGCATACCTTTGCAACATTTTCCGCTAACTCAATATTGATATGGCGTGCCAAGTCAGGATTCGCTTCACATTCTTCTATATTCGTTAAGCCGGCAGCATGAATAACAATCTGTGGTTGGACTTCCTTGAATGCCGTCAGAATTGAAGCAACTGAATCAAGCGAAAAGTGACACACCTGGACCTTTGACAGTAAAATCTTACGCACATGTAGCCCCAAGGTAATCGTATACCGATCACCTAGCGCTATAGCCCAATTAAGTGCAAGAAGCCCCGACCCACCCGTAATAAGTATTTTCTCTTTCACTATTTCCAAGGTAAATTAATTTATTCTATCGTTAGTTTATTTAGCTAACACCGATCTTACTTTTATTATTCTCAATCCAAGCTTGCAATTCCTCTACAGGCATCCAGCAGGAGTTTGTGTCTGATGTATAAGTGAAATCATCAGCCACCTTACTGCCACCATTAATGCGCGATTGATCTGCCGACCAATTATGGATTGCAGGTAGGACTTTATAGTGCTCGTCATATTCATACGTATGTGGCGCATCTTCGTATCCAATCATTTGCTCGTGGATTTTTTCACCAGGGCGAATTCCAATAACCTTATGATCGGCATGCGGAGCAACTGCTTTCGCTATATCCATAATTGACATTGATGGAATTTTTTTAACATAAATTTCACCACCTTGCATATCATCGAACGCGTGCCAAACAAGTTCGACGCCTTGTTCTAAAGTAATCATGAAACGAGTCATCTTGGTATTCGTAATTGGCAGTACATGCGTATGCGCTAATGACATGAAAAACGGTATGACAGACCCCCTGGACCCCATCACATTGCCATAACGCACTACCGCAAAACGTGTGCGATGTGTCCCCGCATAAGGATTCCCTGCAACAAACAACTTGTCCGAAGCAAGCTTTGTCGCTCCATACAGATTAATCGGATTGCTTGCTTTATCTGTCGATAAAGCCACAACTCGCTTAACACCACGGTCGATGCAAACATCTATCAGGTTCATTGCGCCGTTTATGTTTGTTTTCACACACTCAAAAGGATTGTACTCTGCAGTCGGTACAATTTTAGTCGCAGCGGCATGAACCACGTAATCGATTCCATCAAGCGCTCGCGCGAGCCGGTCTTTATCACGAACATCACCAATCACAAAATTTACCCTTGGATCATCACAAAACTTCTGCGCCATTTCCCATTGTTTCATCTCATCCCGTGAATAAACAACAATGCGTGTTGGTTCAAATTTCTCCAACGTCATAGATACAAAAGTATGACCGAAAGAACCCGTACCACCTGTGATTAAAATTGACGAATTTGTCAGCATCATTATCTTAGTTCCCGAATAAATAAGTTTGGGTTATTAAAACTTTACGTTATCCTGGCCCGGCGACCCGGTTTCTTCTTAGCACTGAAATTGGCGCACCCTCCTCAACCAGCATGCCTTTTTTCAAGCGATATAAGCGATCACAGTTTTCCACAGTACTAAGCCGGTGGGCTACAATTATAAGCGTTTTGTCTCCCTTTAATGCCGTAACAGCCCGCATAACTTCATGTTCGGTATCAGTATCAAGTGAACTTGTCGCCTCGTCCAATACCAATACCTGCGGATCATGGTATAGGGCACGTGCAATACCAATACGCTGGCGTTGACCACCTGAAAGGCGAACCCCTCGTTCACCCACAACAGTTTCAAGACCATAAGGTAAATCGTTAACAAATTGCTCCAATTGCGCTGCACGCACTGCTCGCCAAACACTGTCATCATCAATCTTATCACTGGACAACCCAAAGCCCACATTTCGGCGTAATGTATCATCTGTCAGGAATATGGATTGTGGAACATAACCAATTAGGTCCTGCCAACCACGCAAATTGCTCTGCACATCAATACCATCAACTAGAATACAACCTCTTTCAGGCGTAAGCAGACCAAGTATAATATCTATTATAGTACTCTTACCCGCCCCACTATCACCAATAAAACCAACAGATGCTCCCTTTGGTATTGAAAGACTAACCCCGTTTAGCACAGATTCATCAACATCTGGATAATTATAATGCACTTGATCTAGCACCACTTTATCCTTATACAGCATAGGCTCAGTACGCTTTTGTCGACTTATGTCCGTATTATCCAGTTTCTGTAGTTCCTCATGCAGCGTATTCACAACCGGTAAAGCATAGCGCAGGTTTTGTAGTGCCCCGAGTATTCGATTCACCGATGGCAGTAAACGAAAAGCGGCAGCACCAAATAAACCCAGGGTCGGTAAAAGCATCTCAATTGGCTTGCCTTGTATTACCATAACCAATACTAAAATTGCTAATCCAATAATGGCGAGCGACTCTAAAAATAGTCGTGGCAACGCCTGCAAGGTGGACTTTTTCTGGCCAGCTCGATTTGTCCCAATATTGTGCGTATTATATTGACCCAGAAAATCATCCTCTCGCCCAAGCAACTGAGCTTCCTTAGCACCGCCTAACCCCTCCTGCAAATATTGAATTCGTAAACCATCGTGATACTGACGGGCTTTCCCCCAACGTAGAATATAGCCGCGAGTAAAGTAATGGAAGCCAAAACCCGCTAGCACGAATGTACTCATCACAAATACAGCACCTATCGGTTCTATTACTATTAGAAGAACTGATATGCCACACAGTACTGAAAGTTCAGACAAAATCATCAGTACAGACATCAATCCTGATTGAGTAAAAAGATTACTCTCTTGCACTGCGTTTCGTATCAATTGAGCAGAATTGCGCTGCAAGTGAAATGTGTAAGGTTGGCGTAAATAACCCCTAAATAATTGCTGTGATAGAGTGGCTTGAACACCATATACAAACCCCATTTGTCGCCAAGTCATAAATGCCAGATAAAATGCCTTAAAGACAAATACAACAACCAAAACTATCGTTCCAGCCACAATCAATTGGGTATGACTAGGGTTACCAAAAGCATTTAACCATGGGGCAATCATTGGGTAACGCAACGGTAAATCATCTTGTGTCATTATAGCGAACACTGGAATAACCAATGCAATCCCTAGTGTTTCCAGCAACATACCTATCAACATCAACCCCAATAAAATTATCGAAGAATACCGGTGGGTAGGCGTGAGTATATACCAGAATTTTTGTGGCAAAGTCATATCTAAGATTGTAAAAATAAAAGCATGGTTTCAATAATTAGAGTTAATACTCATGCAACGCAAAACATCATTTCGCAACATACCACTGTGTGACAAGTGAAACACAGCAGCCGCGGATAGAGGTACAACTGGTTTCTACAATCAAATCATTCTGGCTGCTTTCGCTGCGATTTTATAAAATAAGCAATTAATGCCAAAACTACCCCTAAAAATATGCCTCCAAAAAACCCCAATATAACTAATTTTCGGCGATTAGGTTTAATTCTTTCTTCCGGCGCAACCGCTTCATCGATGACCTTAAAGGCATATTCATCACTGGCATTTGCAAGCATTGCCTTTTTCATTTCACTTTCAATTAGCCCAAACATAGCCTGTTGAATATCCACCACACTGGTTTTATCAATTTGTTTTCGCAAAAATATTAAATTCTGCTCACTTTCTTTCAGAGCCTCAGCACGAAGATACATATTAATGCGAGCCACCAGCATATTTGCCCACATTGCGGCTAAATTAGGGTCACTCCACTCAATTGACAGCGTAATTAACCCCGTATTCTTATCTTCTGACACTTTCCGTATGTCGTTAAACAACTTATATGCCTCCCACATCGTTGGTGGTTTGAACAAATCACCTTTCTCGTCGATCGCATTTTTTTTAAAATCATTTTTGAATAGAATTGGTAGCAGATTATTTTCAACAATAAACCGAGTTGTAAAGCTGCGCGACCTAAGCGTTGCAAGTATGGTTTCTTTGTCGTTTCTTCCTCCGCCATTCAAATCAACACCAACTATTGATGCTAACCCACCAAATTGACTTGCTAGCCCAGACACTCCACTCTTTTGTGAATTTTTATTAGTAGGCGCCAACAATGTTGCAGCCCGAAAAACTGGCTCAGTAGTTAAAGCTATAAATAAAGAAATTGAAGTAACTAGAATAATCGCTAACGTTATAATTATCTTATAGCCTAGCAGTATCTTCCATATTTCAATCAAGTTAATAGAATCTGCTTTTGAATTAACTACATAGTATGGATGCATTTGTGGTTCTTTATCCTGAAGCTGCGGTTGATGACTTTTTGCTTCAGAATCATTATGTGTCATAATATTCTTAATTCCGTGATTGCATTAATGCATTAATGCATTAATATTCTAGCGTATCAAATAGTATTCCAACTATTTTTTAACTACCTAAATAACTCCGGCAGCAACAAAGCGTGATCTTCTGCTTATATACAAAACAAGTACTAATTATGGCACACACCTAATTGCTCTACTCACACTTCCTACCCAACGACTTGGTTGCCAAAGATTACATTCACATTATCGCCATAGTGAAATTTTTACGATTCCAGATTCCACGAATCAAATTAGTCGTTACTATTATACTATATTTAATCTTCATTCCCTCCACTAATATCATCCAAAACTTCACTAAACGTTTGTCAGTAGAATGGAATCGACAATAGTACTACAATGGTCGCAATTACTGTCGCACTATTGTTATTTGAAAAATGAAATATTCATGTTTCACAGGGAACACTCATTTATAATCTACAAAACTGATTTATCCCACATCTGATCAATGAACATAGCGCCCCTGCCAATTGCCACGCATAAGGTAAATTGACTTATTCAATTAGCAGCCAAAGTTCTCACCGAGGCAAGCACCAACAACGTAGCAACATAAAACTAACCCTTATTTCCTGTCAAATTTGGCAGACTCCAAGCGTAATTCTTCTAGCTCAGTTTGCAGTAAATCAAACTCTCGTTGCTTACTCTTAAAAAATCGCAGGGTCACCCTAGCTTTTTCTTCTATACCTTTGGGTGTTAACAAATACGTATAAGCTTTTTTATTTGGGTTCTTTCGGAAATTAGTCACCTTAACCCAACCTTTATCAATTAGCGACTTGAGGCAATAATTTGTCTTGCCCAAGCTAATACCCAAAGACTCCGCGAGTTGTCGCTGATTCACATTGGGATTACTTGATAACAGCTTAAGGATTTTATAGCGATTTTCGTCGCTCAAAATAGACATACGCTGACACGATTACACACTAGCCTGAAGAAGCTGGGAATTTAAATTTAAGCAGCTAATAAAAACCAATTTCACAAATTTAATACACTAGCCACTGTGGATTGTAACAGGAATCTCGGACTATAAATCTCAATTAGCAAGCACGCTACCGCCATGCTGTATATAGTTCAATACAACATCGGTAATATAATCAAACACTAATTGTTTTTGGTTAATTCATTTAAACAAACGTCACGCATGTTCACCGCGTGAACGTAAATATAGCAGAGATAATTTTCAATACAAGTCGTGAGTCTTAATCTTTTCGATTTGTACATTTTTTTAAAATTATGAGCGAAAAGCATAGCTCAAATCGATTTTATTATGACTACAAGTTAATCAAAATAGTAGCGGATAAGGAATGTATAGTTCGATTGGTACCTTGGAGGTTATAACAGCCTTTTTAAGGTAAAACACTTACCCTCATGACTTCACAAAACCCTGTGAATATTAGATTAGATGGTCTCCAATAGGCGTTTAGCAACCCCCTTAAACAATTTAGGCACAGGCGCCGAATTAAGAAACTCACGGAGATTGCTCTGAAAATGCATCTGACTCACATTAAAAGGGCTAAAAGTTACAGTTAAGCTTCCAAAAGTGTAAAAATCCCCCCCACCCCTGCGATTTTTTTTAGGTATGTAAGCGCTAATGCATCTATACCTCGAAATTAACACCTATTTTTAACAACAAAATAAGCTGCCATATGAATTTAGCTTAGTTTACCAATTCCAAATCCACTTCTTGAAGCTGAGTTTTGGCAGACTGTCCAGCAATATTTAACAAGATAGTAACTCGCTGACATCCGGATCGTGACAAAAATATACCGTCATAACCTTCTAATGAACCACTGACAATTCGAACTTTATCTCCCTGCTTATACCCTGGTGACAGCATATTGTGAACCCCATATTGGTCTTTATGAAGTTTTATTGCATCTATTAAACTATCTGGTACACTCGCTGCTTGACCACCAAATTTAACCATACTCGATACACCAATGGTTGAGTTTATAGGAGCCCAGTTGTCGCTTTCTTTATTCAGTGAAATAAACAAATACCGTGGGAACATTGGTTCGATAATTTCTACTATACAGTTGTTACGACGCCGTCTTGCACGAACCATAGGTAAATAGACTTTATATCCTTGCCTTATTAGGTTTTCTTTTGCAGAAATTTCCTGCCTAGATTTACTATAAATCAAATACCAACTACTTTTTGAAAAAGCGTCTGCGAAAATCATAAGTCATTCCCATCAATGCATGGTAATTATTGTTTCGTGTCAAATTTTAGTCGCCATCAACCTTTCAATAAAAACAACCAATTTCAATTTTCTTTAATGCTTCAAAATACACCAACCGTCTGCCATGCCGCTGCGGCAATACCCAACTGATAAATAATCTGCGTTATGTTTGTCCACAATGTCAATGGTTTCATACGATCAGCATCTAACGGCACCACAATGGTATCGCCAGGCTTTACATAATGACTTCCACCGAACCAGCCGGTGTTTTCGTCAGAGACCACAGCACCATTTGCCCGAACGATATAAATGCGATCATCATCGGCTTTATACGTTAAGCCGCCACTTAAATTTACGTAGTCGTCCCTCGATAAGTTAGAGGAATACAGATGCGAGGTGGATTGCTGTACTTCGCCAATGATCGTCACCTCTTGAGTCTTGGAGGGCACATAAAGTTTATCTCTGTTTTTAAGCACTAAGCGCTGAATTTCACTAAACTCTTCGTCAGACTCTTCTGCCAGGACGGCTTCTATATCAATGACGAGTCGGCCTACTGCTTTTGTGCCTCTTAATTGCTTTAGTAGAGATGCGGCAAGTGCAACCGATTGGTTATCGGCTTTTTTCTCAGAGGTGGTTGATTGCGACTGCTCCAACGAGATAGCGGCAAGGTCGGATTCCAAGCGTGCCGCCATATTATCGATTTGTTTTTGCTCGCGCTGGCGAAGATCATCCCGGGTAAACACCGCGCCATCCAGAAACGCCTGATCAGTAAATCCGCCAGCGCGTTCCATCACTTGCTTCAGGGTCTCACCGCGTCGAAAGGGATAGCGGCCAGGGAATTTAACCTCACCTAATAATTCGATGGTTTGCTCTTCACCCCACAGGGGTATGCGCTTAATTTGCAAATGATCGTAGGGTTGCAGTGTTAAGTCTTCGGCTATATTGGTGTCAAATATTTGACTTCGCGTAACCGTATAATGATTAATTTCGCGATATTCACCATTCACTATTTTAAATCGCGTCAATTCAGCGTTTATCGTATAAGCTGATTCAGTGAGTTTACCGGCCGCACGAATTAAATCCTTAATTTGCATACTGTCATCAAGCGGATATTCACCCGGTGCCGTTACCAGGCCGGACACCGTTACGATAGGGGCATATTCGCCATGTTTGGTTTGCGCGTATAAGGTTCTTATAAGTGGCTGAATAAGCGCCTGTCGGTCCACAAATTTATCTTGTGTCCTACCGTCTTTAATTAAGCCAATATCTTTTTCTAATGCCGATTTTGTTACAAACTGTCGCTTATCTGATTTTTCTTTCTTTTCTTCAACGTTGAATATTAAAATTTCATCCCTGGGCTGTAATACAACATTCGCGATCGAGTCGGGATTCTCCATTGCTTCTCGCAGCGAAAATGAAAATGCCTCCAGCTTTTCACCAGAGTTTTTCTGCCGGGTAACAATCGCATAATCCAGATCGGTACGGGTTCTTAAATCAAATGCTGCCCGCATCGCATCGGTGACTCGCATATTCTGTGAGTAAGGGTAGACACCAGGGTAATGCACATTACCATTAATAGTAATGATAGCCGCGGGAGTGGCAAAGCGCTCTTGCTGCCGTAATTGCTCAACTATCGGTGCAATGATTTCTTGTCGGTTCTCTTCAAGACCAAACAATACAACCTCATCACGCGGAGATAACACAGTATTCCAGGACGATGTCGTATCCCTTAACGCATCACTTAATCGCGTGGTAATAACATCTAAACGCCGTGCAGGTAATATTTCGCGCTTAATTAACACATAATCGAGATCCGGCTTAGGTAATAGCACATCGACTGACGGCACCAAATCACTTAACCGCATCCCTTCAAACCATTGGGAACCACCCGGCCGCAAGGCATGCCCCGACAGCAGTACAATATTTTGCATTTTTTCCAGAATGGAATAAACCCGCACGACATCACCATCGAGCAAACCCACCTGCAGGTTAGCATCGATAGTCGCATCGATATCCACCAAGGTACGGTCCCCTTTTGGCGTAATACGCTCCAGCTGCGTCACCTTAGGGTAAGCCGTTGCTAACAATCCCCCGGAAAATGATAAGGCATCAGCAATGGTTTGCTCTTTGTTAAGCTCATAAATGGCGGGACGACGAACTTCACCTGCAACCCCAACGGTTCTGCCGATGGGTGGTACAAAAATCACATCACCAGGTTGCAAACGTTTATCGTTGCTGGTATCGCCACGTAACAAGAGGTCATACAAATCCAGGGTGGTAACAACTTTACCACTGCGTTTCAATTGAATTTTTCGCAAGGATCCGATGGGCTGTATGCCACCACTATAAAACAGGGCATTTGTCATGTTAGATAACGCACTAACCGTATAAGAACCCGGTCGAATCACATCACCCAATACAAAAATGCGAATAGACCGCAACGTTCCCATGGTGATGTTGGCTTTAACACCGATCATTTGACGCTTTATACGCGCTGCCAGGGATTGTTTTAACTCATCAAAACGAGACCCTGCCACCGAGATGGGACCAATACCTGGAAATTGCAGTTTACCTTCACGGGAAACCACCAGATCGTACTCGGCGTTTTCCTTACCGAATAGCTGTACTTGAATGTTATCGCCTGGACCGACAATGTATTCAATCGGTATAGGGATATCAGTTGCTGGTGCGAAGGTTGTAGGGGTTCCCGCAAACAAGTCATAACCAAACTGTTTTAGAGGCGGGCGAATCGATTTTTCTTCCGATTTTTCTTCGGTCAACAAAGGCGCGTCAGCCCCTTCCTCTGCTACACGCTCCATTTTTTTATTGGTTACCACATTGCGTGGTGAAACAATTTCAGGTTCAGCAATGGATGGTTTAGTGGCTTGTGGCGCCCCCCGGTTAGATTCCAGTGACTTTAGCGCCTGTTGCTGTTGTGCGGGTGATAATTGCTTAAACAGCTCCATTTGTTGCGGTGTGGGGGTTGTAGCGGCATTAACCCCGCTGCAAAAACTCACTGCAATGGTACTGAATACAACGGTTGAAATAAACTTTTTTGCTGTAACGAAATACTGGTTAAAGTCCATATTAATAATTGTTTGATGCGTTAAATAATGTCAGTTTCCCAAGGAAATAATAAGTATAGTTATGTCGTCTCACCCAACGATGCTGACCATGACGTCCCCTCCTACAACTTACACATATCACTAAGCAAATGGTAAATCACAGCACGTTATGTTATTATCCGAAAATCGTCCCATGCAATGGCGACCATCAAAAAGCATTTGGGTTAGAGCCGCGTTGGTGTTGGTTATTTTTATGAAACCAGTTTTAATCCACCACTATTCAACTAAACCACCGACCCTCATATCATCTGCTTGTTGCATTAATTAAAGCTAAAAATTCAGAATTTACAACAAGCTCGGCCCATTTCTTAAAAAATATCATGAACCGACTCTGATAATAGCATGTTTTTTAGTGAATGATAGTTTTGCAGACGTTATGTTGCACTCAGCCATTATCACATCATTAAGAATTTAAGGCATTCCTAATTTAAACGCGACAAAATACGCTAAGCAAGATTGAATTGGTTGTTTGTTGACGACAGTTATGAAGGTAAGAGTCACGCGGCTTTCAACTTACCAATACTGAATTTGCCCTAATTTTATGGCACTAGCAGCGAATAATGTCCAAGAAGGCGAAAACATTTCAAGCACTCACCAGCACTCACCAGCACTCGCGGCGCACCTCCAGTTGACTAACAATCAGCCAAATTGATTGATTTTTATTCATGAAACCCGCTCAATAGATGAAAGTCGGGCCGGTCAAGCAATAAGGCGTCTTCAAAGATATCATAAAGATCGCCAGGTGATTTCACCATCTGCCCCACATCACGTGTCCACGGACTCAAACTCATTGGCGGCGCGGCGCGGGTATCCTTAGTCAGCATTGAGCTTAGAGGGATTTGCATGAATATACCTTTATCCTGGTACGGATCGCCTGGTACTCCAGGTCCGGTAATATCGTCGCCATCCGTGTAAGTATACCAGGCCCCCACTTTGACACCGGATCGAAAACGCCGCATGATTTCCAGCCGCGCGCCATTATCCCTCGCCAAAAAACGACCGCCTCGAAGACTGACTGTAAGGCCGTACTGCTTGATACGATAGTGTATCGCAGCAAGTGCGCTTACCGTTTTGTAGTTCTGAAAACCCAATGCACCATCAAAATCACGCTGCTTAACCCAATCAATGGTAAAATCGGTTGCCCAGCTCTGCTCTTTGGGTATGTACAATATTTGCCCACCTGTACCGCCAAACATTTCTTCGTAGAGACCCAATGACCAGCGCCCATAGACCCGAGGACGTATGTGAAAATATTTATTTAACAATAATGTTTCCAGCTTTAAGCCGTTTTCGCGTTTGTATTCCGCCACATCGCTGCGCACATGGGGCAATAAACTATTGGAAGGCTGCTTAACGTCGCTGACATTTTCCAGTAAGCGCAGTCGTGCCGTCGTATTAAAGAAAAAGGCATTACCCAAATAACGTTGATAGGCAGCACGTGCAAATACATCGTATTTGAAGGCACCACTGGGGTCATTAAAGAAAAGCCCCATGTTAAAAGGGATAATTCGAAAACTATTAAGCGAGGTATCCGTTTGCTTTAAACTAATGGCATGACCATCTTCATTACGCAAAACTTTTAAATCCGTGGCGCTATCCGTTGCAACTTGATCACCGATGTCCGGTAGCATCAGTTTATTTTCATCCAGTTGTTCTGACGAAGCTGGGTAGGCATATTCCACGGTCATGACATCGAGCAATTCGCCGTAGGTTACCTTGCCGCTGAAAAACTGGTCGAGTTGTTCAAGATTCTGGAAATGGTAACTCACCACCGCCAAATCACTTAAGGTATAATATGTGACTTTTATCGATTCGGTTCCACGGGGACTCATTAGCAACGCAGTACGCACGGCCCGGCCTGCGGCTCGACCGATCAATGATATACGCGGTGTCGCTACACCAACTTCCAGGCGCGTAGCATCCAGCCATACACGAACATTTTTGAACGCCTGTGTTTCCAGCGCCTTAATTAGCGCTAATGCATGTTGATTGTCTTGTTGCCAGTCCTGAAGTGAAGGACGCGTAATGCGTTTGTCATAGGGTTTGGGTTCGTCAAACTTTGGAATAAACTCAGGCCTCATAAGCGGAATCGACAAATATCCGTTTATACCCCAATCACCATCCTGATAAGCCAGCTGTGAACCCAACCAACCCCAGGTGTAGTTCACGCCGAGTGTTAACCCGCCTGGCCGACCAGCCGCGCCACTCTCATCAGCACGATGATCATTTTTATAATCAAAGGCATCGTATTCGGCTAAAAAAGACCAGTTATTGTAATTTTTTGGCGTAAAACGAATTCCACCAAACTCCCCGTCGAGACGATCGGTACCGGCACCAATGGTTAAATCGAACCCATCAATTTTTTTACTGAGCACTAAAAAATTGGCGCCGAACAGCTGGGTACCAAAAAAATCATGCGCACCGACACTTATCGCAGGAACAAGTCTTGACTCAGGATACAAAAGTAGCTTCGCATCAAACGCCTTGTCTTTATCCGTACCAAAATCAGCATCCTCTCTTTCGGTAAAAGCATCCGTATTTTCAAAGGAGGTATATCTGGCAGAAAGCTCCAGTCGCGGAAAAAAACTAACACTACTCCACAAGGCGCCATATGGATCGAAGAAGCTAAACCCAAACCGTAAAGTGCCTTCTTCGCCAATGCGCGCATCAGGCATATTAATGAGCCCGGTTTGCCCCAGCATGCCTGGTGCCGCATGAGCATTAACAACGAATAACAGAGGCAAACAAAGAACAAGCAATATTTGATGAATGGACAGGAGGGCAACACCCCGATGAATTCCAATACTCAAAGCAGAACACCTGTAACGACATGCATAAATAAACGTAATTTCTTAAAGTAGGCGCTAAGTTAGACGGTTTTTTGTATTTATACTGCTAAGACTTTCTAATAGAGTTATTAATACTAATAAAGTATTTTAATATTAAAAATGGCAGGACATTCTAACAAAATATATCCATGAAGCTAGCGCTTTAAATTACAAAACTTAAATTAAAACATATCACTTGGGAATTTAGTTGAGAAAAAAATAATACGGCAGGCGCTCCGTGCTCACGGACCGAGGTCGCGGCAATTTTTGCCTTGGAAGGACTTCACTTATGGAAGGACTATTGATGGACTATGGAAAAAACTTTTGCGGTACTACAACCGCGACACGACAACAGAAGGTCTCTGCGAATTCCGCAGAGACCCACGATATAAGCTGTACTAATACGAACCCTGCCCACCAACAGCTTTGCTCGCTAACCACCGCTTAATCCTTACGATTAGTTAGCGCCTGCCGCCAATGTGCTTGGCCTTAGTCGGTATTAGTGTGACGTTGAACCACCTGCTTCCGCAGCTGCAGCCACACCACTGGCAGCAATAACACCCACGGCAACCATGTTAGCGGTGGCAGCAGCCGCCGCACTAGCGGCACCAGCACCTGCGGCGCCAGCACCTGCAGCACCTGCGCCTGCACTCGCACCACCACCGGCACCTGTTGAAGCTGCACCGGAACCAATCGCTGCGGCAAGCTTAATTTCTTCTGCAGCATAGGCAACGGTGGACATCGCCGCCATGGCAACTAAGGTAATCAAAATTTTCTTCATTTTTCTCTCCGTTCAATAATTCTTATGGTTACATGAAATATGGACGCTGATGCTTTACCTGTCAAGAAATGACACATAAGTTTTTATATATTATTAATTTATGTCAAATTTTAACCAACTTTGACGTCCGTGTAGTGATCCTTTGCGGAATTACGGATCTACAGATCTTTGTTTCGACTGAAATTGGAAAAGCTTTAGATAATCGTTGACCGCTACAGAAGCGCATTAATCGCTTGATGAACCTTCAGTTTGTTGCTCTTTATCGGCTCGGCCATTGGATGAAGGCGCTTATGCGGAATCTAGAATTATAGGATGAATACGGTAACAATTTTGTTTTGTGTGGAGGTAACAGACAAACGGCGAGGTTAAAGCGCTGAAATATACCCATAGCGTTTAGGATTTAGGTGTTAAGTGTGCTTCATATTTATTTCATGAGAAGGCGAAATGACGCGTAATAGCCGGACTATTGCAAGGAATTTCAAAGCTTCCGCATCCTGCTCACGCCCCTTGCCTACATCCCTGTAGACAACGCAGTCATGGAAGCTCTTACTGGAATAAATAGGAGGTGCAATTATGCCTAAATACTAAACGCTAGGGGTATATATAGAACCCCATAACAGCAGGCATAAGATATCCTGCCGTTATGGAGGTAATTAAGGAAAAAGTCTACTGGATTTTATGAATAAATTTAGTAATTTGAACGCCATTAGGGGTTTTCTCGGCTTCAATGGCAAAACTTCCATTAACCGAGTTAAAGTTTGCTTGCCCCTTGTTTTGTATCATTACTTCGAAACTGCCAGTGCCACTCGCAAATTTACCAGTGGTTTTCCATTTTGTGTTCTTAAGAAACATTTTCCGCATGACGCTCGCATTAAATAATTCGATGTGATCCTGGCGAATACCCGCTAAGGTGGACCGATCATTCGTGCGCGCATTGGACGCAAACAACTTCATCAAGTTGTTTGTATCACCCGCCTCATAATGTCGAGAAAAATTGCTTAATAAACTGTTTAATTCCGCTTGTGATAGCTCTACTGGTGCTGGTGCACTACGTGTTACTGGTGGTGCCGCACGCGTTACGGGAATTGCGGGCGCGGCTGGTACCGCTTTCCCTTCGGCGGAAACGATTTGGTTGGAAAAATAAAAGCGCGTAATTTTAAGATCATTATTCTGACCCCGTTGCGCTTGTAACGTCAACTTACCTCTAAATACGCTTGCAGCGGGATTATTCTTCGAAATAATGGTGGCTTTATATTGCCCCACCCCACGGGCAAAATTGCCTTCGTTTTCCCAGGACAAGCCACTAATAGCCATTTGCCGGGAGGTTGTGGAGGCAAACAACGCCCTATGGTCAGACTCGATGCCGGACCGAGTTGCATGCTCATTGGTTCGCGCCTTAGCAGCAAACAGCGACATTACCCGTGTTACATCACCAGCCTGATAAGCTTCGGTAAATTGCGTCAATAACTCGTTTAGTGCCTGCTGGCTAATCGCAACATACACACTTGACGCTGCAACCGCTGAGGCTTGATTCTCCGCAGCGCCGACATCATCCACAGGCACCTCATCTATCGGGAAAACCTCTGCTGTAACGGAGCCATTATCTGCTGGTTCTGAATCAAGTAACGTTGAATTTGACGGCACTGATACAAAGCCTTGCTGTTTTACCGGTAGTGAGTCAACACGCTCCTGCAACGGAATATCCCTACCTTCAAATTGATTATTAGGTATACCGGACTCGGCACCAGCCTGAGACGTCGAGGAAATAGTCGCGCCTGGACGTGGATTTGACGACAACGCTTTTGCCTTACTCGCGATTGGAACGGCAACAAATTTATTCGCTGGTTGCTCCACATCAACACTTAATAGGGTGGATTCGGTATTAACCGTTGATTGAGGCAATGCAGAACTTGATTCACGATCTGTCGACGGCGTTGCTGTCGATACCGGCAACCTGGCCTGCACTGGCACGGGCTTGAATCGTGAAGTGCTTAGCTGAGTCGATGAAGGCACTGGGTCCGATGTCGAATTATTTGCCGAATCGAACGTTGACACTGGCACCGAGATTGACTCTTCCATTACCTCGGACGCAGCCAGCGACGAGCCAGATGCTTCATCAATCGCAGGGGCTGTCTTTGGCGAGACTGACCGCGCTTTTGCTGTCGATTTCACCACGGGCGCCACAAATTCAGTTGCTGACTCCGTGACATAGAGCGTATCCCGATTACTGCTCTTGCGTTGGGTTTTACCGATGGTTTCGACGCCATCTGCTCCGACATCGACTGAATCCGTATTTTGTTGCGCCAGTTGAATTTCGTTCTTATTTTCACGAACATCGCTCGACGCGAGATCCGATTGCGGCAGTTTCTGAACTTGCGTTTGTCCAGTCGGTATATCAGTTGAACTCACACCTGGACGAGTAAAAGACGTTTCGTCCTGAGCCGTTATATCAGTTGGTTGCTTGATAACATCGGGTTCTGTTGGCTCTAATTGAGTAATAAATAAACCCAATACAATCACGAGCGCACCGATACCTAAAATGGCGGCTTGACCCAATAAGTGAATCCGGCGCCGGGTTACACGCGGGTCTGGCGTATAAGCCTGACTTTCCTGACCAAAATAAGCTGAAACGTGAGGCGCTGGTTTTTCTGGCTTGATTTCTTCACTAAAATCTATGGTTAACTCCGGATTTTCCAGCGCCTGCAAAACTGCTTCGGTTTTATCTTCCGGTTGCGGTATAACCGCATCTCTTTCGACTACGGTAAAGTCCTCGTTCCTGGTTAAGGCCTCATATGCTTGCCCCACCTTTGCTACGCACTCGCTGGCGCCGGGCTGCTTATCCTGGCGCAATAGACGCATTAACAAATCATAGTGACGTTCAATACGTTTAAGGGAAGCGACTGGCGGTAATCCAAGGATACGATAGTGGTCAGAATCATCTGCGACAAACAACGTTCTACGCACAAAAAAGCGCACCGCGGCGCGCAGCATCACCGGCGAAATCCCCATAACAGCGGCTGGGCTTACTTTCGTTAACACCTGATCATCCGCGACAGCAAGCTCAAGCAACTCGCTAACACCTTCCGGCAACGGCTGCGTAGGGTCATCCAGTCCGGGAAAACTAGATGGCGAGCGATGAAAAGCCAGGACCAAACGTAATATGCGGCGTAATACCACATCTTCAGAGCTGGGGGTGGCGTGCGCGGCAGGCGCCATAACCTCAGCTTGACCAGACTCAGATACTTGCCTGGCACTATCATTTTTCCCACCCGGAATAACACGGAAAAGCTCCCGCTCAGAAAATTGAGCTGCCCCGCCTACGGCTGCTGGTGGAGCATCCTCAGGCTCTTCGCTAACATCCAACTTGTCGGGTTCAGGTTGTTTGTGCTTTACGGTGTTGCCCATTATTTGCTCTGAATCTTCCACTTTCTGCTGGTTCTTTTCGGATTTCAGGTCAAATTTAATGGGGCTTTCTTTATCTTTACTTTCACCGGTAGACGGAGAATCATCCGCCCCATTACTCCCGCTGGATTTAGCTGACACAGCATCAACCTGATTTACAACACCAGCATCTTCGGTATATTTACGGCTTGGGCTTTCCTGTGAATCCACTGCATTTGACATAACGTGTCGCCGGACCTCATCACCCTCGCCTGTTTCATCGTCCGACATATCATGAAAATCTTCCGTGATTTCGATGAACAATTCGTCTTCTTCAGCAACTTTGCCATTTAATCCAGGGTATAGCAAAGAGCCTTCTGCCTGAGAAATGCTTTTTTGAGGAATATCCTCGGGGTGGCTTTGTGGCACAACACGTTCTTTGGGCACAGGTTCTTTAGGAGCGCTTTCAACCGAAACCGGCTCTGGCCGAGTGATATTTTTTAAATTTTTGACGAGTTGATTGGTTGCTGCCAAAACGGTTGCCGAATCGGGTTTTACCGAGTCAACCTCAGACTCAATAGCCGGCATCGGATCACTCTTTGTCGCATTATTTGTTGCATTATTAGTCGGTACGGATACCGGTGCCACCGGTACGTCTTTTTTGGCTGTTGATTTTTCCGCAACCGGCGCTTTATTAACTGGCGTCATCACTGGAGGTTGCGGTTGCGCTGACAGCACATCGAAGGTTTCGGGCTTGAGCGGTGTGCCGGAAATTTCCTGCTCCAACTCCTGAATGACAAGCCTCACCAGTTCGCTGGTAACTTCATGCTTCTCTTCCATGCATCCGTATAATAAAATACGATCACACAGCATATTGATACGACGCGGTACACCTTCGGTATATTCGTGAATCAATTCGAAAGCCAGCTCCGCAAAGTGCGGATCATTATCCCAGCTCACCAGTTTTAAGCGGCTTTCGATATAGCGCTGCCCTTCATCGGCGGCCAAGGGACTCAGGTGATAATTTGCAATCACGCGCTGGCGCAATTGCTCCAGATCGGGGTGATCGAGCATCTGCCGAAATTGCGCCTGCCCCAGCAGGAAAGTCTGCAATAGCGCTTTATCGCCCACTTGTAAATTAGACAACATCCTTAGTTCTTCCAACGAACGCGCAGGCAGATTTTGTGCTTCATCGATAACAAGCAGCGCACGTTTCTGTTCCCTGGAGCGCGCTAATAAAAATGATTCGATGGTTTTTAATAATGCCGCTTTATCGAGCTTTTCATAGCGAAGTCCAAACGATGCCGCCACCATGCGCAGCATGTCATCGGCGTCGAGCTGAGTGGTTGTAAGATGCGCAACCACCACGTTCTTTTCACCCATTTCTTTAAGGAGTATTTGAGCAAGTGTTGTTTTACCAGTTCCAGGTGCGCCAGTAATTACAACAAAACCCTCACTTTGGTTCAACCCGTAGCGCAAATAGGCAAGCGCGCGCTTGTGACCTCGACTGGGAAAGAAAAACTCAGGATCGGGGCTTAAACGAAAAGGTTTACCAGTTAAGTTGTAATACGATTGATACACAGGACGACTCTCTTAATAGTGATAAGTAATGCTTGAATTGCTCAGACCTGAATTAACCACTGCTCTAACATTATCTATAGAGTATTAAGTAAGGTTGTACTTGATAAATATCAAGCATCGCGACGAACATCGAAATGCTCTACTTGCCGGAAATTCGTTCTCATCGTAAGTGCTAATAATCCGATTAACCGTGAATTAATCGCTTGCACTTTATTTTGATTAAGGTAATTACAATTATGGTATGTAATTCGAAAGTTTGCCTTACTTATGGATGAAAATTTGCCAAATACACTTTTTCAACAACACTTTTAATAACACTTTTAACAACACAATGTGTCAGCACCAGGACCCCACTGGTTTAATCCGCCATATTCACCGAATTAAACCGCCGACATCAGGCATATAAACTTAACATTTACGTGTAAAAAGAAACACTTAACACGCAGCTAAGACAACTAGGTCTCGCAACCTGATGCGGTATAAAATTGCATCTAATATAACGTTTCACGCGCTCCAATATCAAGTTAAATTTTGCACAAATTTTCTACAGTGCCGCTTTTCCGGCTGCAAATGATGATGAACACCGCACGAACTTAGACTATAATGCCCACCATTCTAGGGAACAATAATGACAATTAGGTTACATCGACCTGAGCTAAAAGAAACCTGAGCTAAAAGCGACACCCTTCAATTCATAAATAAGTGATCCAGAATGTGCGTATTTCCTGCAGATTTACCGAATCTCAGCGATAAGTGAATCACGACGTAATTATAAATTAAAATGGGAATTTCTGATATGTCTACGAAAAACCGTGTCCTGGTAACCGGCGGTGCTGGTTACATTGGTAGCCACGTGGTACGCCAGCTTGGTGAAGCCGGTGAGGATGTTGTTGTTTTAGATAACCTTTCCACCGGATTTGCGGATTCAGTACTCAGTGGTGAGCTGGTCATCGGTGACACAGGTGACAAAGCCCTGGTAAGTCGGCTCCTGGACAAACACAAAATTGATACCGTCATGCACTTTGCTGCGCATACTATCGTGCCGGAATCTGTCTCAGACCCCCTAAAATATTACGCAAACAACACTTGTTGCTCCCGAAATTTACTGGCCTGTTGCGCCGAGGCGGGTGTCAAACATGTCATTTTCTCGTCAACCGCAGCCGTATACGGTATGCCCAATACCGATTTTGCCACCGAGGATTGCCCCAAAGCACCAATAAACCCCTATGGCACCTCAAAACTGATGACGGAGTGGATGCTACGAGACCTCTCCGCAGCCTCCGATTTACGGCATGTGGCACTTCGATATTTTAATGTAGCCGGCTCAGACCCAAAAGCTCGCATTGGACAATCCACCAAAAACGCCACGTTATTAATAAAAGTCGCCTGTGAGGCAGCCATCGGTAAACGTGACAATATTGCCATCTTCGGCACCGATTACGAGACCCCCGATGGCACAGGCATACGGGACTATATTCATGTGGAAGACCTGGCTGCAGCCCATATCAGCGCCTTGACCTATCTGCGAAACGGCGGCCAATCCACCACATTGAACTGTGGATATGGGCACGGCTACAGCGTCCGGGAAGTGCTTGACTCAGTGCAGCGGGTACACGGAGAACCCCTCACTATTATTGAACAGCCACGACGGGCCGGTGATCCCCCCAGTCTGGTGGCAGCGGTGACCCGCATACGAGATACGTTGGATTGGCGCCCAATGCACGATAACCTCGATTTTATTGTGGAAACATCCTTGGCGTGGGAAAAAAAGCTATTAAACGACGCGGTATAAACCGCGTTAACTGCGCTACATAGTTGCTCATCAGTAACGAACAAAAATAGCGAAAACAGCCCCTTAAATGGCCATTTGCCCCATCGTTAGAGAGTACAACAAAAAAATGCCGTAAATCATTGTTTATCATAATACTTATCCAACAACTTATTTATATATTTTGCGGGAATCGCGTAACTTATGCCGCTGGGTTTTGCCAATATTGATTCTTTGGTTTCCTTCACAAACACGCTATTGACCACCCCCACCACCTCACCTGACTTGAAGTCATACAAAGGGCTTCCACTACTTCCGGGGTAAGCGATAGCATCCAGCTGGAATACATTAAATGGTGATCTAAGCCGACGAATCATTTTTGCACTTAAATCCCCAGACGATGGGGCCGGCAGAACAACAGGGGTAATTGCGGAAATAATACCCCGGTGCGTTACCGGGTAGTGACCAAGCACAACCCCAATGGGAAAGCCGGTAAACGCGTAAGGCTCCCCTTCCAGCACCCATTCAGAGTCACCAATGGTTAACGCTGGTAAAGGGGAACCATCGATACGCAATAAAGCCAGATCATGGCGTTTGTCCAGAGCCACAACGGACGCGTTACGGGAATGCGTCGAAGCACCTCCCCCGGTAAAAATCACCAACTGCTCATTGTTCTGCGTGTCCAAAACGTCTGGTAACACATGGGCATTCGTGATGACCAGCCGACCATCGCCAACCGCAAAACCGGTGCCACTAAATTGTGTTGGTGGTCGTCGTGTTTTCTGCACAGTGCCCACCGCAACAATAGCGGGTTTAATTTTTAATATAGTCCCAGGTAATGTGGTGCCTGGCAGCTCACTGTGCGCATAGCCGGAAAACCACAACAACGCATTCAGTATGAGGACACTAACCACGCGGGTTGGAAACAAAATAACAGAGGGTACATTCATCGTTAGCCTTAATCTTAATATCGCGTTCATATTTATCAATACGTGGACAGCTTGCCAATACCGCGTAAAACTTATAATGCCGATTGCACAGCAAGCCATACAATAACAAACTACTTCAACGCAATGAAGTAACCGGGGAATATAATGGGGGTTTTGCTGCTATTAATTACATCGAAAATCACATCGAAGGCCGGCTCGAAGTTGGCAGGCTCATGTTGTTTAGAGGAGTGCATAACGCGGCAAGCTTTTTCCAATTCCGCTCTAATTGCTTTTGAAGGGCGCATCAAAATCACCAATTTAATTATTTAGCGCCGTACGTCACAGGGGGAAGTGACGATAATTAATGATCAAGCTTTAAAAGTGTGTACAAATCAAGGTATCCAGCGAGCGAAGGCGGAAACACCGTGGGTTGGCATCAGCCATTAGCGATTAATCAAAAACCTCACAAAACAACCATAAGATATTGTTTTTTATTAATTATAACAAATATTTTCAGCATACTCTGTAACGCCATAATCCTATCCCAGCTCGAAGCCAAGAACAGTAAAACCAACAGGCATTAACCTTAGCCTATGCGATGCGATTCAAGGCGCGCAACGTTATCAAAACAATATATCACCTTCGCATACAAGTACCCTGCGCCCCAATAGCACAAACAATTTGAGCCACATGATTGGGACCAATACTGCTAATGCTGAGCTCCACCGGTTGGATGACACCAATAATGCCACCGTAATATTCTCAAACTCGCGCTGAAATACCCGTTAACCTGGAATACGTGGAAAAACCAAGCGCCTATTACACTCATGAAACCATCAAAAGTGTCGAGATATTTAACAATTTAACGATATTCGGACCTAAAATAAAAACTTCACATTCTCTGACCATAGCCCAACTGAGTGTGATAAAGTTCAAGCAGCCGGAAAAAGACATTTATAGTAAAATATTGCTGGCCACTTCTCGTTATTTAACAAAGCGATATTTAACTAAATTTAAGTTAACTAAACTTAAGTTAACAAAACTTAGCTAACTAAAGGTATACCCTTAAAAATAGATTATGAGTGAATTGTTGCACGAGTTAATTATACAGCGCGCCAATACCCGGCCAGCTGCACCCGCAGTCACCTATAAAGATAGCAGCCTATCCTATGCAGACCTAAGCGCTGAGATTACCAGTGCCGCGCAATCCCTGATTGGTCTCGGGTTAGCAAAAAACGAACGGATTGCTATCTATTTACCCAAACGCCTGGAAACAGTGGTTAGCTTTTTCGCTACTTCGTTGGCAGGCGGGGTATTTGTGCCAATTAATCCCTTATTAAAACCGACGCAGGTCGCTTATATTTTACAAGACTGCAATGTCAGGATTCTTATAACCTCCCAAGACCGCTACAACGCATTGAAAGACGCGTTAACGGGCTGTCACGATATGCATACCGTTGTGCTGTTAGATAACAAACACGACACGGCAGAAAACGTCGGCCATTTTCAGACCTTAGGCTGGTCAGCAATGTTAGCGAACGGCGGCAGCGATACATTACCGCATAGAAGAATTGATACTGACATCGCGGCAATACTTTACACCTCAGGGAGTACAGGCAACCCCAAAGGCGTAGTCCTTTCGCACCGCAACATGGTCGCCGGTGCGAAAAGTGTTGCGCAATATCTGGAAAACCATGAACACGACCGACTGTTAGCCGTACTGCCGTTTAGTTTTGACTACGGTTTAAGCCAACTCACCACATCCTTTGTATCCGGGGCATGCACTGTCTTAATGGACTACTTATTCCCCAGAGATGTGATTAAAATGGTAGCGAAAGAAGGCATTACCGGCCTGGCTGCTGTACCGCCGCTTTGGAATCAAATTGCGCAACTGCCATGGCCGGAGGAGGCCACGGACAAATTACGCTATATAACCAATTCCGGTGGCGCCCTGCCTAAAGCAACGATAGCGTCACTTCAAAAAGCGTTGCCAACTACAAACATCTATTTAATGTACGGTTTAACCGAAGCATTTCGATCCACATTTCTACCACCGAGCGAAATCAATAAAAGGCCTGATTCCATTGGTAAGGCCATCCCAAATGCGGAAGTCATCGTCGTCAGAGAAGACGGAACCCAATGCGCGTCCGGTGAGCCAGGCGAACTCGTCCATAAAGGCTCGCTTGTATCCATGGGATATTGGAATGACCCCAATAAAACCAACGAACACTTTAAACCTGCCCCCAATCGAGATAAAGGACTTCCATTACAGGAAATAGCCGTATGGTCCGGTGACACCGTACGCATGGACGAAGAAGGCTACCTTTATTTCGTTAGCCGAAAAGATGATATGATCAAAACATCCGGTTACCGGGTTAGCCCCACAGAGGTTGAGGAAGTCATTTACAGCTCAAACTTGGTGGAGCAAGTTGCCGCGATTGGCGTGCCTCATGCAGTGCTTGGCCAGGCGGTGGTAACAATTTTAACGCCGAATGCACATTCCGATAAGGTCGATAAAGAAACCATTCTGGCATACTGCAAAAGCAAATTACCCGCGTTCATGGTGCCGGAACATATCGTGATACGGCAAAACTTACCAAAGAACCCCAACGGCAAAATCGACCGAAAAACACTTGCCAAAGAATATCAGGACTTGTTCCAGGAGGACAACGAGTGAACAAAACGAAAGCCGCTCACGCCCTACAGGACGCCTTCCCCGTTGTGGCGGGTAATTTAACCATCGGAGGCATACCGTTGGACAAGCTTGCTCAACGAGTGGGACAAACCCCATTTTACGCTTATGATCGTCAACGTATCACCGATCGGGTGAACTTCCTGCGCGCACAACTGCCAAGTGAATTAAAGCTTCACTATGCCATTAAAGCCAACCCGATGCCTGCCGTAGTGCAGCATTTTGCGGGTTTAGTGGACGGGTTCGACTTGGCATCCGGTGGCGAAATGCATGTTGCATTGGATACCATCATGCCCGCAGAATATATTAGCTTTGCCGGACCGGGAAAAAGCCACACTGAACTCCGCCGCGCTATCGCCGCAGGCGTAACCATTAATTTGGAATCGGAACGAGAACTGGAATCTGCTGCGGTTATTTCTGAAGAATTGGGCTACACAGCAAAAGTAGCCGTAAGAGTGAACCCCGACTTTGAATTAAAAGCATCCGGAATGAAAATGGGGGGCGGGCCAAAACAATTTGGCATCGACACCGAACGCCTGCCAGCTGTGTTATCACGCATCAAAGCCCTGAACTTGGAATTCGTGGGTTTCCATATTTTTAGCGGATCCCAAAACCTCAAGCCAGAAGCCATTATAGAAGCCCACCAAAAAACGTTTGACCTGGCTTATCGACTCGCTGAGAACGCCCCTTCTGCGGTAAGAAAACTGAATATTGGTGGAGGCTTTGGCATCCCTTATTTCCCAGGTGAAGATCATTTGAAATTGGATGCAATAGCCGATAATTTAGATAAGTTGCTGCCTGAAGCGAAACGAAAATTGCCGGAAGCCAATGTAATCATCGAGCTCGGCCGTTATCTGATTGGCGAAGCAGGAATATATGTTTGCCAGGTCATCGACAAAAAAATATCCCGTGGCCATACCTTCCTGGTGACCAACGGAGGTTTACATCACCACCTGGCGGCCTCTGGAAATTTTGGGCAGGTCATTCGAAAAAAAT
>Ga0316204_10003620_pt1 | contig 30200 bp, 25 predicted proteins | sample 6monrhotite_MG_2_FD_205661 | JGI IMG/M metagenome (GOLD analysis project Ga0316204, IMG submission 205661) | Microbial mat bacterial communities from mineral coupon in-situ incubated in ocean water Damariscotta River, Maine, United States -... | ecosystem: Environmental > Aquatic > Marine >...
GGGCTCGCCCCCTCGCCCCGCAAGGGGCCAGGAGACATGGAGAGACCTTCAGAGGCAGCGACGAAGGAGCGCTGAAGGGCGAGCTGAAGCGCCTTGCGGCGAGGCATCTGACGTCGCAACACCCTCTAGTGTGCGGCGCTGGGACGTCGCGTTCCTCAGAGGTACCCAGTCGCAGTTGGCGCGCGCCGTGCGGCGCGTGCAAGCCGCTGGAGTCGCTGTGAAGCAGCCGCTGAAGCCGCTGAAGCCGCTGGAGTCGCTGTGAAGCAGTCGCTCGGAAGCCGCTCCGGAGGAGAGGAGAGGGGGAAGGTGAGAACTCAGTGAGACGACGCCACGTTCCGCAACGGGGCTCTCCCGCGCGGTAGCGCTCACATCGAGCGGCGGAGCCTGTCCGGAAGCTCGGAGATGTGGGCGATGATGAGGTCCGGCTCCGGCGAGTGGATGGCGACGCCTCGCGGCTTGACCCAGCACGTCCGCAGCCCCACCCCAATCGCCCCGACGACATCCCGCTCCCAGTCATCCCCGACCATCATCGCCTCCCCCGCGGACACCCCGAGCTCCCGCATCGCGGCCTGGAAGATGCGCGGATCGGGCTTCTCGAAGCCCACCTCCCCCGAGATGAACACCGCCTCGAACACCAGACCTGCCTGCGCCATCTTCCGCCGCTGGTTGTCCGACCCCCCATTGGACACCACCGCAAGCGCATACCGCTCTCGCAGCATCACCAGCGCCGCGTCCACCTCTGGAGCTGGCGCCACCGCCTCGGCGATCCCCACGCGAAACGCCTCCCAGAACGCCGCGGCCCCGCCCACGGGCCACCCCGCCGCCACCGCGCCGCAGAACTCCGACCGAGGCATCTGGCCGCGTCCATCCAGCGCCCTCAGCGCCGGCAGCTCCGCCGCTGGAAACCGCGCACCCATCCAGCGCTCGAAGGCCGCGTCCCGATCGATCAGCGTGTTGTCCAGATCCAGCAGCAGCGCGCGGAGCCCGTGAGCCGGCGCCGTCACGCCGCTCGCGCTCTCTTCAGCAGCGCGTTGATCTCCGCGACCTCCGTCTCCTCATCCCTGGAGCGCACCCCGGGCAGCAGGTCGCCGAAGGCGTTGGCCTCCAGCACCACCTGGCTGCGCCAGCCCGGACTCAGCGCGACGTCCAGCCCGACGTGCAGGCTCCGGGGGAAGGTGCGCGCGGCCCGCTTGCAGAGCGTCGCGACCTCAATCCAGCCCTCCCTGCCCACCTCGCGCTGCAGATCCTTCAGGTTCCCCCGGGCGTTGCCCAGGTGCAGGTTGGTGAGGGGCGTCAGGCTGGAGCGCACCACCACATGCCGCGGCTGCCCGGCGATGCAGAGCACCCGCAGATCCACCGTGCGGCCGTTCAGGCTGCCCTTGGGGAGCCAGCGCTCCAGGTGCACGCCCTCGGGGATCAGCGCGTTGACGATGGCGGCCAGAGTCTTCTGATCGCGCACCTTGCGTACGCGGAGGTTGTTGAAGAGCGCGCCGTCGTCGGTCAGCTCCACGGAGGTCCAGGCCTGGAGCTGCGCCCTCGGGCCGCGCTCGATGGCCAGCACCCCCGAGGCGGAGGAGCCGTGGCGCGGCTTCAGGAACACCCGCGGTGTGGACGCGGTCTGCTCGACGAGCGCGTCGAAGTCCGCGGGGGGCGGGAGGAGCGGCGGGACCGCGATGTCCGCGTCGATGAAGTGGTTCTGGCAGCGGCGCTTGTCGAACATCAGCGCGATGTCCGTCGGATCACACATGGCGAGGTGATCAGGGGCCTCGTCCAGCTGCTCGACCAGCCGATCGAGCGCGTACTTGAAGCCGCTGTACCACTGGGCGCCGCAGCGGATGCGCCCGGTCTCCTCCCGCATGTTCAGCGCCTCGGCGAGGCTCATCCGCCCCTCTCCCAGCGCGACCATCATGCGCCACGTCTCGAAGTCATCCCCCGGGGACTCGATACGGACGATGGCCCCCCGTCGGATCATGTCCTCGAAGGACGCGCCCTTCAGGAAGTCGAGCCAGCTCAACACCTTCGCCGGCGGCAGACACGCCTCGGAGAGCGCCTCCTGGAAGCGCTCCACCCGACGCGACCCGGGCACCCCCAGGATGACGCTGTGACGGCTCACGTCTACTCGCGGACCTCGCAGTAGTACTCGTCCTCGCCGTGGTCGTTGGTGTCCGGGCGATCCCAGCCGAGCAGCCGGTCGCCCAGGCGATCCTTCAGCGCCCTGATGAGGTCGTCCGGCAGGTGGTGGTGCCCGATGTCCAGGGAGCCCAGGCGGTCCAGGTGCGGGCAGGCCAGCAGCGCCCGGGCGCCGTCGACGCCGAGGGTGCCCATGGAGAAGTCCAGGCGCGTGATCGTCTCCATGACCGGCGCCTTGACCACCGCCGCGACGAAGGCGTCGGTGTGCTGGCTGTTGCGCAGCGCCAGCGTGCGCAGCTTGGGGAAGCGCCCGCTCAGGAGCCCGGCGGCGTCCTCGGGGGAGCTGTCGCCGCCGTAGTCCTCCGTGCCGAGCCACAGCTCCAGGTGCTCCAGTCCGGGCAGCTCGGCCTCGCCGAGCTCCCGCAGCACCGAGCCGGGCAGCCCGCCGCTCTGCACCACGAGCCCCTTCAGTTGCTCCGAGCGCATGCCCGCGAGGCTCAGGCCGTTGCCGCCCCGGACGCCGAGCCACTCGAGCCGCGGGAAGGCCCCGGGGAGCGCACCCAGCGCGGTCTGCTGGATCCAGGAGATCTCGTTCTCTTCGTAGGTGACGTCTCCGATGAAGAGCACCTGGAGGTTGGACAGGGTGTCCTTGTTGGAGAGCAGATCGCGCACGATGGCGTCGGGCTTCTCGTCGTACATCTCCTCTGACCAGATCCCGAAGACCAGCCCCTGGATCCGCGACGCCGCGTCGCCCAGCTCCTCCACCACGTCCGCGAGGGAGGGAAGCTTGTCGCCACTGTAGGGGCTGCCCGCCGCCGAAGGGATTCGAAGGGCCAGACCGGCGTGCACCTTGCCGTCGCCTTCGTAGTCGCGGATCCGGAATCCGCCGAACTCGCTCAAGTGTTGGGAGATGAGTGTCATAGAACCTCCAACCAGGCGTCGATTCTACGCGATAGAGGCTCCCCGATGTTCGCCCTTACCTGCATCGCTCTGGCAAACGCCGCCGCGCTCCGAGACGCCGGCGAGGTCGTCGACGGATCGCCGGTGCTGGTGGTCGTCACGCCGGGGATCGCGGCCAGCGCGTACGGCAGGTGGATCGCCGCGATCGAGTCGCGGGGGATGGACGCCTGGGTGTTCGAGGCGGACCCCGCGAGCCGCTCGGATGAGGTCGCCGCGGCGCTGGCGGGCGCCGCTCGGAGCCTCGCCGCCGACCGGGGGACGGTCCGGGTGGCGGCGCACGGCTGGGGCGGCGTCTACGCCTTGATGGCCGGGGTCGACGCCGAGCGCCTGGCGCTGGTGGGCGTGCCGCTGGGCCCTCAGGCGGTCGCCGGGCCGCTGAGCGGACAGCGCTGGCCGTGGGAGACGGGGTTGATCGGCGTGATGCCGCCCGCGAAGGCGCCGTCGGGCACCCTCGACGCCTACCGGGCGTGGGTCTCGGAGTTTCCACTATACGATCCGCCGAGCGCGCCCACGCTGCTGGTCGCCAGCAACATGGACGTGGTCGCCCCGCCGGAGGTGGTGCGGCTGCCCAGCGCCGGCTGGCCGCAGCGGACCTGGGAGCGCACGGGCTTCCTGAGCCTCGACAGCGTCGACCTGAGCCACGCGGACCTGCTGAGTGATCCCGGGCTCGCCCGCCGGGTCGCGAAGTTCCTGGAGGAGGGCGAGTGATGCTGGTCCCATTGCTCCCATTGCTCCCATTGCTCCTGGCCGGCTGCAGCCGCGAGGCCCCCGCCGCGCCCTCCCACTGCGCCGCCGCCGAGCGCCATGACGTGCTCACCGCCGACGGCGCCGCCCTCGCCCTGCACCGACACCCGGCGGACGGCCCCCCGGTGCTCATCGTGCACGGCATCTCCTCCAACCACCACAGCTGGGATCTGAGCGCAGATCGCTCGCTCGGCGTGTGGCTCGCGGCAGAGGGCTACGACGCCTGGCTCCTCGATCTGCGCGGCCACGGCGACTCCACCCGCGACGCCCGCGGTCACGCCCAGCGCTCGGGCTGGAGCGTCGACGACTACGGCCAGCAGGACATCCCCGCCGCGGTGGCCCACGTCCTCCAGGTGACCGGCGCCGAGCAGCTCGCCTACGTCGGGCACTCCATGGGCGGCATGGTCGGCGCCATCTACGCCGCGACCGTACCCACCGCCGCGCGGGATCTCTCCGCGCTGGTGGCCGTGGGCTCTCCCATGGACTTCACCGACCCCGACCCGGTGATCGGCGCGGCGCTGCAGCTCGCGGCCCTGTCGGGGCCGCTGCTGCCGGTCGTGCAGAGCCCGATGGGCGCGGACATTCACGCCGCGGTCAAGGGCAACCCCCTGCCCGTTGACTCGATGCTCTACAACGACATCGCCGACGCCGACGTGCGCGCCACCATGTACCGGCGCATCGTCTCGCCGCTGAGCGGCGGCGAGATGAAGCAGTTCGGCCAGCTCCGGGAGGGCGGAAACTTCCGCAGCGCGGACGGCCAGACGGACTACCTCGAGGCCCTGAGCGGGGTGGAGATTCCCCTGCTGGTCATCGCCGGCCGGGCGGACAACATCGCCCCGGTCGATCGGGTGCTGCCCTACTACCAGGTCGCGGGCAGCCCGGAGAAGTCCTTCGTGTTGGCGGGTCGGGCGACCGGCTTCAGCGCGGACTATGGCCACATGGATCTCACCATTGGCGACCACGCGGCGGAGGAGATCTACCCCATCATCCGCGACTGGATCACGCGATGAGGCTGACATGAGCTGGACCTTCGACGACCTCACGGTGGAGACGGTGGGCCCCGGCTGGGTCGCTCGCACGGAGACCGCCTGCCTGCTCATCGACCCGGGGGACGGCTTCGCGTCCGCCTGGGGGGATCGGGCTGGCGCGAGCGCGGTGCTGGTGACGGCCCCCGAGCGCGCGGTGGGTCTCTACGCGCTGCTGCACCGCCTGCACAGCGAGGGCCGCGACGAGATCCTGCGCGTGCACAGCGGCCCCAACGACGAGATCACCGCCGCGCTGGTCGCCGCGTGGCTGCAGTCGGTGGACAGCCGCTTTGAGATCGCCATGGAGGTGGGCTTCCCCGGCGGGCTGACCGAGCAGGAGGGGGAGCTCTCCTACACCCCCGTGCCCACGGGCGGGACCGGCCTGAGCTGGATGATCTTCGCGCCGAAGACCCGGGCGCTGTTCCTGGACCCCAGCTCGGATATCCGGGCGCTGGCGCGCTACGAAGACGCCGATCTCATCCTCGGGCGAACGTGAGCCTCCCGATGACCGCCGATGTCCTGATCATCGGCGCGGGTACGGCGGGCGCGGCCGCGGCCGCGGCCTGCGCGCAGCGCCACATGAAGGTGATCTGCGTGGACGCCCGGCGGCTGGAGGCCGCGGGCGCGCGCTGGGTGAACGGCGTGCCCGAGTGGTGCTTCGAGGAGGCGGGGGTGCCGGCGCCGAAGGGCGCGGAGCTGCGCGGCCGCGGCGCCCCCTTCCACATGATCGCCGGGCGGGGCCCCAGCCGGGTGCTGCTGCGCGGCCACGGGCTGATGGACGTGGACATGCGGCACCTGATCGCGCGCCTCCAGGAGTACGCGCGCGGCGCGGGCGCGTACCTCCAGGGGGAGCAGCGCGTTCGTGGCGTCGAGCCGCTCGACGGCGGCGGCGCGCGGGTTCGCGTGGGCGAGCGGACCATCGAGGCCCGCTGGGTCATCGACGCCTCCGGCCTCGGCGGGGCCGGGCTCATCGAGCGGCCGAAGCCCGCGCCTGAGGATCTCTGCGCGGCGGCTCAGTACGTCCATCAGGTGAGCGACGTCCAGGCCGCCCGCGACTGGTTCCAGTCCCACGCGGTGGCCCCCGGCGAGACCCTCTGCTTCACCGGCATCGCCGGGGGGTACTCGATCCTGAACGTCCAGCTCCACGGCGAGAAGGTGGCGATGCTCACCGGCTCCATCCCCGCGAGCGGACACCCAGCGGGGCAGGTGATCCTCGACCGCTTCGTGTCAGCGCAGGGGTGGGTGGGCACGCGGCTGTTCGGCGGCGCCCGCGCCATCCCGCTGCGCCTGCCCTACGACCGGCTGGATGATGGCACCGTCGCGCTGATCGGCGACGCGGCCTGTCAGGTCTTCGCCATGCACGGCTCCGGCATCGGCGCGGGCATGATCGCCGCCCGGCTGCTGGCCAACGCGCTCGCGGAGGACCGCGGCACCTGGGGCTACAACGCCGACTGGCAGCGCCGGTTCGGCGGTCTGTTTGCTGCCTCCTGTCTCTTCGCGCGCTTCTCCCGCTCGCTCAGCGTCGATCAGATGGGCGTGCTGATGGACGCGGGGCTGATGCGGGAGGGGATCGCCGTCGCGGGGCTCGAACAGAAGGCCGTCAAGCCCGCCGCCAGCGACCTGCCGGGGCTGCTGATGGGCGCGCTGAAGGCGCCGAGGCTGGTCTCCGGGGTGCTGCCGGTGCTGGGGCAGATGGGCGCGGTGCAGGCGCTCTACCAGACCTACCCGCGCGACCCCGGCGGGCTCTCCCGCTGGCGCCGGCTGCGGCGTCGGCTCACGCGGGACTGACCGCGCTCCCTCGCCGGACGTCAGTCGTAGGCGAGGTCGTCGTCGTCCGGGGCGGTGAAGGGGATCTCTTCGGCGATGCCGCGGCGCCAGCCCCAGGCGACGATGGCGAGGCCGGCGACGAACATGCCGATGGAGACGAGCTGACCGGTGGAGAGGAAGCCGAACCAGCCAGTGCCGCGGATCTCATCGCCGCGGAAGTGCTCGATCACCGACCGGATGAAGGGGTAGATGAGCAGGTACCCAGCGAGGATCTGGCCGTCGAACTTGCGGGCGCTCTTCCACATCCAGGACAGGAAGAGGAAGAGGGCGAAGGTCGCGAGGCTCTCCCACACCTGGGTGGGGTAGGTGGGCAGGTCGTAGATGGAGCCCACGCCGACGCCGCGGTGGAAGACCAGGGCGACGAAGGGGAAGCCCTCGGTGAGCACGACGTCGCCGCCGGGGAAGAAGCCGGAGAGCAGGCTCCCGGACACCGGCGCGGGGCAGGCGGTGCCGTGACAGCAGCCCGCGAAGAAGCAGCCCACGCGCCCGAACGCCTGCCCCAGCGCGATGCTCGGGGCGATGACGTCGACCAGCTTGAGCGCCGGGGCGCCGCGCCAGTGCGCGAACGCCATGCCTGAGATCACCGCGCAGATCACCCCGCCCTGCACAGCCATCCCGCCCTGGGAGATGCTGAAGAAGGCCATGGGGTCAGAGAAGAGGAGCCCCGGCTCGGCGAAGAGGAAGTGCATCAGCCGGGAGCCGAGCACCGCCGTGAAGATGGAGACGAACACCAACGGGACCAGGATGTCCGGGTTCGCGCCCACCTTCGGCGCCCGCCCGTAGGCCACCATGGTCCCCGCGAAGAAGGCGACCATCAGCATCAGGCCCCAGGTGTGGAGCTCGACGGGGCCGTTCGCGGTCTGCTGTGTGAAGAGATCAGGGAACATTTACCTCACCTAACCCCCCTGTGAGCGGTGGGATGGGCTCAGCCCACGCCGGTAGCACGCCGGCCCCCGCCAATGACACAAAGTGATGTCTGCCGAGCACCAGGTGGTCCAGGAGGGCGACCCCCAGAACCCGCCCGGCGCTGGCGACCCGGCGGGTGCAGTCCCGGTCCGCCTCGGAGGGGGTGGGATCGCCCGAGGGGTGGTTGTGGGCGAGGATGATGCCGGTCGCGCCGAGCGCGATAGCGGGCCGCAGCACCTGCCTGGGGTCGACGATGGTGAAGCAGTCGTTCCCGGCGGTGAGGCGCTGACAGGAGAGGAGGCGGCCGCCCCGGGCGAGGTAGAGCGCGTGCAGCTCCTCCTGCTGGAGGCCCACCACGCGGGGGTGCAGGAAGTCCCAGGCGTCCTCGGGGCTGCGGACGCGGAGCGGCGGGGGGTGCTCGTTCGCCCGGCGACCGAGCGAGCAGGCGGCGTGCACCCGGACGGCCCGGGCCTCGCCGATCCCCAGCACGCTCGCCAGGGCGCCGGGCGGGGCCTGGGCGAGGCCGCTGGGGCCGTCGAAGCGGGCGAGCAGATCGCGGGCGATGTCGATGGCGCTGCGCTCGGCGGTGCCGGTGCCGAGGATCAAGGCCAGCAACTCATCGTCGCCGAAGCGCATGGGGCCTTCGACGGTGTAGCGCTCTCGGGGTCGCATAGAGGAAACCTCCTGGGTGCCGACGCCATGAAGCAAGGGGTGTGCCACGGTCCCGACAGAGCGAGGAGCCCATCAACAGCGGATCCTGGGGTGATCCGCGAGGTGGGGGTGTCGAAAGTCGACAGGGGGTGTCGACGGTTCGACACCCCGGCGGTCGGCTCGTCGAGCCCGGGCTCAGGGCTTGTACATGACCTCGAGCAGCAGGCTCTGGCGCTCTGCGTCCGAGTCCGGCTCGGAGATCGCCACGGCCATCCCCAGCCGGGCGAGCTGACTGAGGAAGACCTCCATGTTGGCGGCCGGCAGGGTCAGGTGCGCGCTGGCGAAGTCATCGCTGCCGCTCAGGGAGCGGATCTGGATGGGCTTGCCCATGCTGTCGGTCAGCAGGGTGCCGTTGGCCTGGGCGAGGTCGTGGAGCTCGCGCAGGACGTTCGGGTTGTTGGCGTACACCCGGTAGACCGCGACCTGGAGCAGCGTGGAGCTGCCGGCCTCGTCGTGCACCGGCTCCTTGTCCCAGTCGGGGATGAAGGGCTCGATCTCCCCAGCGGCGTTGCGATTCTGATCGGGCAGGCGTCGGGGCTCGGAGATAGACATCCGCCCGGCGTCGGGCGGCAGCTCGACAGGCACCAGCTCATCCGAGCCCGGGTTGGGGTCGTTCGCGAGCAGCCCCGCGTCACCGAAGCCCGCGGGCTCGGCGTCGCCGCTGTCTTCGTCGGAGGCCGCCCCTTCGGGCGGGTCGTTCTCTACCTCGGCGACCGCGTCGGGCTGCGCGGGCTCCGTCGCGCCGTCGAGGAAATCGTCCATGGCCGCGTCCGCGGCGGCGTCGACCGCCGGCGTGTCGGCGACGTTGTCCCGGCCCATCCACACGGCGAGGCCGGTGGCGATGCTCACGGTCACGCCGAGGCCGAGCAGCACGTTCCGCACCCGATCGGGGCCGCGGAAGGGGGACTGCTGGCGCTCCTCCAGTGCCTGCAGCACCTCCGGAACCAGCCGCCGGGGCGCGCGCGCCGGGCCCGCCTGGCTCACCAGCCGGACGGCGTTCTGGACGTTCAGCAGCTCGGCCTCCAGCTCGGGGTGCCGGCTGAGGACGCGCTCCACCTCCAGGCGCTCCCGTCGGGGCAGATCCCCATCGAGGTAGGCGGAGAGGCGGTTGATTGCGAAGAAGGGATGCATGGCAGTTCCTGTTTGGAACCCTAAACGTCGATCCGGGTCTCCAGCAAACGCCCTATCTTCAATCGGGCTCGCTGGAGACGGGATCGGGCAGAGCCGCGGGACAGCGCCAACACCTCGGCGATCTGATCGAGATCCAGACCCACGAGGTCGCGCAAAAGCAGCACGGACAGCTCATTGATGTCCAGCTCGCTGAGCGCCGCGCGGAGTCGGGTCTCGTCGCCCTCGTCGAGCCCCGCCTTCTCGATCTTTCTGGCCTTTGCGCGCTCCTCGCACTCGGCGATCGCGGACTGGTAGACCAGCACGGCGGGGGGCGTGGTGGAGCGGCGGAGCTGCTCGGAGAAGCTCACGAGCGCGTCCTTCACCGCGTCGCCGGCGTGTCGGGTGTCGCCCAGCCAGCGCAGGCAGAGCCCGTACGCAGGATCCTGGTAGCGCCGGAGGAGAACCTCCAGCGCGTCCGTCTCACCGCCGCGGGCGCGGCGGGCCAGCTCCGCGTCAGGGAGTTGAGCGTCGGGCTGAAGCTCAGCGCTCATGTGGGCTCAACAGTCCTCGTCCTGGAAGATGGACCGGGGCATGGAGATCTTGCGGCCGGACTTCACGGACTCCTCGATCTGCGGGAGCACCTTCTGCTGGAAGGGGAAGATGGCCTTGCGGATGCGGGCGCTCTGGAAGGAGGTGCCGTCCAGGTTGGCCATGTCGAAGTCGGTCTCCTCGAGGTTGGCGTCGTCGAGGACGGCGTCCTGGAGGTTGGCCTGCCACATGGAGGCGCCGCGGAGGTCCGCGCCGCGGAAGCTGCAGCGGCCCAGGTTGGCCTCGGCCAGCTTGGCCTCGCGGAGGTCCACGCCGTCGAAGGAGATACCCGAGAGGTCCACGCCGCGCAGGTCGCGGTTGGTCAGGTTCTGCTTGCGGCGGATGATGTCCTGAACCTGCTTGCGGGTCAGGGGACGGGGAACCCCGAAGAATCCTTCGTCGCGCTTGGTGCGGGGGCGGCGTGCTGCGGTGCTTCTTCTGCTCATGTCGACTGCTCCAGGATCTGCTGCTCTGCGGGGTCAGGGGTGAGGATTCGGTTCTCGAGCCAGGTCACCATCCGTCCAGCGAGGTCCTCACCGGTGAAGTGCTGTATGAGGTGCACTCCGCCAGGGTTGAGGGTGTTGACTTCCACGACACGACCGCCGATGACGTCGATGCCGGCCAACCAGACCCCGTCCTTCCTGAGATGTGGTGTCACTGCTTTGACGATCTCCAGGTCCCCAGGTTCGATGGCACAAGGATCGGGGAGTCCGCCACGTGCCAGGTTGTGACGGAATTCTCCGGGCGCACGGCGCCGGAGATAACCCCCGAGCAACTCTCCGTCGAGCCAAACCAGGCGCTTCTCGCCGGCTTCGGCTTCGGGGAGGTATTCCTGGACGACCACATAACCATCACCGCGTCGGCGGGACTCGAGGATCGCATCTTCCAGGCGTTGGGAGTGCATATTGCGCACCCACTGCACCCCGCGGCCCCCCGAGGAGCGGGCGGGCTTGACCACCACGCTGTCGCCGAGCGTGTCCGCGAAGGCGCGCAGCGCGCCCGGCGAGCGGCTGACCATTGTGCGGGGTCTCGGCACGTCCGTCAGGGTGGAGAGGTAGGCCTTGTGGGAGGTCTTGAGCAGATTGGCCGGGCGGCTCAGGACGGGCACGCCGAGGGCCTCCACCATCAACGCGAAGACGATGACCGCGTTGTCGAGGGGGTTGATGCGCAGGAGCAGCACATCGAGGCCCGCCATCTCGACGTAGCAGCGCCCGGTGTGCCGGGTCCGGAGCCCCAGCGTCAGCGCCTCCAGACTGAAGTCGCCGGTCGGGATGGACCAGGCCCGCGCCACCAGGTTGCCCCGGTAGTCGACCTCGTAGTCCCATGGCTCGATCAGGCGCACCTCGTGCCCTCTGGCGGCCGCCGCGCGGATCAAGTGCGCGGTGGTCCAGGTGGGCTCGATGCTCGACGTGCGGCTGATCGCTATGCCGATTCGCATTCAGGCCTGTTCCGGGTCTGTTAGTGTCGGAGGGTATGGATGAATTGTTGGAACGTATCGCGCTGTATGTGAAAGCGCGGTATCCGCTGCTCTACCTCCTGACGTATGAGGAGGACAGGGTCACCCGCGGACTCGAGAAGCTCGCCGAGCGCGAGTCCATGGCGCTGTGGCGCTGGCGCATCTCGGATGGCCTCCGCGACGGGGAGGGCAACACCCTCGCCAACACCCGCCGCGCCGCGCCGGCGCTGGACAAGCTGCTGGAGGTCAAGGGGCCCGCGCTCTTCATCTTCTACGATCTCCACAGCCACCTGACCAACCCCGAGGTGGTCCGGCGGATGCGCGATCTGGAGTCGGTGCTGGGCAGCCGGGGGCAGGCGATCCTCGTGATCTCGCCGGTGCTGATGGTGCCCACTGAGCTGGAGAAGGATCTCACGCTGCTCGACGTTCCGTTACCCGGCCGCGACGAGGTAACCCGGCTCCTCAAGGTGCTGCTGCGTCGCCAGGGCATCGAGATGCGGCCGCCGCTGCGGGAGCGCTACGTCCAGACCTCGCTCGGGCTGACCGAGCGCGAGGTGAAGCGCGCCTACGCCCGGATCCTGCTCGGCGGGGGGCGCTTCAGCGAAGAAGACCTCGCCACTCTGGTCGAGGCCAAGCGGCAGGCGATCCGCCGGACCGCGGGCCTGGAGTTCATCGAGAAGGCCATCCCCATCGACGAGGTGGGTGGGCTCGGAAACCTGAAGGACTGGCTCAGGCGCCGCTCGGTCGCCTTCACCGAGGCCGCCCGGGAGTACGGCCTGCCCCAGCCCAAGGGCGTCTTCCTGCTCGGGGTCCAGGGCTGCGGGAAGTCCCTGACCGCCAAGGCGATCTCCTCGCTCTTCAACATCCCCCTGCTGCGGCTGGATGTGGGCGCGGTGTTCCAGGCCAGCGCCAGCACCGAGGGCACGCTGCGCGACGCCATCCGCATCGCCGAGTCCATCGCCCCGGTGGTGCTCTGGATCGACGAGCTGGAGAAGGGCTTCATGGCCACCAGCGAGATCGGCGGCGGCAGGGCCTTCGGCACCTTCCTCACCTGGATGCAGGAGAAGGAGAAGCCGGTCTTCGTCGTCGCGACGGCCAACGAGGTCCGCGCGCTGCCGCCGGAGCTCCTGCGTAAGGGGCGCTTCGACGAGATCTTCTTCGTGGACCTCCCCGACGTACACGAGCGGCTGCAGGTGCTGGAGATTCAGGTCCGCAATCGCGATCGCGACCCGGACACGTTCGACCTGCTGCAGTGCGCCGAGGAGAGCGACAAGTACTCCGGCGCGGAGCTGGAGCAGGTCGTCATCGAGGCCATGTTCGACTCCTTCGCTGACAAGCGGGCCATGAACTCGCGGGATCTGCTCCGCACCATCCGCGACACGGTGCCGCTCGCGGTGACCATGGACGACAGGCTGAAGGAGCTGCGCGAGTGGGCGCGGCCCCGCACCCGCCCCGCGACCCTGAACCGCAGGCGCATCGACTTCTTCGAGGACTTCGAGGAGGTCCATGACGAAGACGCCGAGGTCGAGAGCCTGACGCCGGGGACAACAGACTGGAACTGACCGGAGGGACGAGATGAAGTGTGCGGTGATCGGCGCTGGCTCCTGGGGAACGGCGCTCGCGATGCAGCTCGCCCGCTGCGGCCACGGCGTCCAGCAGTGGGACCACAACGCCGCGCGGGCGGCCGCCGCCGAGGCGGCCCGTGAGAACGCCCGCTATCTCCCGGGGCTGCCCTTCCCCGACGGCCTCCACGTCACCGCCGACCTCGCCGCCGCGCTCCGCGACGCCGTCGTGGTCGTCACAGTGGTGCCCTCCCAGGTCACCCGGCAGGTGATGACCGACCTCGCGCCGCTGCTGGCCCCCGACGCCATCGTCTGCTGCGCCTCGAAGGGCGTGGAGACCGGCACTCTGAACACCATGGACGAGGTGATGGAGCAGGTGCTCTCGCCCGCGCACTACGCGCGAGCCTGCGTGCTCTCGGGGCCCTCCTTCGCCGCCGAGGTCGCCCGCGATCTGCCCACCGCCGTCACCATCGCCGGCCGCGATCACGGCACCACCGACGTGGTCGCCGACGCCTTCCACGGCAGCCACTTTCGCGTCTACCACACCGACGACGTCATCGGCGTGGAGCTGGGCGGGGCCCTGAAGAACGTCATGGCCATCGCCTGCGGCATCATCGACGGCGCCGGCCTGGGGCTGAACGCCCGCGCCGCGCTCATCACCCGCGGGCTCGCCGAGATCACCCGCCTCGCGGTCGCCCGGGGCGCCAACCCCCTCACCATGGCCGGCCTCGCTGGCTTCGGCGATCTGGTGCTCACCTGCACCGGAAACCTCTCCCGAAACCGCCGCGTCGGGCTCGGCCTCGGCGAGGGCAAGAAGCTGCCGCAGATCCTGGAGGAGCTGGGCCAGGTCGCCGAGGGTGTCGTCACCACCCGCTCCGCCCGGAACCTGGGCCTGAAGGTGGGGGTGGAGATGCCCATCACCGAGCAGATGTACAAGGTGCTCTACGAGGATCTGTCCGTGCAGGAGGCGCTCTACAATCTGATGGAGCGCGAGCGGAAGGCCGAACTCGATCCCGAGCTGCGCTGAATGGGGCGAAGCGGATATAGTCTCCGGCGTGTCTGACCCCCGCCGATATGTCGAACTGATCCTCGCCAACCGCATCTTCGCGTCGCTGGAGATCGCCGACGCCGCCGCGCTCTACAAGGCGGGCGAGCTGCTCAAGTACCCGGCGGAGCACACGCTCTTCAACCGGGGCGACGAAGCCGACGGCTTCCTCCTCATCCTGGGGGGATCCCTGAGCGTCATCAGCGACGGCGGCGAGAAGCTCGCTTCGCTTGGCGTGGGTGAGACCGTCGGCGAGATGGGCCTGGTGATGGCCGGTCCGCGCTCGGCGCTCGTCGCGACCGAGGTGGAGTCGCTGGTCTGGCACCTCCCCGGGGCGGTGTTCGAGGATCTGCTCCAGCAGGGTGATCCCATCGGCACCTCCATCCTCCGCGGCGTCGGCCGTGACATGTGCCATCGCTTCCGCAAGGTCGTGGACGAAGGCGAGCGCCTGACGATCGAGATCAAGGGCGGCGACCGCGCCGATCTGGAAGCGCTCGGCTGGGACTTCTGATGATTGATGTCCGCATCCTCGATGGGGTCGAGTCGCTGACGGTCCTCTCCGCGGACGAGCGGGAGCGGCTCGCCAACCAGCTCGTCGAGGTCCACTACGAGCCCGGCGATGTGCTCGTGCGCGAGGGACAGCGCTCCCCGGGGCTCTTCCTGCTGCTCGCCGGCACGGTGGACGTCTCCAAGCGGGTCCAGGGCGACGATCAGCGCCAGATGTCGACGGACATCCCCATCGGGGAGTGGTTCGGCATGGTCTCCGTGCTCGATGGACTGCCCGCGACCGCCGCCGTGGCTGCCGTGAGCGCCGTCTCCGTCGCCTCGCTGAGCCGGGAGGACTTCCTGAAGCTCATCGTCTCCCGCGACCCCATGGGCGCCCACTTTCTCCGCGCCATGCTGCGCTGCCTCGCGCTGCAGATGGAGCGGGTCAACGCCGCCCTCATCACACTCCGACAACAGGTCGAGGAGGTCCGTAAGTGATTTCGCCCAAGAGCGAGCGAGAGCTCCGCAAGGAGATCCTCCAGTTCGGCCACCTCTGCTACGAGCGTCACCTCCTGGTGGCCATGGACGGCAACCTCTCGGCGCGGCTGCCCAACGGCAACTTCCTCTGCACCCAGGCGGGCTGCCACAAGGGCCTGCTCACGGACGATCACCTCGTGGTCATCGATCCCTCCGGCAAGAAGATCCGCGGAAAGGGCGAGCCGACCTCCGAGATGCGGATGCACCTCGCCTGCTACGAGGAGCGCCCGGACTGCATGGCGGTGATCCACGCCCACCCACCCATGGCCATCGCCTTCACCATCGCCGGTGAGTCCATGGCCCGCTGCGTGCTGCCCGAGGTGGTGCTGACCCTCGGCGTGGTCCCCACGGTCGAGTACGCGACGACTGGCACCCAGACCCTGGCTGACAAGCTGCGCCCGGTCGTCCGCGGCCACGACGCGCTCATCATGGACACCCACGGCGTCGTGACCCTCGGCACCAGCCTGCTGGAGGCCTTCTGCCGCCTGGAGACGGTCGAGCACACGGCCTTCATCACCAAGCAGGCCCGGGACATGGGCAAGGTCCGCGCCCTGCCCGCCGAGGAGGCGGTGCGCCTGCGGTCCATGGGCCTGAAGCGCTACGGCGGCCCCCCCGAGGCGGTCGCCCGGGCGGACGACCCCAACGCGGATCTGCCGGAGATCTGCACCGCCTGCACCGGCTGCTCCAACCCGAACCCCTCGGGCATCGCGCCGAAGATCGGCGGCTTCGAGGTCGCCCGCATGGTCGCCATCGCCGGCCCCCCGCCGGTCCCGAGCGGGATGCGTGACGTCGTCGAAGAGGAGGTCCTGCGCGCGCTGCGCGAGCTGACCTCCTAGCAAGCCGCGCGACCCACTGGGACCGTCCCAAGGAGCTAGTCCCAAGGAGCTAGTCGGAGAGCACGTCGCGGGAGATCTGGTTCAGGGTCATGCCGCCGGCGATCGTCAGGTCGCCGAGGTCGGTGTCGAACTCGGTGTCGACGATGTTGCCCTCGTTGATGGTGGCGTCGATCTGAAAGGGCAGCTCGAAGAGACCGGAGAAGTCGACGTTGGCGTCGCCCTCCATCTCATCGCCGTCGACCTCCATCTCCCAGGTGAAGACCATGTCGAGGTCGTAGCCGAGCAAGGAGATCAGGCAGCTGGCGTCGCCCCAGGCCTCCTCACCGTAGGCGTCGATGTAGAGGGTCGCGGGCCCCGAGCAGCCGATGGCGTACTTGGTGTAGGCGCCGTCGATCTCCGCCTCCCCCGTGTAGGTGCCGGCGTACTCGCTCTGCACCAGCAGGCCGCCGATGGTGTAGACCAGCCGATTCCCATTGGGCAGCTCGGCGGTCGCCGTCAGGGCGTGAACGCCCACGTCCAGCGAGTCGTCGGAGAAGGCGGAGGCGGAGCGCTCCCAGCCGTCGTCGATGTCGGAGCCCCAGACGATCTCATCGAAGTCCGTCGGCTGGCCGTCGGCGTCGTAGACGATCGCCTCGAACTCCGAGGCCTCGCCGTAGGGCAGGAACGCGCCGGAGGTGGGGGTGATGATCTGGAGCGTCGCGCCGTCCCACTCGGAGAAGTCCTCCTCCGTGGTGGTGGTGTCCGTCGTCTCATCCGTCGTGTCGTCCGTGTCGGTCGTATCGTCGGTCGTGCCGTCGGTGCCGTCCGAGGGCAGATCGGTGATGTCGCTGCCCTCGTCTTCGATGGGGAGCACAGCGTAGGACTGGCCGCAGCCAGCGGCGGCGATCAGGAGAGAGAGGAGGAGGGCCTGGCGCATCTGTGGAATCCGGAGCGAAAGCTGGGGGACGAACGCGCGGTACGATAGCACCTGCTTCAGCGGGATCGCGAGATCAGCCTGACCGACGCAGCGCCCGCAGCATCTCCCGGATGCGCTCGCGCAGCTCCTCGGGCTCGAAGGGCTTGTCCATCACGCGGGACTTGTTGGCCTCGCAGAACTTCTCCGTCGCGCGGGTGACGGCGCCGCCCGTGATGAAGAGGAAGCGGTCGGTCAGCGCCGGGCGCTCGCTGATGACGTGGTTGTAGAGCTCCACTCCGGACCAACCCGGCATCACGATGTCGCAGAGGATCAGGTCCGGCGGGGAGGCCGAGAGCAGCACCTCCAGCGCGGCCTCGCCGTTGGTCGCGGTGCGGATCTCCTTCGCGCGGCGGAGCAGACGACGCATGGAGCGCACGATGGGCTCCTCGTTGTCGATGATCATGACGGAGGCGGCGAGCAGCGGGTCGACGTCGTCCGCTTCGGCAGCGAGGTCTACGGGCTCGGGGGCGTGCGGGGGGAGCGTGATGGTGATGGCGGTGCCGCGCGCGTCGCTTCGGATGAGCATCTCGCCGCCCAGCCGACGCAGGATGCCCCGGGAGGTCGCCGTACGCAGCGAGACGCCGTTGTCCTCCTGGTAGGGCAGGGCGAAGGGGTCGTCCGGGTTCTGCAGCAGCGCCTCGGGCAGGGGGCGACCGTTGTCCTCGATCGTGAGCACCGAGCCGCCGCTGTCGCTCGTCCGGCTCGTCACCCGGAGGCGACCGCGCTCGCCGCGCCTCGGATCGTCGAAGGCCTGCAGGGCGTTCAGCAGCATGCTCAGGAGCACCTGAGAGACCCGGCTGCGCGGCGCGAAGACGTGCGGCGTCGGCTGGAAGTCGACCTCCATCTTCGCGAGGTAGCGCATCTCCGGACGGACGAGATCCAGCGCGGTCCGGGCCACCGAGGGGAGGTCGATGACCACAGGCTCCTCGTCGACGATCGAGAAGCCCCGCAGGTTGTGCACGATGTCCCGGATGCGGGACATGCCCTCGAGGCTCTCTTCCACCATCGCCCGGATGTCGTCGAAGATTCCCGGGTGCTGGGCGGACTTCATGAGCTGCCGCAGGGCCCCGTTCTCTTCCTCCGACGCCCCCCGGAACGCCAGCGGCAGCGCCGCGCGCATCAGCGCCTCGATGCTGCGACCCGCGATCGAGAGCTCGTTCAGGTTGGCCACGACGAAGGCCGCCGGGTTGTTGATCTCATGGGCCACACCAGCCGCCAGCCGCCCGACCGCGAGCTGCTGCTCACGCTCGATCAGCCGCTGCGTGAGGGGCTGGTCCGGCGCGCGCCGTCGCTGCGCCGCCTCCAGACAGACCCGCTCAGCGTCCGCGGGGGCCGTGTAGTCGGCGGCGCCGGCCTTCATCGCGGCGATCCCGTCAGCCAGCGTCGGCTGCTCCGCCACGACGACGACGGGGGCGGGGCACGCGCCCAGCACCTCGACCAGCACCTGCGCCGTCATGTCTCGAAGGACGACGACGTCAAAGCGCTCACGCCGCAGCGCGTCGCTGAGCGCGCTCAGATCCCCGACGCGGACGACGCTCACGGTGTCCGACCAGTGGAGCGGTGCGGTGGTGTTGGCTGAGAGTTCCAGGAGTGTGTTCAGAGGCACAAACGATCTCAAGATGCAGAGCGGGCAGGGCGTCCAGACTCTACAGCGAACGGTGGGGGGCTGTGTGTCTTCGGGTGACACAAGGGAAGCCAGAGATCGCCCGCGGCTTCAGTTTCGGTTAGCGGCGAGGCATGTCTTCGGTGATTGACGTCAAGGGATTGGGTAAGCGCTACGGCGAACACATCGCGCTCGATGGGGTGGACTTCTCCATCGCTCGGGGAGAGGTGGTCGGATTCCTGGGGCCCAACGGGGCGGGGAAGACCACCACGATGAAGATCCTCACCGGCTACATCGCCCCGTCGAGCGGCGAGGGACGGGTGATGGGGCTGGACGTCGTCGGGGAGCCCGTCGCGGTGCGGCGGCACCTGGGGTACCTGCCCGAGGCGTCGCCGGTCTACCCGGAGATGCAGATCCAGGAGTTCCTGGACTTCGTGGGCCGGATCCGCGGACTGGAGCGCTCCGAGCGGGCCTCCGCCCTGGACCGCGCCATGGTCCGGACCGGCCTGACCGAGCGCCGCAAGCAGACCATCGGCACTCTCTCCAAGGGCTTCAAGCAGCGGGTCGGCATCGCCCAGGCGATCCTGCACGATCCCGATCTGTTGATCCTGGACGAGCCCACCAGCGGGCTGGACCCGAACCAGATGGGGGAGATCCGGGAGCTGATCCGGGATCTGGGGCGCAGGAAGACGGTGCTGCTGTCGACGCACATCCTCTCCGAGGTCCAGGCGACCTGCGATCGGGTCATCATCATCAACCGGGGGCGCGTCGTCGCTGATGGCCCCACGGAAGAGGTGACCTCGCAGCGGGACGGCGAGCGCATTCATCTCTCGCTGGCGCCGGGGGAGGTCACTCTCTCCAAGGAGGCGATCATCCAGGCGCTGTCAGGGATCGCGGGGGTGGAGGAGGTCTCGTCGATCGCGACGGCTGAGGCGGGGGAGGGGGAGCTGAACTTCCGGGTTCATGCCGGTGAGGATGTTCGGGCTGCTCTGTTTCGTGAGGTTGTTTCGATGGGGCTTGTTTTGTTGGAGCTGCATCGGGAGCGGTCGAATTTGGAGGAGGTTTTTCGGCGGTTGACGGTTTCTGGTTCTTAGGGTTTGTCGGGGGTTCGGCTGGTTTGTCGGGTTTGTCGGGTTTGTCGGGTCGGCTCGGGTCGGCTCGGGGTTCGGCTCGGGGTTCGGCTCGGGGGTTCGGCTCGGCTTGACGGAGGTTGATGGGACTGACGAGAGCGGTCTTGGCAGTCGCGGGCTCGTAGTTTGAGCGTCTCGTCGAGGCGCCGTCGTTCTGCCTGATGGGTTGTTGGACTTCCCGACCGTGATGGGTGGCGCGGTGCCCCTGGGTAGATTCGACGTGTGCTCGCTGCGCTAACGAATCCCCGGACGAGCCGTCGGTATCAAGTCGACAAGGTCTGGTGGCCGGTGCCGTGCAGCTTGCGTCACACACGCCCGAATCTCCCTGGTCGGGGCACTTCGCCTCAACGGTCCCAGTGCGCCCTCAGCCGGCAGGCAGACGACTGATCGCTTGTAGCCTTCCAGGATCGACTGGAGAGGACGAGGGCGTTCCCCCAGCCTGCGTGACGGTATCGCCCCCGTCGACAACGGCGCAGGCTTACCGTCATCGAGCCCAGGAGGTAGGAGGAGAGAGGGGCGTGGGGACCGGGACACAGGTTGGAGAGGCTCCGCACCCACTGTGGCTTCACGAACAGCCGCCCGTCATTGCGCGGGGGACTGGTTGGGGGATGGGTCGATATCACCGGCTTGGTGCTGCAGTTCTCCAACCTGGGCGGTGCCTGCGACCGAGCAATGAAACTCGAGAACGTCCTCATGACTCACAGCCCGCGACAGCCCCTCTGAGTTTGTCGCCGTCAGCTCACAGGCTTCAACTCGTACCCGGGTTGGAGAACTGCACCACCGAGTCTGGTGGTGACGACCCATTCCCCAACCAGTCCCCCGCGCAATGACGGGCGGCTGTTCGTGAAGCCACAGTGGGTGCGGAGCCTCTACACCGTGTGTCCCGGTCCACCCCGTACCTCTCTCCTCTCCCCTTCTGGGCTCGATGACGGTAAGCCTGCGCCGTTGTCGACCAGGGCGAAGAGGCTCCGTCAGCGAGAGGAACGCCCTCGTCCTCTCCAGTCGATCCTGGAAGGCTACAAGCGATCAGTCGTCTGCCTGCCGGCTGAGGGCGCACTGGGACCGCCAATGGCGAAGTGCCCCGACCAGGGAGATTCGGGCGTGTGTGACGCAAGCTGCACGGCACCGGCCACCAGACCTTGTCGACTTGATGCTGACGGCTCGTCCGGGGATTCGTTAGCGCAGCGAGCACACGTCGAATCTACCCAGGGGCACCGCGCCACCAATGACAGTCGGGAAGTCCAACAACCCCAACAGGCAGAACGACGGCGCCTCGACGTGACGCTCAAACTACGAGCCCGCGACTGCCGAGACCGCTCTCGCCAGTCCCATTGACCTATGTCAAACCGAGCCGAACCCCGCCGAACCCCGTCGAACCAGCCGAACCCCGACAAACCCGACAAACCCGACAAACCAACCGAACCCCGACGACCTAAAACAAAGAGAAAACCACCGCCCCACCAATCAAAACAACCAAAACAACCCCGACACCAACCGCCAACACCTTGAGCGGAACCGCTGACTTCTCCTCCGGCGGCAGCGGCGGAACGACGAAGTCATCAGGAGCCGTCATCCCCGCGAGAGGCTCAGGACTCTCTGACTGCCCCACCTTCGGACGCGACTTCGGACGCACAGACTGCTGCTGGGGCTCGGGAGCTGCCTTTCGCCAGCCTCGGATCTGCTGCTGAGAGATACGCAGTGAGCCGAGATCGATACCGACGAGCTGGAAGACCTCCGCGAACTCCGGTCGCTCGGCGATGGGCTCCCAGCCCTGCGGGCTGCGGATCTCCTCGTGGCCCTTCAGGCGGCCCGCGTAGATCGCCTCGCGGATGCGGTGGCGGTCGAGCTGGCCCATGGTCTCGCCGTTGGGGCCCTTGACCTCGAACTCCATGGTCGGCGGCAGCCCCTCCTCGGGGGCGCCGATGTGGGCGTGCACCGTGAAGGCGTTCATGCAGGCGGGGCACACCACCTCCAGCTCGTTGGAGGGGATCTGGAATCGGGTATTGCAGGCCGGACATCCGACCTGCCTCGCGTCCTGAGCGTTCATCGGGATAGGAACCAGTATGGACGCCCCTGTATACATCGTCGGGACCGCCGGGCACATCGATCACGGCAAGACCTCGCTGGTGCGCGCCCTCACGGGCGTGGACCTGGACACCCTCCCGGAGGAGCAGCGGCGCGGGATCACCATCGCGCTGGGCTTCACCCGGCTCGCGCTGCCCAGCGGTCGCGCCGTCGCCTTCGTGGACGTGCCGGGGCATGAGCGGCTTGTGCGGACGATGATCGCGGGCGCGGCGGGGGTGGACGCGGTGATGTTCTGCGTCTCCGCCTCCGAGGGCGTGATGCCGCAGACCATGGAGCACCTGGACATCCTCCAGCTCCTCGGCGTGAAGCACGGGATCATCGCGCTGACCATGGCGGACCTGGTGGACCCGGAGCTGGCGGAGCTGGCCGCTGAGGAGATGCGCGACACCGTCGCTGGCACCTTCCTCGCAGACGCCCCCATCGTGCTCACCAGCGCCGAGACCCGGCAGGGGCTGGACGAGCTGGCTGAGCTGCTGGATGCCTTGCCGGTGGAGCGTCGCTCGGAGCAGGGGCCCTTCCGGCTGCCGGTGGACCGCAGCTTCGTCTCGCCGGGCTTCGGCAGCGTCATCACCGGCACCGTGCTCTCCGGCACCGTCAGCGACGGCGATGAGGTCGAGCTGCTGCCCTCGGGCGAGCGGGGGCGCGTGCGCGGCCTCCAGGTCCACGGGGAGAAGAAGCCCAGCGCGACGGCCGGGCTGCGGACCGCGCTCAACATCGCGGGGGTGGAGCGGGACGACCTGCCCCGGGGCACCGTGGTGGCGAGCCCCGGTGAGGTGCCGGTGACCTCCATCCTCGACGTGCGCTACCGCCACCTCGCGAGCGCCCCCCGGCTGGAGCGCGGCGCGCGGGTGCGGGTGCTGGTGGGCACCGCTGAGGTGATGGCCGTGGCGGATCCGCTGGACGCGGACGCGCTGGAGCCCGGTGAGGGCGCGCTGGTGCAGATCCGCACCGCTGAGCCGCTGGCCTGCCTGCCGGGGGATCCGGTGATCCTGCGGCGGGAGTCGCCGGTGGTGACCGTCGGCGGCGGTCGGGTGATCGACCCCTGGGCCCCGCGCGTTCGGAGGCGGGACGCGTTGGCGGCGGCGGAGCTGCTGGAGCGCATCGAGGCCGGCGACAAGCTGGCCTTCCTGGAGCGCGCCGGGCCGGCGGGGTTGCCCGTGTCGGACGCGAAGCGGCGGCTGGGCGCGGCGGTGGCGGAGGCGGTGGCGCTCGGTGGATACCGGCTGTCGCCCGCCCAGACGGCGGCGCTGGCGGACGCCCTGGTGGAGGGGCTCACGCGCTTCCACGAGGAGACCCCGCTGGCCGTGGGCGCGGGGCGTCGGGTGCTGCATCGGGGGCGGCTGGCCGCGCTCGATGGCGCGGCGTTCAACGCGCTGCTGGAGCGGGTGGCCGAGGAAGGTCGCGTCGTCGTCGAGGGGCCGCGCGTTCGGCTGCCCGACTGGGAGGTGCGCCTCGGCGCGGCGCATCAGGCCTCGGTGGACGCGCTCTTTGCGGCGCTGCGGTCGGCGGATCTGGACCCGCCGGATGCCCGGAAGGTGGTGGAGAAGCTCACCGACGGCGACGAGCTGGTCGCGCTGCTGGTGACGCAGGGGGCGCTGGTTCGGATGGGCCCCCGGGTCTTCCTGCGGGAGCGCCTGGACGCGCTGATCGCCGCCGTGCGGGGGCTGCTCGGGGAGAAGGGGGAGATGAGCCCGGGGGACTTCAAGGAGCTGACCGGGCTGAGCCGCCGCGCCGCCATTCCGCTGATGGAGTGGCTCGACGCGGAGGGGATCACCGTTCGGGTCGGAGACGTCAGGGTGTCGAGGCAGAACCGTTAGGGTCGATTTTGCTGTGCTACCCTTCGTTCGATGCCGATGATGGGCACGCCCGTCAAAGGACCGAAGACGTTGCGCATGATCGACCTGCTGTTCCTCTCCAGCCTGATCGCCTTTTCTCAACCCGCCTACGCCCAGGACGACGCGTCCACGGGCACGCTGACGGTCACCGCCAGCGTGGAAGGCGCTCGGGTCTTCATCGACTACGAGGATCGCGGTGAGGCGCCGCTGGACCTCGACCTCGCCCCGGGCCGCTACAACGTCCGGGTCGCCCTCAACGACTACGAGCCCTTCGTCCGCATGGCGGAGGTCACCCCCGGCGGCGCGGCCTCGGTGGACGCCCAACTCCTCGCTGGCGACGGCACCGTGGAGTTCATCGCCAGGCCCAACGGCGCCGCGATCACCATCGACGACGAGCCCGTGGGCAAGGCCCCCCGGCGCCTGACCGACTTCACCGACGGCGAGCACCGCTACACCCTGAGCGCCGATCGCTACGACCCCATCGAGGGCACCTTCACCTTCCAGAAGGGCCAGAACATCCTCCTGGTCCACGAGCTGGAGGCCGCCGACGGCAGCATCGGCTTCAGCACCGAGCCCGAGGGCGCCGCCGTCTTCGTCGACGGCGTCGAGGTCTGCGTCACCCCCTGCGAGGCCGGGGACATCGAGCCCGGCCTGCACCGGGTCCGCGCCGAGCTGAAGGGACACGCGACCGTCCTGCGCGAGGTCGACACCACTGAGTCCCTCCGGGGTGAGTTCACCGCGCGGCTCTCCGAGATCCACGCGACCCAGGTCTTCAAGGCGAAGGGCGCGAGCGACGTCACCTGGACCATCGACGGCCAGCCCATGGGCGAGGGCAAGACCCTGAAGACCACCCTGGATCGCGGCACCTACCTGATCGAGGCCGAGGCCCCCGGGACCTGGTCCCTGCAGAACAGCGTGGTCGTCGACCGCGAGGGGCGAGAGGTCTGGAAGGCCGTGCTCGCCTCCTCCGATTCCCAGGACAGCTCGACCCTCGAAGAGGGCACCCCCCTGGTGAAGAACTGGATCTTCTGGACCGCGGTCGGGGTCGGCGCCACGGGCGTCGGCGTCGGCACGGCCATCGCAATGCAGCCCGAAGAGCCCGAGCCGCTCCCCTCCGGGGATGTCGTGGTCTCTCTTCCGTGAGGCACCTCCCTATGCGCGCCCCCGCACTCATCGTCCCGCTCCTGTTTGCCAGCGCCGTCACCGGCTGCGCCGGCAAGGAAGACGATCCCGCCAAGACCTCCATCCTGGTGACCGTCGTCGCCGATGATCTCGCCGGCATCGTCGCCAGCGCCGACACCATCGGCGTCGTGTTGGATCCGGAGACCCCCTACCTCGACGCCGAGGGGGAGCCCATCCCCGAGGGCGTGTACTCCGACACCCTGAGCTTCGGTGACTACGACGGCGACGGTGACCTCGAGCTGGCCTACCTCTACGGGGTCAGCGCCGACACCGCCGAGCTGCCCGTCTTCGAGCTGTTCGCCGGCCGCAACGGCCAGAGCTTCTCGCTCTCGGCGATGGCCTGGGACGGCGCCTCCGTGGTCGCCCGCTCCGGCAGCTCCGCGCCCCTGAGCTTCCAGACCGACGTGGTCCAGGAGATCGCCGTCACCGGCCTGAGCCTGCTGGGCACGCCGGAGAACGACTGCAACGACGGCGCGGACAACGATCTCGACGGCTGGGCCGACGCGGACGACCCCGACTGCGCCGACGGCGTCGAGGAGATCGGCTACGGCGACACCGAGTGCAACGACGGCGTCGACAACGACGGCGACAGCCTGGTCGACATCGACGACCCCGAGTGCGGCTCCGCCGGCGACTCCCCCGAGGTCGACGACTGCGGCAACGGTGACGACGACGACGGCGACGGCTGGGCCGACGCGGACGACCCCGACTGCGCCAGCGGCACCGAGGAGCTCGGCTTCGGCGCCAACGAGTGCAACGACGGCGAGGACAACGACGGCGACAGCTACATCGACGGCGAAGACCCCGAGTGCAGCGACGCCGACGGGGACACCGAGTCCCTGCCCCCGTGCACCGACGGGCTCGACAACGACGGCGACGGCTGGGCCGATCAGGACGACCCCGACTGCGACGTCTCGGATGAGGAGTCCGGCTACGGCTCCACCGAGTGCAACGACGGCGTCGACAACGACGGCGACGGCATGGTCGACGCCGCCGACCCGAGCTGCGACGACCCCTTCGGCCCGGAGGAGGTCGCCTGCGAGGACGGCGAGGACAACGACGCGGACGGCTGGGTCGATCTCGATGACCCGGGCTGCACCAACTCCACCGACAACAGCGAGGGCGGCTTCGAGGACGAGGCGGAGTGCTCCGACGGCGACGACAACGACGGCGACGGGCTCGTCGACGCGGACGACCCGGAGTGCGACGACGCCTACGACGACATCGAGGCCACCGGCTGCCTCGACGGCTTCGACAACGACAGCGACGGCTGGTACGACGCGGACGACCCGGACTGCACCTTCGGTGACGAGGAGACCGGCTTCGGCAGCACCGAGTGCAACGACGGCGCGGACAACGACGGCGACGGCGACGCGGACGCGGACGACGACGAGTGCGAGGACGCCTCGGGCGATCGGGAGTCCAACTTCTGCGAGGACGGCGCGGACAACGACGGCGACGGCTGGACCGACGGCGATGACCCCGACTGCGACGACGGCGCTCTGGACGAGCTGGGCTTCGGCGACACCGAGTGCAACGACGGCGAGGACAACGACGGCGACGGCACCATCGACTGGGCCGACGACGACTGCGCCGACGGCACCCAGGACACCGAGACCAACGACTGCGAGGACCGCGCCGACAACGACCTCGACGGCTGGACCGACGCGGACGACCCCGACTGCGACGGCGGCGACACCGAGGACGGCTTCGGCACCACCGAGTGCAACGACGGCGCCAACAACGACCTGGGCGAGGACGTCCTGGAGGACGCCGACGACCCGCAGTGCGACGACGCGCTGGATGACGACGAGGCCGCCGCGCCCGAGTGCGCGGACGGCGCGGACAACGACGGCGACGGCTGGACCGACCTGGACGACCCGGGCTGCGCGGACGCGACGGACACGGACGAGGACGACTTCTCCGCGCTCGAGTGCAACGACGACGCGGACAACGACCTCGACGGCTTCGTCGACGCGGACGACCCGGGCTGCGACGACGGCGGCGACAACGACGAGCGCGACCCGGACACCGACTGCAACGACGGCCTCGACAACGACACCGACGGCTGGATCGACGCGGAGGACTCGGACTGCGCCGACGGCGTGACCGAGGACGGCTACGGCGTCACCGGCTGCAACGACGGCGAGGACAACGACGAGGACGGCGACGCCGACTCCGACGACGCGGACTGCGCCGACGCCTTCGACGAGAACGAGTCCACCCAGTCCAGCGCCTGCCGCGACGGTGAGGACAACGACCTCGACGGCTGGACCGACGCGGACGACCCCGACTGCGACGACTCGGATGAGGAGCTGGACTTCGGCGCGGCCGAGTGCAACGACGGCGCGGACAACGACGGCGACGGCTTCATCGACGGCGACGACCCCGCCTGCGCGGACGCCGGGGACGACGACGAGACCGACGGCGAGTGCCTCGACGGCGCGGACAACGACCTCGACGGCTGGGCCGACGCGGACGACCCCGACTGCGCCAGCGGCGACAGCGAGGTCGACTTCGGCGACACCGAGTGCAACGACGGCGAGGACAACGACGGCGACTTCACCCTCGACGCGGCGGACGCGGACTGCGCGGACGGCTACGACGACGTCGAGGGCGAGGGCACCTCCTGCGAGGACGGCGAGGACAACGACGGCGACGGCTGGACCGACGGCGACGACCTGGACTGCGCCAGCGGCGCGGCCGAGGGCGGCCTCTCCGCGGCGGCCTGCAACGACGGCCTCGACAACGACGGCGACGGCGAGATCGACGCCGACGACGTGGACTGCGCGGTCGCCTGGCAGCCCTACGAGGGCGTGGACCCCGGCTGCGAGGACGGCGAGGACAACGACGGCGACGGCTGGATCGACGGCGACGATCCGGACTGCCTGGGCGCGACGGCCGACGACAGCGAGGTCGGCTTCGACGTCTTCCCCTGCAACGACGGCATCGACAACGACGGCGACCTCGACATCGACGCGGATGACGTGGACTGCGATGACCCCTGGGATCTGGACGAGGCCGCCGCGAGCTTCAGCTGCACCGACGGCGACGACAACGACTCCGACGGCTGGGTTGACTTGGAGGATCCCGACTGCTTCGACGGCGGCTCGGAGGCCGCCGGCGGCTTCGGTCTCGGCGAGTGCAACGACGACGAGAACAACAGCGACGGGGACTTCTTCGCCGACGCGGACGATCCCCAGTGCGTCGACGGCTGGGACAACAGCGAGGCCTCCGTCATCGGCGACAGCTGCGACGACGGCGCGGACAACGACGGCGACGGCTGGACCGACGGCGACGACACCGACTGCGCGCTCTTCGGTGAAGAGATCGGCTTCGGCGTGGGCGCCTGCGAGGACGGCGTTGACAACGACACCGACGGCTTCTTCGACGGCGAGGATCCCGGCTGCGCCTGGCCCATGGACCCCACCGAGAACGACCCCGGCTTCGTCTGCACGGACGGCAACGACAACGACGGCGACGGCTGGATCGACGAGTCGGACCCCGACTGCATCGACTCCACCGCCGAGGCCGGCGCGGGCGGCCCGGCGGCCTGCCATGACGGCGTGGACAACGACAGCGACGGCGACGTGGACGGTGAGGACAGCGACTGCCTCGACGCCTGGGACAACGCCGAGTCCGGCTCGGCCACCAGCGACTGCAGCGACGGCTTCGACAGCGACGGCGACGGCTACACCGACGACGACGACCCGGACTGCGCCTGGAGCGACAGCGAGCAGGGCGGCACCGACTTCGCCTGCAACGACGGCGAGGACAACGACGCCGACACCTTCGTCGACAGCGACGACCCGGGCTGCGACGGCGCGCTGGACGACGACGAGCTGAACACCCCGGAGTGCGGCGACGGGCTGGACAACGACGGCGACGGCTGGGCCGACCTGGACGACCCGGGCTGCCCCGACGAGGAGAGCCTGGACGAGGACGACGGCTTCGGCGGCCTCTACGCCTGCAACAACGGCGTGGACGATGACACCGACGGCGACATCGACGCCGCGGACATCGGCTGCGAGGACGGCTACGACAACGACGAGGTCGAGCCCATCGTCGACTGCAACGACGAGATCGACAACGACTCCGACGGCTGGATCGATCTGGACGACTCCGACTGCGACTCCCCCCTCGATGAGGGCGAGGACGGCGGCTTCTCCAGCGCCGAGTGCAACGACAACCTGGACAACGATCTGGACGTCGGCGTCGACGCCGAGGACGATGACTGCGACGACGCCTACGACGACGACGAGTCCAGCTGAGCCTCGCTGATGCCTTCAGGCCGGGGTTGAGTTCTCGGCTCTGAGCGTTATCTGTGTCCCAGCGCCACGCCTCGTACGTTAGAGGCGGCGGCGCTGACCCCCAAAACCGAGAGCTGAGAACTCCAATGTTGAAGAACGCGCGTCGTACGCACACCTGCGGTGAGTTGAACGAAGAGCACGTCGGCCAGTCCGTCGTACTCCAGGGTTGGGTCCAGTCCTATCGGGATCTGGGCGGCATCCTCTTCCTGGCGGTGCGAGACCGCTTCGGCGTGACGCAGGTGACCGTTGATGAGCGCAGCTCACAGGCGCTGATGGACATCGGCGGCAAGATGCGCCAGGAGTACGTGTTGGAGGTCACCGGCGCGGTCGCTCTCCGCGCGTCCCCCAACAAGAAGATGGCCACCGGCCTCATCGAGATCGTGCCCGAGAGCATCACCCTGCTCTCCGCGCCCCCGCCGCTGCCGTTCTCCCCCGACAGCGCCGAGAACGCCCACGAGGAGACCCGCCTCCGGTATCGCTACCTCGACCTGCGCCGCCCGGCGCTCCAGAACAACCTCATCACCCGCCACAAGGCAGCCCAGGCCGCCCGGCGCTACCTCGACGGTGAGGACTTCCTGGAGATCGAGACCCCGGTGCTCACCCGCGCGACCCCCGAGGGCGCCCGGGACTACCTCGTGCCCAGCCGCGTGCACTCCGGCTACTGGTACGCGCTCCCCCAGAGCCCCCAGATCTTCAAGCAGATCCTGATGGTCGCGGGCCTCGACCGCTACTTCCAGATCGTGAAGTGCTTCCGGGACGAGGACCTCCGCGCCGACCGGCAGCCCGAGTTCACCCAGATCGACATCGAGATGTCCTTCGCGACCCAGGCGATGGTCGTCGAGCTGGCCGAGGGCGTCATCCGCGCCATGTGGCAGGACGTCATCGGCCACGACATCGGCGAGGTGCCGAAGATCACCTACGACGAGGCGATGGCCCGCTTCGGCGTCGACAACCCCGACACGCGCTTCGGCCTGGAGCATGTGCTCGCGACCGACCTGCTCGCGGACAGCGAGTCCAACGTGGTGAATGGCGGGCTGGCCGACGGCGGCATCGCCAAGGCGATGATCCTGAAGAACCGCGCCGGCGAGGTCTCCCGCAAGGTGATCGACGGCTGGACGAAGTTCGTGCGCCAGTACGGCATGGGCGGGCTGCTCTGGGGCAAGGTCAACCCCGACGG
>Ga0316204_10003621_pt1 | contig 30193 bp, 37 predicted proteins | sample 6monrhotite_MG_2_FD_205661 | JGI IMG/M metagenome (GOLD analysis project Ga0316204, IMG submission 205661) | Microbial mat bacterial communities from mineral coupon in-situ incubated in ocean water Damariscotta River, Maine, United States -... | ecosystem: Environmental > Aquatic > Marine >...
TATTCGTCATGCCTATGGCAATCGAGGCGATGGTGAGATTACAATAACCATAAGCCGGGCGCCGAACAAATTTGTGGTTCATATTCGTGATTATGCGGATAGCATTGATATTTCCAAGGTGAAACCCAGGGACTTGGATGATGTCAAACCCGGCGGGCTTGGAACGCATTTTATCAGAGAGGTCATGGACGAGGTGACATTTCTACCGACTCCCGATGAGCGCGGGAATTTATTGAGATTGGTGAAACAGGTTACGTGAGCTAAAAATGAAACACGAAATAAATGAGCAGGGTGGGGCTGTCGTCATCAGTTTTATCGGGGATGTTGATCTACAGACGTCGCCTGACGCCAGAAAGGTCCTTCTTGAATGTGTTGCCAAGGGGATGCCCATTCTGGTTGACCTCAACAAGGTCGGGTATATCGACTCATCCGGTGTTGCCTCGCTGGTCGAAAGTTTTCAAAATGCCAAGAAGGCCGGGCAGAACCTGGTTCTGGTTTCGGTCAGTGATGGGGCCCTCAGGGTTTTGAAGCTGGCGCGGCTGGATAAAGTGTTCACGATTTGCGATACCCTTGAAGATGGGTTGGCAGCTGTCGGGTGATCGGGTGAAATATGGCCAGTGAACAGAAATCAGGCGCGATTGTGAATTTTTTTGAACGTGTTGGACGATCTGCCGTCAGCGGCATCGAAGAAGTTGGCAATGGCGGCGTGATGGTGGCGGAAAGTCTGTATTGGACTTTTTTTGGGTTCACCATCAAGCAACCCGTACGCATGAATGCGGTCATTCAGCAGATGATGGAAATTGGCATTTCCGCCATTCCGATTATTGCGCTGCTGGGCGGCGCGATCAGCGTTACCCTTGCTATTCAGGGGATTTATTCGCTGCGTATTTTTGGTGCGGAAAGCCATGTAACCGCAGGCTTGGCCTTCGTTGTCGTGCGGGAGTTTGCACCAATGATTACCGGGATTCTTGTCGCAGGACGGTCCGGGTCTGCATTGGCGGCGCGTATCGGCACCATGAAAATCAATCAGGAAATTGATGCCCTGAAAGTTATGGGCATCAGCCCGGTTCGGTTCCTCGTGGCGCCGCCACTGATTGCCATGATGATCATGGTTCCCTGCCTGTCGATTATGAGCGCGGTTGTCGGACTGTTCCTGGCGGGGATCTATATCAATTACGACCTGGGGATTTCGCTATCGGCCTATTGGGATCAGGTCGTTGAGATCCTTAAAGTCGAGGATATTTTACAGGGACTTGGAAAAAGCGCCGTCTATGCCATCGAAATTGCCGTTATCGGAGTTGTTAACGGCGCCGGTGTCAGTGGCGGAGCAGAAGGTGTGGGGAAAGCCACGACCCGGTCCGTGGTGCAGGCTATTTCCGCGATCATCGTGACCGCCATGGTCATCGTTATTCTGTCGACATTCTGATGGGGGAGGACATGGTCAGCGAAATCACCTCAGAACCGGAAAAAGTGATCGAGGTTGAAGACCTGGTCGCCCACTACGGGGATCGCATGATCCTAAAGGGCGTAACCTTGGATGTGCGCGCCGGGGAAATCATGGTGATCATGGGTGGATCCGGTTCGGGAAAATCAACACTACTCCGTTTTCTTATGGCGCTCGAGACCAAAACATCGGGGCGGATGAGTATTCTCGGCCAGGATATCGATACGCTGACATCACAGGAATTTACCGGGCTTCGCAAAAAACTGGGAGTCGCCTTTCAGGGCGGGGCTCTTTTCAGTTCCATGACGGTTGGTGAAAACATCATGCTGCCGCTCTATGAACATACGGACCTCGACCGTATGACCATGGAAATCATGGCCCGAATGAAGCTGGAAGTCGTTGAATTGGGTGGGTTTGAAGACCTGATGCCGTCCGAGTTGTCGGGTGGAATGATCAAGCGCGCGGCCTTTGCCCGGGCCGTGGTTATGGACCCAAGTATCCTTTTTTGCGATGAGCCTTCGGCCGGTCTCGACCCAGCCGTTGCATCGGCACTGGACGATCTGATCCTCAATCTTCGTGACGCCATGGGCATGAGCATTGTTGTCGTTACCCATGAGCTCGAAAGCGCCTTCAAGATCGCCGACCGAATTACGGTCCTGGATCGTGGTCATATATTGATGGTCGGGACCGTCGACGAAGTCAGAAGTTCCTCAAACGAACGTATTTACAATCTCCTCAATCGGGTCGCTGACAATGAAAACCTTGATCCGGATGAATATCTGGCACGGTTGACCGGTGAGGATGCTGCCACCTGGAGCAAGCCTTTATGAAAAGTTCAAAAATCAATTATCTGGTCGTCGGCCTGTTCGTCAGCGCCATGATCGTGGTGCTGGTGGTCTCAATCGCCATGGTTACGGGACGAACCGGGGAAACGGATTCCTATTATACGGTGTATGATAATGTAACAGGCGTCAAATACGGCACTCAGGTCATCTATGAAGGTTATCCAATTGGACAGGTAGAGACCGTCACGCCGACAGAACGCGAAGGCCGCATGGAGTTTCGTGTGGACATCAGCGTGACCCAGGGCTGGCGCCTTCCGGAAGACAGCCAGATCGAAATTGCCGCGCCGAGTCTGTTGTCCGCCGTGGCGTTGCAAATTCATGCCGGTGTCAGCAGCGATAGCCTGAAAAGCGGAGACCGTGTCAATTCGCGTGCCGCCACCAGCGTCTTCGGGGCAGTTTCCTCGTTGGCGGAACAGGTGACGGTCTCTATCGAAAAAGATGTCAAACCCCTGATCCATGAGCTGACCGGCACGGTAAAGGAAGTGAAACGGTTCATTTCAAATGATGGGAATGCCCTGTTGGGCAATGTCAGCAATCTGATAAATGATATTTCGGCGCGTGTTCCCGAAGTGGCCGATAATATCCAGTCCTTCAGTGCCAATATCGATAAAGCCAGTGCTGAACTGCGTCGCACGGTATCGCCGGAAAATAGAGCGGCCCTTGAAAAAGTGATTGCCGAAATGGATCAGGCCACGGTGAATTTCCAGGATGTGCTGAAAACAATGGACAAGGTGCTTGAGGATGTGGACCGGTTGGTTGTTGACCCGAAAGAAGATATAGAAACGGTCATTGGGGAAACGCGTTATGTGGTTGAGTCGGTTTCGCGCCATATCGATTCGATCAATCAGAATATGGAAGCCGCCAGCCGCAATATGAACGAGTTCTCTCGTCAGATCCGGGCTAACCCCGGACTGCTGCTGGGCGGGTCGCCGCAGGTTGATCAGGCGCAATAACGACAGGCGTGCTTGCACATGGTGGTGAACTCGGGAACACTGAACGGGTCAATGCGTGGGGTATGAATATGGGGGTTTTTGTGAACGGAAAATCGCAAATCGGATTGATTCTGGTCGCGTTGCTCGTCTTAAGTTCATGCGGATCCGCGCCTCCCGTTCCGGAAGATAATTTCTATCGGTTGCAGGCGGTGTATGCCGATGAACCGCTTTCTAAACAATTGCTTCCCGGCACGATTGAGGTCGAGCGGTTTGTCGCGGACGGACTGACATCCGAACGGGGCATCGTATTTTCCGAGGTCGGAAAGCCTAATCAGGTAAAATCCTATCATTATCATTTCTGGATTAAGCCGCCGACGGTGATGTTGAGAGACGAGCTTGTATCTTTCCTGCGGACCTCAAAAATATCCGATGCCGTCGTGACACCTGAAATGCGTGTGCGACCAGACTACGCCATTACCGGGAAAATTAAACATCTTGAGCAAGTCCGTGCCAGTGACCAGACCCGGACCTTGCTGGAAACCGAGTTTGGACTGCGCAGACCGAGTGATGGAAAACTGCTGTTCCTCGACAGTTATCGGATCGAGAATGTTGCCGGAGGCACGAGTGTCGCCGCTGCCGTCGACTCCTTGAACACGGCGCTTTCGATCATTTATGCGGATTTTCTCGCCGATATTTCAAAACTCTAAAGTTGGCTGCTAGTACAATGACTTCACTTCAGACGCGGTCGGAATGCGACCAGGCTTTGCTGCACCACCGCTGGCAACGGAATAAACATCGTGGCGGGGTGATGTGGTTTACCGGCCTTTCGGGTTCCGGGAAGTCGACCCTGGCAATGGCACTGGAACGTAGCCTGTTTAACGAAGGATATGAGGTGTTTGTCCTTGATGGGGACAACCTCCGCCACGGCCTTAATTCAAACCTGGGGTTCTCGCCACAGGATCGGGAAGAAAATATCCGCCGGGTTGGCGAGGTCGCCGCTTTGTTTGCCAATTCCGGTTTGGTGGTTCTGACCGCCTTCATTTCACCTTATCTGGCAGATCGGGAATTGGCACGTCAGGCAATTGGCGGCAGTTTCTACGAAGTCTTTCTGGATCCAGGCCTGGACGCCTGTGAGCAGAGGGACCCCAAAGGGCTCTACAAAAAGGCCCGGGCCGGAGATATTCCGGATTTCACTGGGATTTCAGCGCCTTATGAGGAGCCAACGGACCCCGATGTACGTCTGGATACGGCAGAAATCCCAGTTGAGGACTGCGTTGATATGCTAACTGAATTCGCCACCGGCGCGTTCAGGATAACGGATTAAACGACGTTTACATATCCAGAACGCGTTTGTAGACATCTAGGATTTCTTCCATTTCACTGCGGTCGTTATCGGTCATTTTACGGAGCCGGACAATCTGGCGCATGATTTTCACGTCGAAACCTGAACCTTTAGCCTCGGAGTAAACTTCTTTAATGTCTTCAGACAGAGCCTTTTTTTCCTCTTCCAGGCGTTCGATGCGTTCAATAAAAGAGCGCAATCTGTCGCCTGCGACACCACCAACATCCGCCATTAACTTTTCCTTATCCATAATCGTTTAATAATTTGGCGCTCAGTAGGAGCGGCACCGGTCAGAAGATAATGGGGTGGTGCCCCTATCGCAAGGCGCTCGTTCGGTCAATTGTGTCAGTGTTTTGTCATGGTGCTAGGGTACGGTTACTAAAAAAAGTGCTATGGGTGGAAAAGGGTAGGTCTTGTGGCTGAATACGATTTTCAACGATGTAATGTGCTTCTGGTTGAGGACAACGACTACGTCCGTAACACTTTTGAAGACATGCTGCGACAATTTCGATTCGGTCGGATCGCGACGGCCTCCACCGGCGAGGAAGCGATCGACTATTTGAGGACCATGGGTTCAAGTGCGATGGCCCTTGATATGGTATTTTCCGATCTGGTGATGACGCCGATCAACGGGTTGCTGCTGTTGCGCTGGATCCGGGCGGCCAAGGATAGCCCCAATCGAATGCTCCCTTTTTTGATGATTTCGGGGGCCGCGGATGAAGGGTATGTCAGTTCGGCCCGCGATTTAGGTGTCACAGAATTTGTTGCCAAACCATTTTCCGTGACGTCGGTGTATGGCCGTATTCTTGAGGTCATCGATTATCCTCGTCAGTTTGTGACGACGCAAAACTATTTTGGTCCCGACCGCCGTCGGCGCAAAGGTTCTGCTCCTGGCAGTGGGGAGCGCCGGGAAAAAAGCGAAAAAGATGTCGTTGTTGTTTATTCCGCAGACAAAATCGTCAAACCGGAAACCCCCTCAGATGTCTGGTATTGGAAATTGCCCAATTCGCTGAAAGAAAAAGTTGCCGGAGGGGCGTCGGGCAGTAACGTTAAGGGTGAGATGCCGATGGCCCTTATTGAAGAGGCGGAAAAAGAGCTTAAACGCGCGGCTCTCGACTTTACCAATTGGGCCCTGGAGTATCTGGCGAAACTTTCTGATCTATGTACCGAAGCATTACTTGAACCCGGACGCCGGTCAGTTCACTTCGGCGAAATTCATACCCTGGCTCTGGAACTTCGCGGCCAGGGGGGAACATTTGGTTACCCCTTGATCACGACGATTGGCAAAATGCTCTATGACAGTACGATTGAGGGCTGCCGCGAAGATGATAAGGCGGTGGAAATCGCCAAATGTCATATCGATTCGATGCGCGCCGTCATCCGAGAAAAAGTCGAGGGAGATGGCGGCAAGATTGGTCAACAACTGATCAAGGGCCTAAGAATGAGCATCCAGAAGGTCGATACCGTTACCTGATTACAGCCCTGATTTGGTTTCTTTCACCAGAAAATCGACAACGGCCTTCAGGGCAGTTTTCTTGTCCGCTCCTCCAGCCATGGCGTCTTCGTAGATTGCGATCTGGCGATGTGCGCTGGTGCCTCGTGACAGAATATTTTTCAGGTTCTCAATCTCGGCAACGCAATCCAACGCCTCCGCATCTTCAGCAATCAGGTCCGTCAGCTCTTCCAATAGGTCGGGGAACGGGACAATTTCCCCCTTGCCAAAATCAACCATGCCTTCGTCAATACCATAACGTTGGGCGCGCCAGCGGTTTTCGGCAATCAGCATCGGTGTATATTGCCGCCAGCGCTTGTTTTCCAGTTTCAGGCGGTAGAGCATACGTAACAGACAGCTAAACAGGGCGGCGATGGTGGCTGCGTCATCAATGTTGGTGCAAAGATCGCTTATTCGCATTTCAAGCGTCGGAAAATTTTGGCTGGGTCGAACGTCCCACCACAGTTTTGTTGAATCCTCAATCAGGCCCGCATTAACCAAAACATTCACATGGCGTTGGTATTCGGGGTAGCTGTCAAAAACGTTGGGAATACCGGTGCGTGGCAGTTCGTCAAATACGCTCAGACGATAAGACATCAACCCGGTCAGTTCGCCCTGCCAGAATGGCGAAGATGTGCTCAGGGCCAGAATATGAGGCAGGAAATAGCTGACTTGATTGAGCAGGTCGATCCGGAGTTCGTCGTCGTCGATGCCGACGTGGACATGCATGCCGCAAATCATCAGGCGGCGGACGACAGCCTGCAGGTCATTGGCAAGGATATTGTAGCGTTCCTTATCCGTATGATGCTGTGATTGCCATTCAGCAAACGGATGGGTGGAGGCCGCGATGATCGCGTAGCCGTGCTGTTCAGAGATTTCTGAAACGGTCTGGCGGAGTTCTGCCAGATGCTGGCGTGCCAGGGGAACAGTTTTGCAGACCCGGGTGTTGCTTTCGATTTGGGCTTTCAGGAATTCCGGTTTTACCAGATTGGGCAGCCGACGTTCGCATTCGGCAAAAATTTCTTCAGGGGGAGCATTCGCAAGGGCGCGGGTGTCCTGTTCGACCAGCATGTACTCTTCTTCGATGCCGACTGTAAAACTGGGATTTGGACGTGTCATCACCTTCTCCCCCTGCTGGTGTCTAATATTCTTTTGGTTCGTACAATCCGTCGTTTGTCATAATCTTACCCAAGTCTTCGGTGAGTATCTGCGCCCAACGCGCAATGCCGTCGTCGTCTGCGACCTGATCTTGTCGAATCTCCAGAACGCAGGTCGCCAACCCGGCCGCCCCAGCGTGCGCATCAATCGTATAGGCCACATCAAGTGCTGAATAGGGGACATTGTCGCCGACGTTCATGCCTCGCGCCTGAAACAGTTCCATGATCGGAACGGCGATCCGTGGGTCGCGTTTCCACAGCACTGCGACATCCCACGGACGGTCTTCGTTGCCGAAATTTGGGGTGAAGCTGTGCACGGAGAACAGCGCGGGTGCCGGACCACGATTCCAGATATGTGCCATCGTATGACCTACCGCTTCGTGATAAGGGTCATGCAGTTCAGCAATCCGTCTGTCCTTGTCGGCTTCGCTCAGGTTCTGATTAGCCGGAATAACGGTTTGGTCGCTGATTTCCGGAATCGATCCGGGGTGGCCAGGTGGTCTGTTGACATCCAATACCAGCCGGGAGTATCCCGCCAAAACTGCCGGCGCGTCGAGCTTAGCCGACAAAATTCGCGTCACCGCTTCAGCGCCAATGTCATAAGCGATGTGGCGATCATACTCTGATTTTGCCAAACCAAGGTCGCTAAGTTTTTCTGGAACGCTTCGGCTGGCGTGATCACAAACCAAAAGCATTTGTGCTTTGCCATCGCGATTGATGATCTCAAATGGCGCTGGGTCGTTGGGGCCGAGCAGCGAATGGTCGGTATTTGTGGAGTTTAATGTCTGATTGGTCATTGTAGAACTATACCTCATGATTTCGGGTCGTCGAGTACACATTGAACGTGTCTTCAAGGAAATTATTGCTGCTCTTGACCGGGTAAGCATGTAGGGTTTGCACGGCAGTTCATAAATCGCATGAACGTCTGTAAAACCGAGAAGAAATATGACTTTCTCCATTGTTGGCCGATGTGAAAGAACCGGTGAATTGGGGGCCGCCGTGGCGAGTTCATCAATCGCCATTGGCAACCGGTGCCCGCGTGTGCGTTCAGGCGTTGGCGCGGTACTGACCCAAAGCGCTGCTGCCCCTGTTCTGGCTGAGAGCGCCCTGGATTTACTGCAATCGGGCCTTGATCCAACATCAGCCCTGAATTTGCTGACGGGAGGGCGTGAATATATTGATTACCGCCAGATTCTGATGGTCAGTCGCGCCGGCCAGACAGGCCACTATACGGGTGAATATACCCGTGGTGAGCACGCCACATGTGAAGGCAAAAATGCAATTGCCGGGATGTGTGGATCATCTTTTGTCGTCGTTCCAGGGGCGATGATTGTGGCCTTCGAACAACAGGCCGCCCAATCGCTGGCCTCACGTTTGATTGGGGCATTAGAGGCGGGGGTGCGTCAGGTCGGTGAAGGCCAAGGCATTCATTCTGCCGCCCTGCTTGTTGCCCGCGATCAAAAATGGCCATTTGTTGATCTTCGTGTCGATTGGCATCAGTCGGCCCCGGTCAAAGTTTTGCGGGGTCTATGGGAAGCCTACATGGTCGAGGCGGATGTCAACGTTGCACGTGCCCTGCACCCCGGATCAGAGGCTAATACGACCTGATATGGGCCAGAAGACATCTATCTTTGTTCTGGCCGTTTTGGTCCTCGGTGCGGCATTCGCGGGGGCCTCGACCTTGTTCGTGCGGTTGAGTGATCTGGGGCCGATCGCCAGTGCCTTTCAACGTGCATTTCTTGCCATCCCGGCGCTTTGGTTGCTAATGCAATGGGAAAGAAAGCGTAGCAGTTCATCAGACGGGGTGGTGAGGCCGGACAGGCGGACCTATCAAATTCTTGCTTTGGCGGGAGTCTTTTTTGCCGGAGATCTTTTTTTCTGGCACCTGGCGATCATGAACACAACCGTGGCAAACGCAACGCTGCTGGCGACGTTGGCCCCCATATATGTGACGGGCGGGATGTTTCTTCTGTTCGGGGAACGGCCGTCCCTCATTTTTCTCGCGGGTGTTGGGTTGGCGGTGGTCGGGGCCGGATTTTTGATTGGCGATAGTATTTCTTATCGTCCAGAGCGCTTAGAGGGAGATATTTATGGCGTCATTACGGGTTTCTTTCTGGCCGGATATTTGATCACGATCAGTCGTCTGCGCTCAAATCTGTCTACCGGGACGGTGATGTATTATTCGACTCTGGCGACGGCCGCTGTCCTGTTCCCTCTGGCGCTCTATTTTGACGGAAATTTGCTTTCCGCCAGCCTGGAAGGGTGGATCGTGTTGCTGACCTTGGCTTTGGTCAGCCATGTTGGCGGGCAGGGGATGGTGGCTTATGCGATGGCGCACCTGCCTGCGGCCTTTACATCCGTCACCCTTATTCTGGAAGTCGTCTCGGCGGCGCTTTTAGGCTGGTTGTTTCTCGCCGAATCCTTAGGATTCTGGCAGTGGATAGGGGCCGGCATCATTGTGCTCGGAATTGGTGCGGCCCGGCGGGGGAGTTGACCCCCAGCCCTTCATATTAGCTTGATTTGGGGGCTTATTCCGCCTAATTGCCTAAGGTGTTTAATCTTGGAGCCGCGCCAATGCCTCTTGAAATGGAAATTCAATCTCCTTGTGTCAGTGTTTGTGTCCTTGATGAGGATAGCGGGTACTGTACAGGCTGCTGGCGAACCCGAGGTGAGATCGCGGGATGGGGAACTGCCGACAAGACGGAACGCTTGGCGATTATAGAAAACCTTAAGGTGCGGCAGAGTGAAAATGGTGTCCGGCCCCGGCGCACCAATCGGCGGCGCAGTTAAAGAGTCACGAGGAATCAGATCAATGTCCGATTTATTAAGCGAACTTCTCCTGTCTCGTGACTACCTTCTTGCCGACGGGGCAACCGGAACCAATTTTTTTGCCATGGGGCTCGAAAGCGGTGACGCCCCGGATATCTGGAATATTGATCACCCAGATCGCGTTCATGCCCTGCATCGAGGATTTGTCGACGCAGGCTCCGATATCATCCTGACCAATACGTTCGGGGCCAACCGATATCGTTTGAAATTGCACGGTGATCAGGACAGGGTTTCTGAAATCAACGAAGCCGGTGCGCGTATCGCCCGTGAAGAGGCAGATTCGGCTGATCACCCGGTGGTGGTTGCCGGATCAATGGGGCCGACGGGAGAAATCTACCAACCTGTTGGTCCCCTGAGCATCGAGGACGGCGAGGCTGCGTTTGCCGAGCAGGCGACGGCGCTGGCCGCGGGTGGCGCGGATGTATTGTGGATCGAGACAATTTCCGGCATTGAGGAAATTACCGCAGCAGTCGCTGGCGCTGCTGTAACCGGGTTACCCGTTGTTGCGACCATGACGTTTGATACCGCAGGGCGGACAATGATGGGCATCACGCCTGAGCACGCCGTGGAACACGCTCATGGCCTCGATACCCACCTGATTGCCTTTGGCGCCAATTGTGGCATTGGCCCGGGGACGTTGGTGGATACCGTGGTTGGACTGAAACGTGGTGCGCAATCCGGGGATATTCTGATCGCCAAGGGCAACTGCGGTATTCCTGAATATAAAGACGGTGAGATTGTGTATTCGGGGTCCGAGGAAATTATGGCGCAATATGCGCGCCTTGCCCGTGACGCTGGCGCGAGAATAATTGGTGGGTGTTGCGGCACCACGCCAGCTCACGTCAGGGCCATGGCTGACTCTCTGAAAGATTACGTTCCCGCCGCATCACCCGAACGCCAGCAGATTGAAGCCGCCCTTGGCCCGATTGCGCCAATGCCACCGGACCTGGGAGAACGTGGGGAAGGAAAAGGACGACGGGGTCGCCGTCGTCGCAAGGGATAATACGCCTTACCAGTTTCCCGTGTTTTCCATGGAAACCCAGGGTTCCTCTGGTTCCAGGGCGTCACCGTGCTGCAACAGTTCAATGGAGATGCCATCCGGTGATTTGACAAACGCCATACGTCCGTCACGGGGCGGGCGGTTAATGGTGACACCATGGTTCATCAATTTCAGGCAAGTTTCATGAATATCCTCCACATGAAAAGCCAGATGACCGAAATTGCGCCCGCCGGTATAGTCTTCCGGGTCCCAGTTATAGGTTAACTCTATCTCTGCATCGGGTGTTTCGTCGGCAGCCAGAAAGACCAGTGTGTAGCGGCCTTCAGGGCGCTCATAACGGCGAGTTTCCTTCAGCCCCAGCGCAGCGCAGTAAAAATCCAATGATTGATCCAGATCCGATACGCGGACCATGGTGTGGTAAAATTTCATCAGCAGAATCCCCCATAAATGTTTCTGGAGTTTAATTGAAGGGCATCGAGTGGTCCAATGCCAAAATAGTGAACAACCGGAAAAACATCTGTTGATAAGAAACCGGTTGCCGGGTGGGGTGGGGTGGAGCATAAGGCATCATGTCAAAGTTTCCTCGAATTTTGCCCTGGATTGTCTGGTCCTGTGGGGCATTTGGCTTTTTTTATGCGTTTTTCCAGCGGGTAGCACCCAGCGTCATGGTTCCCGACCTGATGCGTGATTTTGGTGTCAGTGCCGCTGTGCTTGGAAACCTGTCGGCATTTTATTTCTATTCCTATGCTGCAATGCAAGTTCCGGTCGGCATTATGGCGGACAGCTGGGGGCCGCGACGGGTGATGACGGTGGCGGGGCTGCTGTGTGCATTGGGGTCACTGATGTTTGGGTTGGCCGACTCGCTGGCTGTCGCCTATGCCGGTCGGCTGTTGATTGGCTGTGGTTCTGGATTCTTTTTTGTGGCGTCCCTCAAACTCGCCTCTGTTTGGTTTGAACCCCGTCAATTTGCGTTCGTCAGCGGCATGACCATGTTTGTCGGCCTGACCGGAGGGGTTGGTGGGCAGGCCCCACTGGCGGCAGCTGTCGAGGCCATTGGCTGGCGTGGCACGATGATGGCAGGGTCAGCAGCGGCGCTTGTCTTGTCGTTGATGTGCTGGCTTCTGGTTCGTGATCATCCTGCCGAACGATCCGGTCATGGTCATGAACCGTCGACGTTAAAAGTGGTATTGGCTGGGTTGGCGGGTGCGCTCAAGCGAAAACAAACCTGGCTGCTGGCCTGTATGGGAGCCTCCATGTCTTCTTCCCTGTTAGCTTTCGGGGCGTTGTGGGGAGTTCCCTACATGATGGAGGTTTATGACCTTTCGCGCCCGGCGGCGGCGGGTTCGGCTTCTCTGCTGCTGATTGGTTGGGCGGTATCGGCCCCGGCTGTCGGCTGGGTGTCGGACCGGGTTGGTCGGCGAAAATTGCCGTTGATGATTGCGACGGCGATCTCGTTGATCAGTATATCCCTGCTGATTTATGGTCCGCCGATTCCGCTCTATTTGGCGAATACTTTACTGTTCCTAAACGGTGCAGCCTCTTCGGGGATGGTCATTTGTTTCGCCCTCGCGCGGGAAAATAACGCGGCCCATACGGCGGGTGGTGCCGTCGCTTTTGTCAACATGTGGGTGATTTTGTCGGGTGCTTTGCTGCAGCCGCTGGTCGGCTGGATTTTGGACCGCGAATGGGACGGCACAATATTTGAGGGAGCCCGGATTTATTCTTCAGCGGCCTATGAAACGGCGTTTCTCTGCCTGATCGGGGCGGCGGTCAGTTCACTTGTGATCTCGCTCTTTATCCGCGAAACCTATTGCCGTCCAGTCGGCTCATAAACCGCCTTCCAGCGTTTCAGTATATCCGAAGCGCCGTGGAGCTGATGATATTGGCGTAGGGTAACCCTGAGGGCCGTGCGCTCTGCACGTGTGGTGGGTGAGGCCACGGCGTCGGGCATCTTGCCGGTGTTGATGGCATCAAACACCTGCTGTTTGATGCCTGATAGCTCAGCAGGGGAAAACCTGTTGATCAGGTCCTGGAAGCGATCAAATGCCTCTTGATCAAAAGATTGTAAATCTCCGTCTCCTGTACGTATGAGGTTCGGTGGATAAGCGGCAAGGCAGGGTAACCAGCCATCGGGAACAGGAACGTTTGCCGCATGGGTGCGACCATGGGCCAGCAATTCAGCGATCACATGCGTGTGGGGGCCTACTGGTGTGCGGCTATCGGAAGTGTCAGGCGGAATTCTTTGATAAACTTCTATTCGTCCCAATTGAGAGCGGAAAACCCGAACCGGGCAAACCTCGCGAATAGCGCTGATCACAGTTTCACCAACGTCTGAAAAAGCCAAGCCTGAGTATCTTTCTAAAACACGGACCAGAGCCGGGTCGTCTGTGCGAATACAGAAATCCACATGTGAAACGCCAAGTCCGAGATCAAAGAAGCGGGCACCGTCATTGACTGTTAGAGCATCATCATCCGTTCCGATGTCGGTGATCAGGGCGTTTCCGGCCATCGCAGCATCTGACAGCGGAAGACATATCATCACTCCCTGTGACCAGGCGTTAGGCAATTTGGACAGAATTTCATAGGGGAGGATACGGGTGGCTGGGTGGCGCTTTATGCGGATAGCACCACGCGATGTCACTATGCCGACAGTACTTTGATCTCGGGTTAAAGGCGCGTCTTCCGATGCTTTACGGTTAAATTCAGCGATCGCGCCAAAAGTGCCCAGACTCCACCCGGTTTGAGGATCGTCGAGAAACTGACAAAGCTGATCGAAACTGGAAGGAGGAGTTGTCATACGGCAGTTCGGAGGTCCTGGTCCAGGTGAGCGGCTTCATAAGCCAGTACCGCATGTTTGCGCACAGCGCCCCAGCGATATCCGCTGATCATGCCCGTATTGCGGATGACCCGGTGGCAAGGTATTAGAACTCCAATGCGGTTGGCGGCACAAGCGTTGGCAAAGGCGCGAGCCGCATTGCGGCCATATCCGGAGTTTTCAGACATTTCCGCATATGTCGACGTTGCCCCCGACGGAATTTTAAGAAGCGCTTCCCATACCTGCACCTGATAGGCGCTGCCACGCAGCAGCAAAGAAACCGGCGTAGCAGCCAATGTTGAAGACTGGGTGGCCAGCGTTTGGGCGATGGTTTGTTTGCCGGCTGATGGATCGGCGACCCATGTGCCGTTTTCCCAGCCCGTCTGTTGTTCCAAGAGCGCAGCGTCAAGGCCGCTGTCGCCAATGAAGGATAGTCCGGTAAGACCGCGGGTGGTTTCGACGGCCAGGCACTCGCCAAATCGCGTAGCATGTGTGGCGTAGCGAAACTTCAAGCCGGCGCCTCTGGATTTGTATTCGCCTGGAGTCACGGATTGAAGATTGACGAACAGATCATGCAGGCGCCCGGGCCCCGAGAGTCCGGAATCAAATGCCGCATCCAGAACGTTGGAAGATTGTGCCAGCGACTCTTTGGCGTACTGCAGGGTTAGATATTGCAGGAATTTTTTGGGACTGACGCCGACCCAGCGCGTAAACAGGCGCTGAAAATGATATTCACTTAATCCGACCGCTCTCGCCACACCCGACAGCTCCGGCTGATCCAGACTGTTGTCTACGATGTAGCGAATGGCTTTTGCGATGCGGGCGTAGTCTTTGCTGATCTGGTCTGTCGGCACGGTGTGATCTTCGAGATCTTTAGATGCAGGGTTCAAAACGAGGTTGGCAGACGTTAGCACGCTTTGCAGGGATTGGGGCATGAATTCCTCCTGGAGTTGAGAGAGGAATAGAACATCATAACAGGCCGCTAAGGACCACCCGATCCTTGCGATTCTACGCGACTGGTGCAGGGTTGGAGTTTTGAATTTGGCCTTGTTCAGGCGGATCCTTGCGGTAGCCCGAAGCAGGCGTCAAAATTGTCAGAGATGAATTCTACTTCATTTTCGTAACCATACCGCCAGTCATCGTGTTCGGGATGAAAGGGGGAGTAAGGGTTTTCGTCAGGGCCTTTGCCTTCGAAAAATGCGATAGCACCTTCTTCCTGAGGTGTGAATATTGCAACTCGATTCATAGTTAAATTCTCCGGTCCCAAGCTTATGGGAATCGATTTTTATTTCGACTTACCCACAATCAATCACGATCTGGTCAGATTTTAGCCGAAGGGTGTATTTCTTGTACGTGTCAGTTTGTTTCAATTGGTTGCATATTGTTAACGACTGTGATCGGTTGGCGGTTCAGAAATTTAAGTGAGGATCGACATGGCCCCCCGAAAGAACCCCCTGAAGCTCAATAAATTACAGCTTCGTACGCTGGCATTGGTGCAGGTGCTGGCAAACGACCAGAAGACAGCGGATGAAACTGGTGGAGAGGTCACTTTGATGCAACTGCCGCATGCACATGGGGACCACGTGCATATCGGGCAATTTACGGTATCTGCCAAAGACGCCAGTGGGTTCTCAAACCCGGCGGTCTGGACCGCCCTGGCACGCAAGGGCCTCGTCCGTGACAAGGGCCAGCCTGGAATTACGTTGACAGCAGAAGGACTTGCCTACGACACCGGACTGAGTGATCGTTTCGTCGAGCCATCTGATCACTGAATGTAGGCGTCACTAAGCAGCGTCTGAGCGATCCGATGTTTCAGCCTTGTTTCTGAAATTCTCAGACGGTCGAATGTGCGAGCTCTGAACCGGGCTCAAAGATGGCGCGGAAGACTTTTAGCAGGTTCTGATCGATCTGGGTCTGCATACTTTCAAGAATCCCAAAGGCTTTTTCCTGCGGGAACGGTGGTTTATAGGAACGGGCATCCGTCAGGGCGCCAAAAATATCGACGATTACCGACATCCTGGCCAACTCATTCAGTTCAGAGCCTTTGAGGCCGTGTGGATAACCGCTGCCATCGATCTTCTCATGGTGTTGTCCTGCGATAATCAAAGCACCCTTGGTGACATCGGTCGACTGCCCCAACAGTTCGGTTGAGCGGGTGACGTGATCGCGCATGATTGGCCATTCGTCCTCCGTCAGCTTGCCCGGTTTGTCGAGAATTTGTTCCGGTGTGACCAGCTTGCCAACGTCGTGAATCAAACCGCCTGTTGATAGCGTCAGAAGGTCATCGCCTTTCATGCCAAGGCCATGGCCAAACAGGGTCAGCAGGGTCGCAACCCGCATGGAGTGAACGTAAGTGTAGTTGTGATGGTTTTGAACGGCCTTCAAGATGGCGTGATGGCCGCCTGTGCCAACCGCATCAACCAACGGTCCGCAACTCGCTGCCGCGGCAGTACAATCGATCGGTTCACCATTGGCAATGGCATCGGAGATGCCCTGATATTCCTCTACAGTTAGTGTCAGGGGTTTGCCAACCTCTTCGGGCAGTCCGCGCCAGACAAATTCAGCCTTTTCCCCAATAACCCTTGAGACCGCATCAAGAAGCGTTTTAGCGACCAGCGGCCAGTTAAGGAATTGCGCCGGGACCTCCAGTTCGTCTTTGCGAATATCAAAGGCGACATTGTGTCCTGCCGTCGCGATCAGCCCCGGGCCTTTCTCTCTCAGGCGGTTGGAGTGTTCAATGAAAAGGTGGTTATTTCTGTCGCGACGCCCGTTCTGGTCAACGATCATCACCTGCGCGGGATCACGCTCGCAATCTTCCATCGCCTGATCGACGTCCCGGAAGACCGAAAGCAGAAAGTAAGGCGACAGCGTTACGTCAAAAAATTCCTGATGCTGGGGGTTCGGCGTAACAACGATGACTTTGGGAAGAACAATCTGGGTCTCAGAACTCATGGTAGTCTCCGCCACACGTCAGCCAATCAGGCTTCTAAATTACACTTTTGTCAATTGCGCACAATACTGAAATTTGGCCCCATAATCGCGATATCTTCAGGCATATCAATTAGCACGCCAATAAATTGAGGTTACAGTTCACACAAAACTGCAGCACTCCTGATATATGAGGTGCTGCTATCACAATACAATATAACACTAGATAATTTTTGACATGCGTTAAAATTCTAAAATGTTAGGTGGTAATATTAATTTAAATGCTCTCGTCTTATTTGCCGTTCGCGGTGGAACGCGTAAATACCCATGGCGATGACAACCGAACTGCCGACGAGGGTCCACTGGTCGGGAATGTCGCCGAACACAAAAATGCCGATCAGGATCGCCCAGATCAAATTGGTGTACCTGAACGGCGATATAAATCCGATTTCACCGACACGCATGGTCATGACACTGAACAGATAGCCAAACAAAATAAACAGCGCTGCGACGGCTAATAATGAAAGTGTTTCGCCGGTAACGGGCCGCCACTCCATTGTCGGAGAGAGCAGTGCCCCAGCCAAAGTGATAACGATGGAGGTCAGCAAGGCGACAAACAGCGAGGGAACCTGAGGTGAAAGCCTGCGGGTTGCAAGATCACGAACAACGATAAAGCCGACGGCAGCGAGAGCCCAGAACGAATATTCGTTAAATCCTTCCGAACCCGGCCTGACAATGATCAGGATTCCAGCAAACCCGACAATGATTGCAATATAGCGTCTCCAGCCGACGGCCTCGCCCAGAAATAATGCGGCGGCGAGGGTCACCGCCAATGGCAGGGCTTGTAAAATGGCGGTTGCGTTGGCGATCGGCATATTGAACAGGGCGGTTAGAAAACACAGGGTTCCGCCAATTTCACCGACCAGCCGCCAAATCAGGATGTTTCGGTCGGATTTAGAAATGGCGCAGAATAACGCCTTCTTCCGCCAGGCCATAAGGCCAACCAGAAATGTGGTAAAGATACCGCGTATGAAAATGGCCTGAAACAGAGTCAGGTGATCGGATGCAATTTTCATCATCATATCGTTAAAGACAAATGCCGCCATGGCTGCCGTCATCAGAGCGGCACCACGGAAGTTGTCAGATAGGGCATTCATGGGACTATCAATTGGGCTTTTGGCGACAGAGCACAAGAGAAATCGATGTAAGTCATACAGGACCAGAACAGATGAATAGTCAGCACGCAGAGGTTCCTAATTTGGGTGCGTCTGCAAAATGGTCAGGCGGGTTTAAGTTAAAATCACAAAAAAAAGGGCATGGCTTCGGTCTAACAAGACCCGCCATGCCCCTCAATTTTCAGGATGTAGGATCAGCTGTAACGATACGGGCGACCTGCTTTATCCATGACAGCGTTGTATTTCTTGAAGATATCAACCACCTGCTTGGCAACCGGGCCAGTAGCGGCGATTTCATCCCAGAATTTCAGCGCTTCGGTTTCTACCTGTGCCCATTCTTCATCGGGAATAGTCGTTAGTTTCAGCTTGGTGCCGTTGACACGCAAGTCGGCTTCGCCACCCCAATACCAGTGCTGGCGATAGTAGTGTGAACTATCGCAAGCAAGATTGAACAGGGTTTTGAGGTGCTCAGGTAGCTCGTTGTAACGGTCCTGGTTGGCGTAGAACGATCCACACCATGCACCTGAGATGTTGTTGGTGACCAGCGACTGTACAGTAGATCCATGCGCACATGGGAATCGATCTGCAGGGAATACCCGCCACCGAGCAGGTAATAGGCGACCATAAGAAATTGCGCCATTTCCAGCGTCCACAATGACGGGTGAAAGAATGTTTTTGAGACGGATGACCAGAACAGGATGCCAATCATGACGAAAATCATATACATGACGATCCGTCCAAGACCGTAATTCATCGTGTCCACCCAGCGGACATAGGTAACAATTACGTTTGGCATTAAAGTCCCCCCATTTTTATGGGCCCCCTTTTTTTTGTTGGGGGCGATTGACCTGCCCCGATCATCAATGCCGCGAAAGGTTAACGGCAATGTCAGCCAAGGTCTATCGGTAATTGGAGGGGAATTGAGGTGCTGGTGCACACAATTTCGCGAGGTCTTGCGCGAAGTGTTGAGAGTATAGAATACGCAGTAAAACCTTCAGGTCAGTGACCTGAAGGTTTCAACTGAAAAAATCAGTGCTAGCGAGCGATGGCAGCGTCCAACGGGAGTTGGAAGTGCGGCTTCGCCTAGTTAGTCAACGACGGACAGGTTCTCGGCGGATTCTTTGCCGTTACGTCCGGGCTCAAGCTCATAGGAGACTTTCTGCCCTTCGTTAAGGGAACTCAGGCCGGCGCGCTCAACAGCTGAAATGTGCACGAATGCATCTTTTGATCCGTCTTCCGGCTCGATGAATCCAAAACCCTTGGTTGGGTTAAACCATTTAACAGTACCTGTAGGCATAGCTATTTCCTCAAACATAAAATTCGAACCCGCAACTCACACCACGTGATAGCGGTTCACGTAAACGTTCACACAGTCAGGGGATAACTAAGCTAATCGGCATGCCGATTGTTCAGGTAACACTTAACAAATGTAACACGTTGCGGGGTATTTATAGGATATTTTTCACCTGTCAATCAACCGTGCGCGTTGCTGATTGTTTCCTAAGCGACAGCAAGGTGTCTTGGTATGAGAGAAAGGCAACCCTTGACGTCACTTAAAAATAGGCTGAATGCTATATAAAATGGCATAATTGACGATGCGGTCATGACTGATTGTGGATATCCTGAGCGGGTGAAGGCATGAGTTCCGAATACGCGATTATAGGTGGCGGTGTCGTCGGCTTGTCCATCGCCCACGGGCTTCTCGGGATGGGTAAACGCGTCGCTGTGTATGATGAAGGAGACAACGCGTTCCGGGCGTCGCGGGGTAACTTTGGTTTGATCTGGGTTCAGAGCAAAGGCCTTAATGAACCCGCCTATGCCAAATGGACCAAGCGATCTGCCGTCGCCTGGCAGAACTACGCCGATGAGCTTTCTGAAGGTTCCGGTCTTGATCTCTCCCTTCATCAGGACGGTGGACTCGACTATCACATGAGCGAGGAAACGCTGGCGTCTACAGCGGCATCCTATGAAAATCTGAAACAGAATTTGGGTGGTGCGTATCCTTTCGAAATCCTCGATCACAAGGCCCTCAAGAAAGCCGAGCCGGGCATCGGCCCGAATGTCGCCGGGGCCATTCTCCATCACGAAGATGGTCACGTTAATCCCCTTCGGTTGCTGCAGGCTCTCGCAATGGAAGTGCGTCGTCTGGGAGGTGTAATCAGGACCAATACCCACGTCGGGAATATTGAGGCGGCGGAGGGTGGCTACAAACTTACGCTCGAAGGAGCTAAACAAGCGTTTGCCGAACGGGTGGTATTGAGCGCCGGGCTCGGGGCAATGGATCTTGGCCCGAAACTGGGATTCAAAGCACCGATCCGTCCGCAACGCGGCCAGGTGATGATTACCGAAAAGCTGCCGCCCCTGATGAACCGCCCTGCGAGCAAGTTCCGTCAGGTCAACGAGGGCGGTGTTCAGATCGGTGCCTCGCAGGAAGAGGTCGGATTGGATGACCGCGAAACGCTGGCAATCACCGCCGGGTTGGCGCGGCATGCGATTGATGTTTTTCCGGCCCTGTCGAAAGCTAAGCTGGTTCGAAGCTGGTCGGCGCTCAGGATCATGTCGCCGGATGGCCTGCCGATTTATCAGCAATCGATCTCAAATCCGGGAGCCTATCTGGTTACCTGTCACAGCGGTATTACCCTGTCGGCAACTCACTCCCGCTTCCTGCCGTTGTGGCTTGAGGGACATGCCGATACCCCTGACCTTACGCCTTTCAGTGAGGAGCGGTTCGATGTTCCAGCGGCTTGATGACCCCTCAGCAGACGACGTGTCCTTCACTTTCGATGGACAGCAATTGCAGGCGCGCCAAGGTGAAAACCTGGCGGCGGCACTGATTGCGGCAGGGGTGGTGTCGACTCGATCGACGCCGGTCTCCGGCGCACCCCGCGGCCCGTTCTGCATGATGGGGGCGTGTTATGATTGTGTCGTCGAGATCAATGGGGAAACTGTGCAGGCCTGTATGACGGCAGTAACCGACGGACTTCAGGTTCAGCGGGTTACGGGAGGCGTCGATGACTGAGGTTGATCTGATCATCCTCGGGGCCGGTCCCGCCGGCATGACGGCGGCCAGAACCGCTGCGGAAGGCGGGGCAACAGTCCTGCTGATCGATGAACAAACATCACCGGGGGGACAGATTTATCGCTCCATTCAGAACGTTTCAGACCAACGCGCTGCGATCCTCGGACCCGATTACGGGCAGGGCCGTCCATTGGCAGAAGCACTGGATCACAGCAATATCTCGGTTGATTATGCCGCCACGGTCTGGCGGGTCGATGAGGACGGATCCGTGGTCTACTCGATTGGTGGTCAGGCCCGGCAGGCGAAAGGCCGCCACCTGATTGTCGCCACTGGCGCGCTTGAACGACCCACCCCGGTTCCTGGCTGGACCCTGCCCGGCGTGATGACAGCAGGGGCGGCGCAAATTTTGCTGAAATCATCAGGCATCGTGCCGGAACGTGCGGTTCTGGCGGGGGCTGGGCCGCTGCTCTATCTGATTGCGTGCCAGCTGATCACGGCGGGGTTTCCGCCTGCTTTGTTGGTTGAGACCCAAACCCGGGGCAATTTTTTCAAGGCCTTAAAATACCTGCCCGGTGCCTTGCGCGCTTGGCCATATATCAACAAAGGTCGTGAAATGTTGCGCCAGATTAGTGAGGCGGGGGTGCCGCGTTACACTGGCGCAAAAGATATTGTCATTGCCGGTGATGGCTGCGTCGCGGGAATCGCCTTTACGGTGGCGGGGCGGCGTTATGATATCGCCTGTGAGACGGTCTTGCTGCATAGCGGCGTCGTCCCCAATACCCAGATCACCCGGTCGTTACGGTTAGATCATGACTGGGATGATCGCCAGCTGTGTTTTTACCCCAGAACCGATGACTGGGGGGTAACGTCAAACCCTGTCGTCAGCGTCGCAGGCGACGGTGCCGGGATTGGCGGTGCCACTGCCGCCAACCTTGGCGGTAAACTGGCGGCCCTCGGCGCGCTTAAGGCGCTTGGGAAAATCGATGCAACGGCGCGCGATGCCAAAGCCGTGCCACTGCGCGCTGCACTGTCTCGAGAAACTGCCATCCGACCGTTTCTTGATACCCTGTATCGCCCCGCCGATGACCTGCGAAAGCCCGCCGATGACGTCGTCATCTGTCGCTGTGAAGAAGTCGTCGCCGGGGACATTCGACGTTATGCCAAACTCGGCTGCACCGGTCCCAATCAGGCCAAGGCCTTCGGGCGTTCCGGAATGGGTCCCTGTCAGGGACGTTACTGTGGCCTGACAGTGACGGAAATATTAGCCGAGGCCAACGGTTTACCTCCCAGCGATGTTGGCTATTATCACATCCGATCCCCCCTGAAACCCGTCAGCCTTGGTGAACTCGCCAGTCTGGCCGACGACAATAACCATGAGGAATAGAATATGATTGAACGCATTGAAACCGGCACCCGCATGAGCAAAATCGTCAAACACAATGGCGTTGCCTATCTCGCCGGACAGGTCGGCCATCGCAATGATTCCGTAGCCGATCAGACCCGCGAATGTCTGCGCCGGATTGAAGAGTTGCTGGAACAGGCTGGTTCGGGACCGGACCGCGTGCTTCAGGCCATCATCTGGTTAGCCGACATGGCGGATTTTGCTGAAATGAATGCCGTCTGGGATGCCTGGGTTCCTGAAGGTCAGGCCCCCGCCCGTGCCTGTGGTGAAGCCAAACTGGCGGCCCCTGAATTGAAGGTCGAGATCACTATAACGGCGGCCTGCTGAACCTACTTCGGTGCCAGCGCCGCCAAGGCGACGACGGCCAGCATCGACAACGCCATAGCGATGTTGATGCGGAACTGGACCTTGGCGGGCAGGTCGAGGCGATGCAACGAGACGCCTGCATATAGCCACAGGAAATGGATTGGAATCCAGATCGCGTTGATGATCAGGAATTTCAGCAGAGTTTCGGTGACCAGACTGTCCGGCCAGAAGGCAAAACCGGTAAACAGCGCCGTATTCACCGCGTAGGCCTTCGGGTTGATCGCCTGTAAGGCCAACCCGCCCCAGATGCCGGGAGCTTTGGTCGCTTCGATGAACGCCACTTTGGTTCCGGACAGGGCGATGCGCAGCGCCAGGAAGATCAGGTACCCGGCAGACGCCACCAGTAACACGGTGCGAATGCCTGCATTAGCTAGAATGATCGCCGCCATGCCCGAGACGACGGCAAGCGCGACCGCGTTGGTGCCGATAAACAAGCCGATGATGTAGCGCGCACCCGGTCGTGGACCGAATGCCGAGCCGACACCGGCTGCTGACATGACGCCGGGTCCGGGGGTGATCAGTAGGAAAAAGACGGCGATTGCGAAGGTAAGCATGAGGATCGATAAATCCGCCGGAACCGGTTGTCAATGGAGCCTCTCGTCCTTGCCCATCCTTGACGGGTTGTATCCGCGGCCCAATATCATCAAAATCACCATCAATTACCTCGATGGCAGACCCGAAAGGTATTCTTCTGATGCAAACCACAACATTGGGCCGCACCGGTCTGACCGTCAGCGTTGCTGGCCTGGGGTGCGGCGGGCACAGCCGCCTTGGTTTGGGCACCGGCGGCAGCGAGGAGACGGCCGTCCGCATTGTCCAAACCGCCATGGATGCGGGCGTTAATTTTATCGACACAGCGCAGGTCTATGGCACTGAAACCGTCGTCGGCAGGGCGGTGCAGGGCCGCCGGGATCAGGTCATTTTGTCAACCAAGGTGCAGATTGTTAAACCCGGTGCTGTGGTGACCAGTAATGACTGCATTTCGGGCGATGTGTTTGCGGCTAATTTTGAAGCCAGTCTGACACGGTTGGGTACTGATTATGTCGATATCCTGCACCTGCACGGCGTTGCGCCGTCGCAGTACGACTACTGCGTGAAAGAACTCGTGCCGGCGCTCCATCGCCTGCGTGACCAGGGAAGAATCCGCTTTCTCGGCCTGACCGAACGCTTCATCACCGACCCGGAACACGCCATGCTGACCCAAGCGCTGGAGGATGACTGCTGGGACGTGATCATGGTCGGATTTAACTTGATCAACCCATCGGCGCGCCATCGGGTGTTTCAACACACGCGCGATAAAAATATCGGTGTTTTGGACATGTTTGCCGTCCGCCGGGCGTTGAGCAACACCGACGCGCTTCGTGAATTAGTTGAAGATCTGGTCAAGGACGGCATCATCGATGGCGACCGTCTCGATGCAGAAGACCCGTTAGGATTTTTGATCGAAAACAATGCGGCGGCCAGCGTGGTCGAGGCGGCCTACCGGTTCTGCCGCCACGAGCCGGGAGTTGATATCATCCTGAGCGGCACGGGCAATCTCGATCATCTTCACGAAAACCTCTCGTCAATCCAGAAACCGCCGCTGCCTGAAAACTGCCGACACCGGCTGGAAGAGATTTTCGGCGATGTCGATTGTGTTTCGGGGAACTAGTCCCAGTCCTTGGATCAGACACCGCTACTGGACCATGTCCCTGTCGGTGGTCGTGAAATGGCCGAGAATCCAGTTGTTCAGTTTGATTTCCAGAGCCTGGCGTTCTGCAGGGTCGATACCGGAACTGACTAACCTGTCGGAGACTTCGCGCAAGTCATCCAGAAAATTATCATGTTGGCTTTTGTGTTTGTCATACCCGGCATATTTTTGTTCGCGCATATAGTTCTCTTCCAGCGCAAAGTGCGCGTTAACTCGCGCATAAATTTCTCCAAGGCAACGGGAAACGCGGTCTTTGTCGCTGTCGTGTCTCAACTCTTGATGAAGTTCGTTCAGGCGGTTGAACAAGTCCTTGTGCTCGTAATCAAGCTCTTCAACACCGAGTGAATACTCATCACGCCATTCCAGAAAAATATCGGCTGTCATGCCTCGGATACCTCCCAATACACCTCTAAAGATACCTCCAGCACCAGCATGACGATACTCTTATATCTTTACTGCTGGAAGGGTTTTCATCGAAGTGAAAGCGGAAAGCGTACGAATGTATTGCCGTGACAAACTGTAGTGTTACGCTGAATTGCGGTTGCCATGGGAAAGTAATGCCCGGAAATGCCCGGTGATTGCTGTCACACTCGGATGTTGAAGTTCGCGCTCGGCCGAAATGGCATAAAACTGTACCCTAAGGTCATCGGCTCGACCGACCGGTACGACTCCATATTGGCGAACGACTTCGTGTTCGATGACGGCGGGTGCATTAAAAATTCCAATTCCCTTCTCTCCAAATACTTTCAAGAGCGCACTGTCCTCGATTTCCGCCTTGATCAACGGCGAAATTTGATGCGCCTGAAACCACCTCCTGAGATCACTGTGTAGAGAAGACTCTTTGCTTTGCATAAGGATCGGCGCCCCTGACAATGACGCCGGGAAGTTTTCTTGAAAGCGATCAGCCAAACTTTTTACGCCGAAGAAAACCGTGCCGCACTCTCCGAGCGGGTGGCTAAAAAGGTTAAGCCGGAGGTTTGGCGGAACCGGGCAATCGGTTAATACCAAATCCAATTTGTTGACCGCAAGGTCTGCCAGCAGTGTTACAACATCACCTTCTCGGCAGGCGAGGCGCAACGGAATTGCCGATTTAAGGGCGGGCTCTAGCATTTGGTAGGCAATTAATTTGGGAATGGCGTCAACAATACCCACCCTGAATAATGAGTCGAGATTGCCTGAAGGACTCAACAATTCCATTTCCAGTTCGGACTCAAGTTGGAACATTTTCTCGGCGTAGCTGAGGGCCTTCTGTCCGGCTTCAGTGAGCACCAGATTGCGACCGGATTTTCTGAAGAGATTGACGCCCAAGCTGTCCTCGAGAAGCTTCATCTGTCCGCTGATCGTTTGCGGCGTCACATTTAGCAGCTCGCTTGCCCGTGACACGCTGCCTTCATTGGCGACCGCCCAAAAATACTTCAAATGCTTAAAATTGATGTTTGTCATCGCATTACCATACTTCGTATTTTTCGATATGTTATGATGTTTAATTCGATTTGTTCGTATTTTCTATATATGCGATATTTAGGTTGGTTGAAATAATTATTTCGATCAGGCCATTGGTCATAAGGCCTCCATAGGATGTCGCTTCAAACCCGCATCAGTCTGACGCCCGATGATATCGGGCACAACCGAAAGAAGATGTCATGAGTTTTGAATGGTTTCGCCCACAGGATTTCATCATTCTTATAGCCGTAGGCTGGATTGGCGGCCTGATCATCGCAGCTCAACTTTCCGTTCGTTTCAAACGGGATAAGACTACGAAAAACCCGAACGACAAGACGGCCAGAGATGACAGCCAGACCCGTTTGGCTACGGAAAAAGTGGCTATGAAATTCTAGAAAATTACAAAATGGACACTTGAATAAAAGCGAACCGGCAACAGTCACTTATCGGTTGAACTGAGCTCCGTAGTTGGAATCTCGCCGGAGTTTCTATTTGCGGAGACGGGAAGCACAAAAATTGATGCCCGTACTGTTGCCGAACGATATGAGCTTTCGAGCGATAAGTTTTCCTCTACAATCAATGTTTCTGGGTGAGTTCTCCAAGGATGCGCGTTGCCCTGAGCTAAGGTGGCCTGCCCGTTCACCTATGGCCGGGCCGGGTTGGCAAACGTGCTGCTGCTGTTGGAACTTATTGTTACGGTGGCCCGTTAGGTTCTAGTATTCATCAATTCCGCTGAACGACGAATTTTGGCGGCCTGCATTTTTACTCGCTTATAGGGGGGTGTGGGATGTGGAGTTGAGGAGATTATGATGCCTGACAGACCCCTGATCATAGATGCTTTGCAATACAGCAACTGGTCGGAGCAGACATTCCGCCAGATGAACGAGGCGGGCCTCGCAGCCGTCCATGTGACGATTTGTTATCATGAGGATTTTCGGGAAACTGTTGAAAACGTCATCGCCTGGAACCGTCGGTTCGAGCAATTTCCTGATTTGATAACGCCCGGGCACTCTGCCGAAGATGTCCGCAAGGCTCATGTTGAGGGTAAAACGGCGATCCTGTTCGGATTCCAGAACTGTTCGCCAATCGAGGATGATATCGGTCTGGTTGAAATCTGTCATCAGCTGGGCGCGCGGTTTATGCAGCTTTCCTATAATAACCAGAGCCTGCTGGCGACCGGGTGTTATGAGGACGAGGACCCGGGGATCACCCGTATGGGGCGTCAGGTAATCCGGGAAATGAACCGGGTTGGACTGGTGATTGATATGAGCCACTCGGCAACGCGTTCAACGCTGGAAGCAATTGAGATATCCGAACGCCCCATCGCCATTACCCACGCCAACCCGGCCTTCTGGCACCCGGCGCTTCGCAATAAGCCCGATGATGTGCTGAAAGCTCTGGCTGCCAGCGGCGGTATGCTGGGGTTCTCGTTGTATCCACATCATCTGGATGGCAAGTCGGATTGTAGGCTCGAAAACTTCTGCGCGATGATTGCGCGCACAGCGGAGCTGATGGGTGTGGACCATATCGGGTTCGGCAGCGACCTTTGCCAAAATCAGCCCGACAGCGTTGTCGAGTGGATGCGTAATGGCACCTGGACCCGTGACAAGGACTTTGGCGAAGGGACGGCAAAAGCCGCCGGGTTCCCGCCACAACCCGATTGGTTTCAGGACAGCACCGGGTTTTCCAATATCGTGCAGGGGTTGCGCGATGTCGGCTTTTCAGAAGAGGATGTTGCGAAAATCGCCGGGCAAAACTGGCTGACCTTCTTCGAAAACTCATTCGGCCCACTCGAGCAACAGCGTCAATGACCGGCTTTGGCGCACCGTCATCCGACGTCGGGTTACGCCCGCCCGCCGATGTCATGCGACTTGCGAGGATGGGCTCATCCTTTCAGACCCGTCTCAGTTTTATGCGCAGCCTAATTCGGCGGATGGGCCGTGAAAACTGGCGCTTCGAACGTCAACGTTTCGATGTTGATGAGGATGGGTACGGGGTTTCAGTTTACGTCACCCACACCCCGGAACGATCGTATTCACTGGTTATCTTTACCAATGAACTGGACTCGGATAAACGTACGGACCGGGTGATTGCGGAAGCTTGGGATGCGACATTTAATCTTTTTGACGGCATTCCTGACGATGGTGATATTGAACGCCTTTCGGTCAATACGCCGAAGCAGGAAGCGGGTCGGTTTCTGCCAAGCGAACTGGTTTTGGCCCGCGCCAACAAGAGCCTGAGATTATTCGAGCACATCGTCTCCTGCCTTGCTGATGGCAAACAGCCTGACATGGATCTGGTCTCCGGCGTCGGGTATCTGATGCGCACGACCGCCGTTTACGGGAGTGGCAAATTCGGTTGTGCGGACCGGGCCAGAATTGCGGAACGCCCGGAAACGCGTGGTGCCTTTCAGGTGGAAATGTTGGCCGTTTACCTGTTTCGGTGGTTCACAATCGATCTGGTGGAACATGTCGCGCGGGCGCGCGGTAAAAATCGTGCGGTTGCGCTGAATGATGAGATTAAACGCTATCTTGGGATCGGTAACGCTACGGGGCTCGGCATGGCACCGTTCCTCATCAAACATCCTGTACTCATTCATAACTGGGTGAACGCCCGGGAAACCGCATTGGCGAGGGTCCGGAGTTTAAAGCAACCGATCAGTGGTTCCGTTGACACATTTCGCAAGACGGTGAAAACCGCAATCCGCCACATAGACGAATGGCAGGTGGACGATGTCATTCAGGGCAAGCGCATCGCTGAATTGCAAAAGGATGTGGCTGATCTGTCTGAGTGGGCATCCGGCGAGAATCTAGATCAGGACTTTCCCTGGGAAGCGATTTTTCAACATGCGTTGAGCCGGTATTCGCTCGAAGGGCAGGAACTGACCGTGTCGCTGTTGCTGGAACCCCACGGGGCTCTGGTTGACGATTTGGCCGATGATTTGTGCGCAGATGATGGCCCCGGCCTTGATCCGGCAATGACAATCGGGCAAGTGCGCGATCTTATTGATGCTCATTACAGATGGGCTCTGGACATTGATTTCGACGCGCCGTCAGCCCATCAAAATTTCTGGTATTATTCGGAAGACAAGCTGGAACCCCGCTTAAGTGCCCGAAACCCCGAATATGGCCCGGAAATGGAAATGCCGCTGGCGATCGGCCGGGATGTTAGCGAACTTTCTCAGGCTTTGGAACAAAGCGACAAAACCCAAAGCGTCGGTCGGTTTCTTCTGCGCCATCCAAAGTTTCGCCATATCATTCGCCGAATTCAAACCGTGGCACGCCATCCTTATGCAGAAATCAACGATAATCTGATTGATGCCGGTGTTCGACCGATCGACATGTTGCGCTTCAAACTGGCCTTCTTCGGGGCCTCGAAGTTCGATCCGAAATCCGACCGCTGGACACGTATTTGCATGTATCAGGGGGCTCCGATGCCGGGCGAACTGGCGGGTGCTGACATCGACGCATGGGCCTTTCCGGTCAAACTGGTGATCTCACAATGACAACACCTTTCGGTCCCTTGTCGCTGAACGAAATCCTGTTTTTCATTACCCGGGCGACAGTTGGCGCAGGCGCTCCCTTCGGAATTGGTGAGGATGTCGGTAAAGCGGCTGTTCTCCTGGCAAACCGCGGAATCGATTCGGCTGTCGTCATCGCTCCCGCCTTGCAATCGCTTGAAGCCGGAAACAGTTCAATGGATATCGAACTCCGTACCGATGGCGACGGCTCGGTGATTGAGGCCATCGGCAACAAACCGATGTCCGCAGCAATAGCGGCATCGGCGGCAAGTGACTGGATTCAGGAAAACGCCGGCAACGCCAAGGCGAGATTGATGGTGCATCGGGTCGATGCCCCGGTATTGTTCGCTGCTGTTATTGAAGCACTTCATCAAGGACATGTCGGTTGGCGTGTTTGTATCTCCGCCCCTGACGGCACGGAAACAGCTTTGATCAAAGAGCAAAATCTGTTAGAAAATGATGCCCCTAGCAACATAACGATTGCTGCGGACCCGTCCGCCCAACCCGTATTCAAAAACCGGCAACAGCAGGCACTGGATTGTGGTGTGCCGGTTGACAGTCAGGCATGGCAGATCATTCGAGACTTATTTTCCAGATGCCTGGTTCCATCAACCGAAGAAACCCGACTGACAGGCGCCGGCGCGGGATTGACTGATACGGATTGAAAAGATGGTGCCGCCTGATGGAATTGAACCATCGGCCTCGTCATTACCAATGACGCGCTCTACCCCTGAGCTAAGGCGGCCCGGCTCGACTTGAGCGGGCAGAACATGCCATAGGCGATGTCCGGGTGC
>Ga0316204_10003622_pt1 | contig 30189 bp, 30 predicted proteins | sample 6monrhotite_MG_2_FD_205661 | JGI IMG/M metagenome (GOLD analysis project Ga0316204, IMG submission 205661) | Microbial mat bacterial communities from mineral coupon in-situ incubated in ocean water Damariscotta River, Maine, United States -... | ecosystem: Environmental > Aquatic > Marine >...
CAGGGTTTTCGGGGATTTGAACGCGGCTTTCAAGTCTGCCGTCCGCCCCGAAATCAAAAGCAACGCCCCAGCAATTGGCAGCGACCAAATCACTCTGTGGGCGACGACCTCGACCGGGGGTATGTGGGCGACCAGCTTCATGAAAAGCGGAAGGAACCCCCATAAAACATAAGCTGTTAACGCATAAGCAAAGCCTGCTGGCGTATCTTGATTTTGACTGTTGTCTGACATTGCGTCCCCCGAATTTTTAAAAACCCTAGTGCGCGTTTTGGGGTCAGGAAACCCGATTCATGCGTAAGAAAAAAATAGTTCGACGGAAATTTTCTGCGGTGTCGTTTAACCTTTTAGACAAGCAAAGAAAGTGACCCGATGCGACTGACTTTACCCTACCTATTCATAGTGATTTTCATAGCACTGGCGTTTGCAATCGTTATGACCTCGGAAGCCTTGGCAAAGGGGGAACGCCCGACCGACCTTGTGTCGGCCGATTTGGGCGTGCTTGAAAGTGTCTTCATTCAATGTTTCGCGGACGTGCAGCCCGATCCGGCGAAAAACCCAAGCGGTGCACGGCAGCATATGAACAAAGCGGTTCTTCTGCCGTGCTTGCAGGCGTCCAATCCTGCGATCTCAAACGATCTTCTGGACGAGGTTATGGACAGGTATCGCCTCGAAGGCGCGATCCGCCGTTAGACCTTTACCCGCTCAGATTTGGGATCATACATGGGTCGAAGCGACACGTCTGCTGTGACCCGCGTTCCCATGACGTCAATTTCGTAGCTCGAGGCTAAGACCTCGGCCGCCGACTGGCCTTGACAGGGCACGTATCCCAAGCCAATCGCCGCCCCGAGGGTATGACCATAGCTGCCGGAGCTGAGATAGCCGACGATCTCTCCGTCGCGGATCACTGGTTCGTTGTGATAGAGCAGCGGTTCGGGATCGGTCAGTTTAAACTGCACCATGCGGTTTTTTGGTCCCGAGGCTTTGCGATCCAACACCGCCTGTTTGCCGATGAAATCGGCCTTGTCGGTCTTGACCGCAAAGCCAAGGCCGGCGTCGATCACATGGTCTTCGCAGGTGATGTCATGGCCGAAGTGGCGAAAGCCTTTTTCGATGCGGCAGCTGTCCATCATATGCATTCCGCACAGCTTTAGGCCCATGTCTTGACCAGCCTCAAACAGCGTCTCGAACGCGTGGCCTGCCATATCGGACGAGACGTAAATCTCCCACCCAAGCTCACCCACATAGGTCACACGGTGTGCGCGCGCGAGGCCCATGCCCAGCTCGATCTCTTGAGCGGTGCCAAAGGGGTTGGTGACGTTGGTGAAATCGTTGGGCGAGACTTTTTCAAGCAGTTTCCGCGCGTTAGGGCCCATGATGGCGAGAACGCCTTCGCCCGCGGTGACGTCGGTGATGACGACGTTGAAATTGCCTTTGTGGCGCTGCATCCACGTTTGATCGGCAAGGCGGGTCGCGGCGGGGGTGACGACCAGATAGGCGGTCTCGGTCAGGCGGGTGACGGTGACGTCGGCCTCGATCCCGCCGCGTGTGTTGAGGAATTGGGTATAGACGATCTTGCCGTTGGGCACGGAATAATCGCCGCCGCCAATGTAGTTGAGGAACGCCTCGGCATCGGGCCCTTCGACGCGGATTTTACCGAAGGACGACATGTCGTACATGCCGACGTTTTCGCGCACGGCGCGGTGTTCGGCGGCGGAATTTTCGAACCAGTTCTGGCGCTTCCACGTGTATTCGTAGTCCCGCGCTTGGCCGTCGTTGGCGAACCAGTTGGCGCGCTCCCAGCCCGAGATTTCGCCCATGACGGCGCCTTGCTTCAGAAGGTGATGATGGAACGGGGTACGGCGGACGCCGCGAGCTGTGGCCTTTTGCCGATAGGGAAAGTGGTCAGCGTAGAGCAAGCCGAGCGTTTCTTTCGAGCGTTCAAACAGGTAGGTTTTGTTGCCCTGAAACGGCTGCATCCGGCTGACATCGACATCGCCCAGATCGAACGGTTTCTGGCCGTCCTCCATCCATTGTGCCAGCGCCATGCCTGCGCCGCCTGCCGATTGGATACCGATCGAATTGAAGCCCGCAGCGACCCAGACGTTGTCCATTTCCGGCGCAAGGCCAAGGTGATAGGCATCATCGGGCGTAAAGCTTTCGGGACCGTTAAAGAAGGTGTGAATTCCAGCCTCGGCCAGCATGGGCATCCGGTTGATCGCTTGTTCGAGGATCGGTTCGAAGTGATCGAAATCCTCGGGCAGTTGGTCGAATTCAAAACTGTCGGGAATGCCATTCATCGCCCAAGGTTTGGCGTTGGGCTCAAAGGCCCCGAGAAGGATTTTGCCCGCGTCCTCTTTATAATAGGCGCATTCATCTGGCACCCGTAGGACCGGCATTTGGGTCAGTTGCGGGATCGCCTCGGTGACAATGTAGAAGTGTTCGCAGGCGTGCAGGGGCACGTTGACGCCCGCCATGCGGCCGACTTCGTGGCCCCACATACCGGCGCAATTGACAACCATATCGCAGGCGATGTGGCCGTGGGTTTGGCCGTCATCGCTGACCCAATCGACGCCGGTGACACGGCGGCCGTCTTTGCGGATATTGGTGACTTTGGTGCGTTCCTTGACCAAAGCGCCGCGTTGCCGCGCGCCCTTGGCCAGCGCCAGCGCGATATTGGCCGGATCGCCCTGCCCGTCGAGAGGCACGTAGACACCCGCGGTGACGTCGTCGATATTAAGGTGTTCGTATTTGGCTTTGACCTCGGCGGGCGAAATTTCTTCGACTTCGACCCCGAAGGCGCGGGCCATGGCCGCTTGGCGGAAGATTTCTTCTTTGCGCTCGTCGGTCAAGGCAGCGGTAATGGACCCGCAGCGTTTGAAGCCGGTCGAGACGCCGGTTTCGGCTTCGAGGTTGCCGTAGAGCTCCTGGCTGTATTTCGCCAGTTTGGTCATGTTGGCCGTAGCGCGAAGTTGCGCAATCAGGCCAGCGGCGTGCCACGTGGTGCCTGACGTCAGTTGTTTGCGTTCAAGAAGCACAACATCCTGCCAACCAAGCTTGGTCAGATGATAGGCGACCGAGCAGCCAATAACGCCGCCCCCGATGATAACGACGCGGGCGTGGGTGGGGATATCTGCCATTTTATGTGCCTTTCATGTTTCCGAGGCTTTGCCTCGGACCAAGGCGAGAGGGCTCTGCCCTCTCGCGCTCTCCCGGGGTATTTTGGGTCAAAAGATGATCATGTGATGCTGTGGCCAGCCGCGCGAATGCGGCGGGCGAGTTCGGTGATGTGGGCGGGGCCGACTTCGCAACAACCGCCGACGATGGTGGTGCCTTGGTTGATCCACGACATGACGAAATCGGCGTAATCGGTTGGGCCGAGATCTTTGCGTTGTTCAAGCGCATCAACGGTTGGTGCATCTTTAAGGAAGCCATCGGAAATGCGGGTGAAGCCGTTGGCGTAGGCACCAAAGGGTTTGCCAAAAGGTTTGAGTAGCGGCAGGCCTTGGCTGATCGCTTCGGGGCGCGAACAATTGAGAAGGACCGCTTGAGGCGCATGGGTTTCGATGATTGCTGCGAGGTCCTGCAAGGGTTCGCCAGAGCGCAGCAGGGTGCCGTTGTCGTCATCGACCGAGACCGAAAGCCAGACGGGCTTTATGCAATCGACGGTGGCGCTTAGGGTGACCTCGGCTTGGTGGAGGCTAGAGACGGTCTCGAGGATGTAGAGATCGACGCGGGGGTTCATGGCCGTGATCAGGTTCGCGTAGGCGGCCTTGGTATCTTTGAGCGAGATTTCAAAGTCGCTCCGATAGGATGCCTTGATCGGACCCAATGAGCCTGCGATGCGGCCCGAACCGAACTGGGTGCGGGCGGTTTCAGCCTCGTGCAAGGCTTGTTCGAGAAGGGCGTCGAGTTGACCTTCAATGCCAATGATCGCGAGCCGGTCGGGCAGCACCGCGTAGGTGTTAGTGGTGGCGATGGTTGCGCCCGCGTTAAAGTAATCGAGGTGGATGCCTTCGATCACGCCGGGGTGTTCCAACATGACCGAGGTTGACCACAGAGGCGTCGCGCGGTCGCCGGACCGTTTGACTGCCTCTTGGCCGATTGAGCCGTCGAGAAGGGTTATCGCGCTCATGCACGTAGTCTTTCGTTGGCTGGATCCCAAAGCGGTTGATCTTCTTGCACCACAGCGCGGTGCTTTTCGCCGTAGATTTCCACTTCGACCTCGGTGCCTGCGATGTTGAGATCGGGGCGGATCATCCCCAGCGCAATCGAGGCCCCGACGCGATAGCCATAAGCGCCCGAAGTGGTTTCACCAACGATCTCTCCGTCTTTCCAGATGCAGGACATATAGGGGGCGTCGGCAAAAGGGGCGTCAACGGTCAGGGTGACGAAGCTTTTGGTCACGCCTTGCTGTTTTTCGTTCTGGATCGCGGCTTTGCCGGGAAAATCCTGCGGTTTGTCTAGCTTGACGAAGCGGCCCAAGCCACCTTGCAGCATGGTGTAATCCGTGGACAGATCGCCTTTCCACGCGCGGTAGCCTTTTTCGATGCGCAAGCTGTTGAGCGCGTACATGCCGAAGGGTTTTAGCCCGTGCGCGGTGCCGGCGGCCATGACGGCGTCATAGACTTTGGCGGTGTCTTCCTCCTTGGTGTGGATTTCCCAGCCAAGCTCGCCTGCGAAGGACACGCGAACCAGTTGGACCCAAGTGCCGTCGATCTGGGCGGATTGGTGGGTCAGCCAACCTTTGGTCAGATCAGCGTCCGAGATTTCCGCAAGAATGTCGCGGGTTTTGGGGCCGGTGAAGATTTGCGTCATGAAGTCTTTGGTGACGTTGGTCAGCGTGAACGCTGCGTCTTTTGCCATGTGTGATTTCAACAGGTCAAAATCGTGCCATTCGGCGGTGGCGGCGGTGATCAGGAAGAAGAAATCCTCGTCCAGACGCATGGCGGACATTTCGGTGACGATCCGGCCACGATCATCAGCGATGTAGATCAATCCGATACGGCCCACCTTGGGAATGCCGCCTGTCGCGAGACCGCGCAGGAATTCGGCCGCACCGTCGCCTTGCAGGCGGTAACGCGAAAAGCCCGGTAGATCGAGGATACCGGCGGCATCGCGCACGGCTTCGCATTCCTCTTTGATCCGCTGTTGCCAAGGACCGGAACGGCCCCATGTCTGGGTGGCCTCATGGCTGGTGTCATCGCCGTCCTGTGCATACCAGTTGGCGCGTTCCCAGCCGTTATAGGCCCCCATGACGCCGCCGGCTGCGATGATCCGGTCATGGATCGGAGAGAGCTTTTTATCGCGGCCGGCGGGCCACTCGTGGTGGGGGAAGTGCATGGCGTATTCGTGGCCGTAGACCTCAAGCCCTTTGACGTTGCAGTAGTCTTGATCGGTGTAATCGGTGTAGCGGCGCGGATCGACCGCCCACATATCCCATTCGGTGCCGCCATCGACGATCCATTCTGCCATGACCTTGCCAGCGCCACCACCCTGGGCGATACCGAAGGTGAAGACGCACGCCTCGAACGCGTTTTTGACGCCGGGCATGGGGCCGATCAGCGGCAGGCCATCGGGTGCATAGGGGATCGGGCCGTTGATGACCGAGCTGACGCCTGATGTTTCCATAAGCGGCACACGGGCCATGGCGTCGACAACGATATCTTCGATCCGGTCAAGGTCTTCTTGCCAAAGCTGGAACGAGAAGTCCTCGGGCATTTTATCTTCATCCCCAAGCCAGTGGCCTTTGCAGTTCGGCTCATACGGACCAAGGTTATAACCGTTCTTTTCCTGACGTAGGTAATAAGACACATCAACGTCGCGAATAAGAGGCAGCTTTTTGCCGGCGTTTGCGCTGGACCACGCTTCAATTTCGGGAATTTGTTCGGTCAGAAGATACTGATGTTCCATCACCATCATCGGCACAGTGCGACCGCCGTAAGGTTTGAACATCTCGCCGATGCGCTGTGCATAGTAGCCAGCGGCGTTCACCACATAATCACAGGCGATATCGCCCTTGTCTGTGTGCACAATCCAGCTGTCATCGGGCTGTTGGGTCACGCCCGTGGCAGGCGTAAAGCGCAGGATCTTTTGCCCCATATCCCGTGCGCCTTTGGCCAAAGCCTGAGTCAACTGGGCCGGATCAATGTCTCCGTCCGACGGATCCCAAAGCACACCGAGCAGATCGTGTGTTTCAAGGAAGGGGTAATGCTCTTTCGCTTCTTCGGGGGTCCACAGCTCCATCTTGATGCCCTGATAACGGCCCATCGACAGGGCGCGCTGAAATTCCTGCATGCGCTCTTTGGTATGTGCCAGACGGATCGAACCCGACTGGTGGTAGTTCATAGGATAGTCGACCTCATCCGCTAAACCGGCGTAAAGCTCGGTCGAATAGCGCTGCATATTCATGATCGACCACGAGGTCGAAAACGTCGGCACATTGCCCGCCGCATGCCAAGTCGATCCGGCTGTCAGCTCGTTCTTTTCAAGCAATACGCAGTCAGTCCAGCCCTTCTTGCCAAGGTGGAACAGGGTCGAGGCGCCGACGACTCCACCGCCGATGATGACGACGCGGGCGTGTGTTGGAAAGTCAGACATGTTGGGTCTCCTAAGTCAGGTCAGCACAAGACGTGCTGCAAGGCCGCCGAACAAGACGGCCGATATTTTGTTGAGAATGGACAAGCGGGCTTGCAGCGCTGAACGGGACAGGCCCGAAATCACGCCATAGAGGCCGTTGATGAAAAAACCGGTGGTCGAAAACAACAGCCCTAGGAACAGCAATTGCTGCCAGACGGGGCCGATCGACGGATCGGTGAATTGCGGTAGGAAGGCGAGGATGAACAAACCGACCTTGGGGTTTAAGATGTTGGTCAGCGCGCCTTTGGAAATTGCGGACTTTAAGCTTTCGGTCGCTTTGAGGTCAGTTTGATCGTCCGGCTTTGCGTGCCAAGCACGGACCGCCAAATAGGCCAAATAAGCGGCCCCGATATAGCGGATGACGTCCAAGCCATGCGGAAGCGCGATAATGGCCGCCGAAACGCCGACAACCGCAAGTGATATATGGACGAGACTGCCCAGCGTGATCCCGACAGCCGCCGCGACACCTGCACGCCACCCACCCTTGATGCCGCAGGCGGTTGTAAAGATCACATCCGCGCCGGGGGTTAGGTTCAACACAACGCCCGCGCCCATAAAGGACGCAATCACCCAGATATCCATGGCAAGCAGCGTGTCGAGCATCCCTTAGTCCCTGATCTGAGGCAGGGTGTCAGCGATGTCGTAGTAATCACCCTTGCTGGCCGTGAAGATGTGTTTGCCGCCGGTCAAGCCAGTGGGTTCGTCGATGCATCCTGCGGCGATGCCGATGTGGTCGGCGTCATTCACTTGATAAAACAAGCTCGATCCGCAGGTGCCACAGAACCCACGCTTTGCGAAATCGGACGAGGCATACCACTTCAAGGCATCAGATGACGTCAGCTGAAATTTGTCATTGTCAGCGCGCGTGGCGGCCCAATGGTGTCCGCTTGTGCGCCGGCACTGGCTACAATGGCAGAAACTCACACTTTGGCGCACGTCTTGGGCTTCAAACCGCACCGCGCCGCATTCGCATTTGCCGGTCACGTTCATCGCTGACCATCCTCGGACGTCCAGGCGCCAAACCAGAGGTCGTGATGCCTAACCCCTTCGGACAGGGAATAGTAGTCGCCCTTTTCATGGGTGAAGACTTCTTCAACCATTTTTAGGCCAGACGGTTGATCCAAGCATCCTGCGGCCACAGCAATATAGTCTTTGTCATCGTGTTTGTAGAACAGGCTAGCGCCACATCCCGCGCAAAAGCCGCGCGTTGCAACGTCCGAGGCGCGAAACCATTTTAGCCCTGCGCCTTGCGTTATCTCCAAGGCTTTTTCAGGCACAGCCGTCGCGGCCCAAAAGTGGCCCGATGTGCGACGGCATTCTTCGCAGTGGCAAGCAATGACGTCACGCCACGGGCCTTGGGATTGAAAGGTGACCTGTCCACAACTGCAATGTCCTGTCTTCATTTGACGCCCCCTAATACACAGGCGGAGCGATCACCCAGATCGCAACGGCAGGTTTTGAATGGGGGTTTGACCAGCGAAAGGATTCGCCCCGGATACGAAAGCTGTCGCCTTCTTTGATATCGAATTCGCGGCCACCGATTTCAACGGTCATACGGCCCGAGACCAGATAGCCGAGTTCTTGGGTGGGGCGTGATACGGCATCTGAAATGCTTGAGTTCGGTTCAAAGGTGGAATGCACGACTTCGAAATCATCCGTGAGGTCCGGCGACAGTAATTCTTCGATCAAGCCCGGTTTGCCTGCGCTAACGGGGCGTCTTGCATTCTTGCGGACCACAAACCCATTTTCGGCGTCGTTTGCGGGGAGATTGGTCACAAGCATGTCAAACGGGACGTCCAAAACATCGCTAAAGCGGCGTAAGTCCTGTGTCGACGGGCTGGATAGATCGCGTTCGACTTGACTAACCCAACCCACTGAGCGCCCAAGCGCTTCTGCCATTCCCGAAAGCGTCAGCCCCCGCACCTTTCGCAAGGCACGGATATCTGCGCCCAAGGACGGCATTTCAGATAGGTCAGATGACAGCAAAATCGACTCCCTCGCCGTGAATTAGGGAGACTAAATTTCATATTCGTGAAAAAATCAACACATTTTTCACGAGTGAGCGCTATTTTACTTGGGCGAACGTCTGCTGCAGGATTGCCTCAAGCGCGATTGCATCTTCCAGCGCAAACGCGTTTGGGAGATCGCTGTCGATATCCAACACGCCGAGAAGCTTGCCGGTGCCATCGCTAAAAGGAATAACGAGTTCGGATCGGGTTGTAGTGGAGCACGCTATGTGATCGGGAATGGCGTCGACATCTGCAACCAACTGCGTTGCGTTTAGACGGGCAGCCGCACCACACACCCCACGGGAAAACGGGATCACGAGGCACCCGTGGCCGCCTTGGTAAGGCCCGACTTTCAACAGCTCTGGTGCAACGACGCGGTAAAACCCCGTCCAGTGGAACCGGTCGTTTGAGTGGTGGATTTCACACGCCAAGGTGGACATGAGAGAGATGGCATCCGTTTCGCCGTCCGTCAGGGCGTGGACCGTTGAGGCAAGAGTTTTATAATCGGGCATTTGGTCGTTTTAGGCAAAGCAAAGGGGGCTGTCTGCCCCCTTTGAAACCCCCGAGGAATATTTTCGGTCAAAAGATGATCAGACCCGTTCAATTGCGATGGCTGTGCCTTCGCCTCCGCCGATACAAATCGCGGCAATCCCGCGTTGCAGATTGCGTTTTTCAAGGGCGTTGAGAAGCGTGACGATGATCCGCGTGCCAGACGCGCCAATTGGGTGACCAAGCGCGCAGGCGCCTCCGTTGACGTTTACGATGTCGCGTGCGATGCCCATTTCGTGCATGAAGGCCATCGGGACGACGGCGAAAGCCTCGTTTATTTCCCAGAGATCGACGTCAGCTGTTGTCCACCCGAGCTTTGCCATCAGTTTCTTTGCGGCTGGAACGGGTGCGGTTGTGAACAACCCCGGAGCTTGCGCGTGGCTTGTGTGGCCTAAGACGCGGGCACGGATGTTCATGTTGTTTGACTCGGCGGTTTCTTGCGACGCGAGAACCAAGGCTGCGGCCCCGTCTGAGATGGACGACGAATTTGCAGGTGTCACCGTGCCGTCTTTGCGAAAGGCCGGTTTGAGGTGCGGGATTTTTTCTGGTCTCGCGTTTGCGGGTTGCTCATCTTGCGCCACGATGATGTCACCCTTGCGGGTTTTGAGGGTTACAGCAGCAATCTCGTGTTCAAACGCGCCTGAGGATTGGGCGTTAAGGGCGTTCGAAAGCGAGGACAGTGCAAAGTCGTCCTGTGCTTCGCGAGTGAATTGGTAGGCTTGGGCGCAATCTTCCGCGAATGTCCCCATGAGGCGGCCTTTGTCGTAGGCGTCTTCGAGCCCGTCGAGGAACATGTGATCCATGACCTGTGTGTGCCCGATGCGCGCGCCGCCCCGCATTTTTGGCAGAAGGTAGGGCGAATTTGACATGCTTTCCATACCGCCCGCCAAAATGACCGAGGAATTCCCGAGCGCGATTTGATCGTAGGCCATCATAGCCGTGCGCATGCCAGAGCCGCACATTTTGTTTAGCGTCGTCGCGGGTACGTCTTCGCCCAACCCGCCAGCAAATCCGGCTTGGCGGGCGGGGGCTTGGCCTTGCCCTGCTGGAAGAACGCACCCCATCAGGACTTCGTCTACGGTCGTGCATTGCGCGTTGCCAAGCGCTGCGCGGATAGCCGTGCCGCCTAGGTCAGCGGCGGTCACGTCGTCAAACGCCCCTTGAAATCCGCCCATCGGTGTGCGGGCTGCCCCGGCAATTACTACGTCGCGCATTGTGATCTCCTGTCATTTTGCTGAGTCTTGCATACAGAATGGTAAGGTTTGACGTCTAGGTTGCGATTAAAAGTAGTCAAAAGGACGTTGCGGCATGAATTTATCCATCGATGAAAAACAGGGGGTAGCGATCATTTCCGTTCTGGAACGGCGAATTGATGCGGCTTGCGCCATTCAGTTTAAGGATGTGTTCCAAAAAACCGTCCCCAAAGGCGAAAGTCGCGTGATTCTGGACCTCGACGGGGTGGAGTTCGTTGATTCATCAGGGCTTGGGGCGATTGTCGGTCTGATGAAAACCTTGGCCCCTGAAACAAAGCTTGAGCTTAGCACGATGGGCGAAACCGTGAAAAAGGTGTTCGCATTGACGCATATGGACCGCGTTTTCACAATTCACGAAAGGATCCTGGATGGCGTGCCCGGCACCACAAACATCTGAACCCTACAGCTTTTGCCTGCACGTTGTCCCCGACCCTTTGTCGGTGCGTGCGGCGCTTGAAGAATTTGATCAATGGCTTGGTGGGCACAATGTTGATGCGGATGGACGCGGGACAACTCAGATTGTGCTGGCTGAAATCCTAAATAACATCGTCGAACATGGGCAACTTTCGTCACATCAGGGCATTTCAACATCCATTTCGCTCATTTCCGACGGTGTGTTCTGCAAAGTTAAGGATGAGGCCCCGACGTTTCGGGCGCTTGAAACGCCGGCCGTCAATGCTGATGGCATGTGTGGTGCCTCAATCCAGCTGGCTGAGGGCGGCTATGGAGTGTTTCTCGTTCAATCGCTTGCAAGGAACATTCGCTACTGCGAGGTCGAAAGGGGAAATCATCTTGAGTTTGTTATTCCATTGGTTTCGAAATTCGAACAAATTTATTGAGTTTCGGTCGATTGCCTCAGAATCTTCGCAAACCAATCTCATTCGCGCCGTCTTTCAGCATCAAGACTAGGTTCATAGCTGCATAAAGCTTACCCCGGTGTCGTAAAATTTGCCCCCACCCAATGTGCGACACCGGGGACTATCCCCGCTCAATTCCACTGGACTCTGATGAAGCCACAACTAGGCTCTCGCAAAAAGCAGAGGCTCTGACATATGCGGAACTTTCACAATCCCGGTCGATCAGCAGTTTACGCCCAAAACGGGATGTGCGCGACGTCGCACCCCCTTGCGGCGCAGGTTGCTGTTGAAACGCTAAAGGCAGGTGGCAACGCAATGGACGCAGCCATAGCGGGTGCAGTTTTACTCGGGATTTGCGAACCGCAGATGACGGGTATCGGCGGGGATTGCTTTGTTTTGTTCAAGCCTGCAGGGTCCGACGACATCCGTGCCTATAACGGATCTGGTTGGGCGCCTAAAAGCGCTGATGCATCCGCGCTTAGGGTGCAAGGGCAAAAGGCCATCGGCGAAACCAGCGTTGATGCGGTGACAATCCCCGGTGCCATCGACGCGTTTAGTACGCTTTGTGAAACCTGGGGTGCGCTTGGATTGGACCGCATCCTAGCGCCAGCGATTCATTACGCCGACCAAGGCGTGCCTATCGCCCCCCGCGTCGCTGTTGACTGTGAAGGCTCAGCGCAAAAAATGGCCAAGTCAGCACGGCGGTTCTACGCAAATGGCAAAAACGATCTAAAGCTGGGCGATGTGTTCCGCGCGCCTAATCAAGCTGAGGTTCTGCGCCGTATCGCCAAAGACGGGCGCAACGGGTTTTATGCAGGGGAAGTTGGCGATGACATGGTCGCCTCACTTCGACAAATGGGCGGAGGTCATGTGCACGGCGACTTTAGCGATCTCAAAACTTTTGAGACATCGCCGGTTGCAGGCAAGTTTTCCCAGTTTGATTTGTTTGAGCATCCTCCGAATGGGCAAGGCGCGACGGCGATCCTTTTGATGAACATCCTTGAACAATTTGATCTGGCGAACATGGCCCCAGATAGCGCCGCGCGCCTTCACATCGAAGCGGAAGCGACCAAACTTGCCTACGACGCCCGAAACCGATTCATCGCCGATCCAAACATAACAGCCACAGATCGCATGTTGTCGATGGATGTGGCGAAGCAATTGGCCGGCCTGATCGACCCCACACGCGCGATGCTTGCCCCGAAACCCTTAGCGGATGGGGTTCACAAGGACACGGTTTACATCACCGTTGTGGACAAAGACCGGATGGCGGTTTCGTTGATATATTCAATTTTCCACAATTTCGGATCAGGGTTGGCGTCAGACAAATTCGGCATTCTTTTCCAAAACCGAGGGTGTGGGTTCAATCTTACGCACGGCCACCCCAACGAATACGGCCCCCACAAACGCCCTATGCACACAATCATTCCCGGAATGATTAAGGAAAACGGGCGGGTGACGATGTCGTTCGGCGTTATGGGCGGGCAATTTCAACCGCTGGGGCATGCGCGCCTTTTGCACAATCACTTCACTTACGGCATGGATTGGCAAACCGCCATGGACTATCCAAGGGCCTTTGCTGAATATGGAGAGCTGAAGTTGGAACGCGGCATTCCAGAAGTGACCGCCCAGAAACTTGCTGATATGGGGCATCGCGTCAAGCACCTTGCCAAGCCGCTTGGCGGGGCGCAGGCAATTTACATGCACGATAACGGGCTGCTTGAGGGCGCATCGGACCCGCGAAAGGACGGAATCGCGTTGGGCTACTAGTTGAGCTGGAATTGAAGCGGATACGTGCCGTCTTCGATGGGGCCAAACAGGTCAGGAATATCAGGATGCTCAACAGGTTGGCCGGAATAATCGGCGATCAAGTTTTGCTCAGAGACATAGGCCACGTAAAAGCTTTGGTCGTTTTCCGCCAGCAGATGGTAAAACGGCTGATCTTTGACAGGGCGCACTTCTTCGGGAATGGCGTCATACCATGCCTCGGTGTTGCTAAACTTTGGGTCCACGTCAAAAACCACACCGCGAAACGGATGTTTTTTGTGTCGCACAATCTGGCCCAAATGGTATTTAGCACGTGTCTTAAGCATAATTCTGCCCCCTGATGCCATAGATTTACCCAATTCTTGACACATTGTCCAATGTCAGATCAGCCAATAGGAGAAACAGTCTGTGAACGTATTCGCCACAGTGCTTGAGGTCGTCGCGCCGGTTTTCCTTCTCGCCTCTGTTGGTTTCATCTGGGTGAAATCCGGATTTGAGTACCGACTTGAGTTCGTGACAAAGCTGTCCATGACGCTTGCCGTGCCGGTCTTGATCTTCGTTTCCCTGATGGAAGCCAAGATCGAAACGACGGCGCTGTCGTCGTTATTGTTCGCCTCAATCGCGGCTTATGGGGTCTTGACGTTGATCGTATGGGGTGGCGTTAAGCTATTGAAAAAAGAATCAAGTGTCTTGGTTGCCCCCATCATTTTTGGCAACACGGGCAATATGGGGCTGCCGCTGGCGTTTTTCGCGTTTGGCGAAATCGGGCTTAGCTATGCGGTGATTGTTTTTGCCGTAATGGCAATCTGGTCCTTCACCTTCGGCGTGTGGCTTGTGTCAGGCGGGGGCAGTGTTGCCAAGGCGATCAAGGAACCGATCGTGGGCGCGACGGTGCTTGGGGGGTTGTTTCTGTCGCAAGGCTGGGAAACCCCGGTTTTCCTAACCAATTCACTTCGCTTGATCGGACAGATGGCCATACCCCTGATGCTGATAACCCTTGGGGTCGCAGTTGCGCGGCTTTCTCCGAATCGTTTGGGGGCGGCATTTGGGATTTCTCTGGTTAAACTTGCCGTTTGCGTCGCCGTCGCCTGGATTGCGGGACGTTATTTCGCGCTCGATCCTGTGGCATTCGGCGTTTTGGTTTTGCAAATCGCGACACCAGCGGCGGTGACGTCTTATTTGGTGGCCGCAAAATATGGACGTAACGCCGACGACATCGCTGGCTTGGTTGTTGCATCGACGCTGCTATCGGTGGGCTTCATACCGCTTTTATTGCTTGTCTTGCTACCGTAACGCGAAATGTGAATTCCCTGCTTCGCAATAATTGGCTATGGTGGCAGAAAAGCGAACAGGCGAGCGGTAAAATGAGCAGATTCTTCCGCGCATCTATAGTGTTGATCCTTCTTGTGTTGGGTTCTTGCAGCTCACGCAACTATAGTGCGCCCAGTAATTTAGGCGATGCGTGCAGCATCGTTCGGGACTTCCCACACTATTTGCGTGCTATGCAGGCGACTGAGCGTAAATGGAAAGTGCCCGTCCACGTCCAAATGGCGATCATTTATCAAGAAAGTAAGTTTATTGGGAATGCCCGGCCCCCGCTGCAAAGCACTGGAAGAGGGTTTTCAAAGAAACGCGCAAGCTCAGCCTATGGTTATTCACAAGCCCTAGATGGCACGTGGGACGATTACCGCGAAAGCACCGGAAACTGGTCTGGCAAACGCAACAACATCTATGACGCCTCGGATTTTATTGGCTGGTATATGGCTGAAACGAAGCGCCGGAATGGCGTGTCGTTGAGCAATGCGCGCAACCAATACCTCGCCTATCACGAAGGCCAAGGCGGCTATAGTCGCGGAACGTACAAGTCAAAAACGTGGCTGATACGCGTGGCAGACACCGTGACCAGTCGTGCGGCGACCTACAAACGCCAACTTAGAAGCTGTTCCTAAAACCGGACCTCTCATAAACAGCACGGGCGCTTTGACATGTGATCAAAGCGCCCGTTGTCTTCTGGGAGGGAAGAAGACTTAGGTTACCGCAGCCGCATCCACGACTTGCTTCGTCTGGGACTTAGGGGCCGAAATCGCAATTTTTCGCGGTTTCTTCGTTTCGGGAATTTCACGATCAAGATCGACATGCAGCATGCCGTTTTCGTGGCTAGCACCTTTGATCACAACATGATCCGCCAGTTGGAATTTCCGATCAAAAGCACGGGTCGCAATGCCCCGATGTAAGAAACTGCGATCCTTGGCATCAGCTTCCTTTTTACCAGAAATGACCAACGACCGCTCTTTGACCTCGACGTGCAATTCATCGGCGGCAAAACCGGCGACAGCGATAGAAATCCGATAGGAATCCTCGGCGGTTTTTTCAATATTGTAAGGTGGGTAGCTTGGCTGGCCTCCGTCCGAGGCCATCATGCGATCCATCATATTTGCGACTTCATCAAAGCCAATGGATGCACGGTAAAGGGGCGAAAAATCAAAATGTCTCATGGTTATCCTCCTATGAGCGACAACATTTCAGATTGTCTTCCAACTTGGACAGGCGACTAAACGACGGCCCGATTGGCACCGCCGATAGAATTGAGATGGGTTGGCGCCAATCGGATTTCAAGACATTTAAGACTGGTCAATTTCGACGGCTTTGGCCCCCCAGTCGCCCAATCGAGCAATTCGACGGTGTGCACCACAGGCACGCCGGTCCCCGATCCGATCTGCATCATGCACCCGATATTGCCAGCGGCGATCACGTCCGGCGTCCTAGCCTCAAGGGTTTTGACTTTGCGTTGTTTCAATTGTCCTGAGATTTCTGGCTGCAGTAGGTTATACGTTCCCGCCGAGCCGCAGCACAAATGGCTGTCCGCAGGTTCAACAACATCAAACCCGACTTTGCGCAGCAAATCCTTGGGAAGCGACTTGATCTGCTGGCCGTGCTGCAATGAACACGCCGCATGATAGGCGATCTTTAGCCCCTTTGGCTGGCCGACAGGAACCTCAAGTTTGCTCAGAACTTCAGAGACATCCATTGCGATGCTCGATACCCGCGCCGCGTCGCTGGACAGGTCTGAATTGCGAAACATGTGGCCATAGTCTTTGACCGTCGTGCCACAGCCGCTTGTGTTGATCACAATCGCATCCAGCCCTTCGCCCGCCATTTCATTTGCCCAAGCACGAATGTTTTTGGCTGCTGATGCGTGGCTTTCGTTTTCCTTGCCCATGTGGTGCGTCAACGCCCCGCAACACCCGCCGTTCTGGGCCACAACCACCTCGCATCCCAGGCGCGTCAGAACCCGAATGGTGGCATCGTTGATGTTCGTGTCCAAGGCCTTTTGCGCACATCCCGTCATCAGCGCGACCCGCATTTTTGGCTTTGCCACACGAAAGCTTTGCGGATCATCGTTCCGACTGACCGGAGGTATCTGCGCCGGCACCATATCCAACATTGCCCGCAATCTGGCATCCGGCACCAATCGCCTAAACGGCCTCGCGATTTTGGCGGCCAGAAGGGCCACGCGAAACCGCATCGGAAAGGGCAAAATCCGCGCCAGAACCCAGCGCAAGACCCGATCTGACAGCGGGCGTTTGTAGTTCTGCTCAATATAGGCGCGCGCGTGATCGACCAAATGCATGTAATGCACCCCAGACGGGCACGTCGTCATACACGACAAACAGGACAAACAACGATCAATGTGTTTGACCACTTTAGCATCAGGCACACGTTGGTTTTCGAGCATGTCTTTTATCAGGTAAATCCGCCCACGCGGACTATCTAGCTCATCCCCAAGAACCTGATAGGTCGGGCAGGTCGCAGTGCAAAATCCGCAATGAACGCAGGCGCGCAAAATCTCATTTGCGCGGGCCGTTCCAGGATCTTTCAGCTGGGTATCCGTAAAATTTGTCTGCATTGGCCTACCCCATCAATCCGGTGTTCAAGATCCCGCGTGGATCGAATTTTTGCCGCAGCGCCGAAGTTAACGCGCCGACGCCTCTCGCCTCAGGCTGAAACCGTCCAAGGGTCGCGAAAGTGTCGGGTTCAGCGCGAACAAGCGTTGCATACCCATCAAACGACCCAAGCTTGGCCCGCAGATCGCTGCCCGCGTCCGTCAGGGCCCAAATCAGACCCCCGCCCCAATCAAGAACCACGTCGCTGCCACCGGTTTTTGCAACCAACGCCGGACTGTCCGAAGGCTTGCACGACATCCGCCAAACGTCCCCCAACCTGTCGTGAAACGGCGCAACGTCTCGCACCGATTGCCAAACGGCACTGGTTTCAGTATCCACAGTCACATCCGCAAACTCTGCAAACAGGGCCACCAATTGTCTCGCGCGATACGCGACCGAGGCTTCGAACCCCTCAATCCGGATCATCGTCACCGCCTGCCCATCCACCCCAACAGGGGCGTGGGCCGCCCCGCTTACATCAAAGGGCGACGTCAACGCGATGCTCATCGCCTTTTGCGCGTCGCTTACAGACAGGCCGTGCACCTTCACAACTGCACTCCTCTCGGGCTTGGGTAAAACTTTCAACGACACTTCGCTCAAAACCCCGAGGGTTCCAAATGATCCCGCCATAAGCTTGACAAGATCATAGCCGGTCACATTTTTCATAACCCGCCCGCCGTTTTTCACGATCTCGCCAGCGCCGTTCACGAATCGCACCCCCAACAGAAAGTCCCGACACGCCCCAACCTGAATACGCCGTGGTCCCGATACATTGCCCGCAACAACACCGCCAATTGTCGGCTCACCGACCGTGCCCAAAAGCCCGCGATGATCCATCGGCTCAAACGCAAGCCGCTGCCCTTCGGCGTCCAGCAGCGCCGTGATCGTGCGCACAGGTGTTCCCGCTTGCGCAACGATTGTCAACGCACCAGGTTCATACAGCGAAACACCGTCCAACGCGCCAGTTTCTACCACGTCCCCGTCGCCAAAAATACCACGCGTTCCGCCGCCGCGCACCCATAGTGGACGATCCGCGCTTGCAATACTTTCAGTCAACTCGGCCTCGGTTTTCGGTCTCATCATCTTTTGTCCAAAAATATCTCGGGGAAAGGCCAAAGGCCTTGGGGCAGAGCCCCTATTCAGCCGCCCATCTGCGCGCCTTACTTGACGCCAAAGGGAATACCTTTGCCGCGTTCAACAACCACTTGGGATCGAAAACATCCTTCACAGCCATCTGCGCTTCAAGATCAGCCGGATCGTATTGATCTCCCATCAAGTCACGCTTTTCGATCCCGACACCGTGTTCACCTGTCAGGCATCCGCCGACCTCAACGCAAAGCCGTAGAATATCCGCACCAAAGGCCTCGCATTTTTCCAAATCACCCGGCGTATTCGCATTATAGAGGATCAACGGATGCATATTCCCGTCGCCTGCGTGAAACACGTTGCCGACATCCAATCCGTAGTCCTTGGACAGTTCAGAAATCCGCCGCAGAACAAACGGCAACTGCGAAACAGGGATCGTTCCATCGAGACACATATAGTCATTTATCTGCCCCATAGCACCAAAAGCCGACTTCCGGCCAAGCCAGATACGTGCTGCCTGATCCGCATCCCGCGCTTCTCGAAACTCAACCGGGTCATGCTTCATGGCGATCTCTTTAATCAGCGCCAATTGTTCGGCTATTTCTTCGTCTGACCCTTCAACTTCAACGATCAAAAGCGCTTCGCAATCGGGGTATCCGGGCTTTGCGAATGCCTCGGTCGCGCGAATGCAGGGGCGGTCCATGAATTCAATCGCGACGGGCAAGACGCCGGCTTTGATGATGTCAGACACACATTGGCCTGCGACCTCGTTTGAATTATAGCCAATCAGCACCGGCCGCGCGCCCTCGGGTTTGCGCAGAATCCTCAACGTTGCTTCGGTCACGACGCCAAGTTGCCCTTCGGATCCGCACACCAAACCCAGCAGATCAAGCCCCCCCGCATCAAGATGCGCACCGCCGATGTCGACGATTTCGCCGTCCATCAAGACCATTTTCACGCCCATCAGATTATTGGTCGTCACGCCGTATTTCAGACAATGCGCGCCCCCGGAATTCATCGCGATGTTGCCGGCGATTGCACAGGCAAGCTGCGATGACGGGTCCGGAGCGTAAAAGAAATCGCGTTCTTCGACGGCCCCTGTCACTGACAGGTTGGTTCGCCCGGTCTGCACGCGAATAAAGCGGTTGTCATAATCGACCTCCAAAACCTCATTCATCCGGGCGACACCAAGGATTACGCAGTCAGCTGTCGGAAGTGCTCCGCCTGCAAGCGACGTCCCTGCTCCGCGGGGCACGACCGGCACGTTCATCTCGTGGCACAGCTTTAGAACGCTCGACACTTCTTCGGTCGAGCGTGGCAACACGGCAAGCAACGGTGGACAGCGATAGGCAGACAGACCGTCGCATTCATAGGCCCGTGTTTGCGCTTCATCGTGGATGATCGCGTCGCTTGGCAGAAACGCGGACAAGCGCAGAACAAGCGTGTCCTTTTTTGCAACGATGTCATGATTTGGGATGGGCATTTCCATGGCGACACTCCGTAATTGGTAAAACAATATAACCAATTTCAGATACTAGCAACCCTGATGACCCACCGATATAGTCTGGATATGCTTCTTGCCAATTATCTCACGTTCTTCACCGCGATCGATTATTTCGCAATCGGCTTCATCCTGATCAGTTGGCTTGGCCTTTCGTTGGCGATTGAACATTCGCCAAAGTCGTTTCCGTCTGTGTCGCGCCTGATGGCCAGCCATCGTCGGGCGTGGATGGTGCAAATGGTCTCGCGTGAGCCTCGGATATTTGACAGCCAAACGCTAAGCTCCCTGCGTCAAGGCACGGCGTTCTTCATGTCGGCGTGCATGCTCGCCTTCGGAGGCGGGCTGACGCTCATCGCCAGTACCGACAAAATCCAAGGCGTGATGTCCGACCTGTCAACAGCGTCCGTTCCAGCGATCATTTGGGACGTGAAAATACTGTTCATCTTGCTGTTTCTCGTCAATGGATTCCTGAAATTCGTTTGGTCGCATCGGCTTCTCAGTTATTGCCACATCCTTATGGGGACCGTGCCCAACGACCCCGATCACAAAGACGCCCTGCCCCTTGCGGCGAAGGCGGCCGAACTCAACATCTCGGCTGGGCGCAGCTATAACCGAGGCCTTCGGTCAGTCTACTTCGCTATTGCAGCCTGTGCTTGGTTTTTTGGGTCAATTGCCTTGATCGCGGCAACCTTGATAACGCTGATCGTAATGATCCGTCGGGAATTTGCATCGCATTCACGCAAGGTGCTCTTGCAGCCCTCAGACTGAATGCACATAGTTCACCTGAACAAGTCGGAAATGCCCATGTCATCGAGCCCACCCACCGCGCCATCAGCAGAAAGCCTTGCATCGGCTGCACGCGCCGCAAAAGGCACGAAGGGCCTTCCGCCTGTCCATCTGTGGAACCCTGAGTTTTGCGGTGATCTGGACATGCGCATCGCGCGTGACGGGACGTGGTTTTATCTGGGAACACCCATTGGCCGCAAAGAATTGGTGCGGCTATTTTCAACAATTCTGCGCAAGGACGGCGGCGCCTATTTCCTTGTGACTCCGGTCGAAAAGGTAGGGATCACCGTTGACGACGCGCCATTCGTGGCTGTGGATTTTGAAGTCTCCGATGATGACGGCGCGCAAACCCTGACGTTCCAAACCAACGTGGGCGATTTCACGGCGGCCGGCCCTGACAACATGATCCGCGTGGTGCGGGATGATAAAACCGGCGAACCCGCACCCTATGTTCACGTCAGAGCGGGATTAGAGGCGCTGATTGATCGCAAAAGCTTCTATCGCCTTGTCGATATCGGCGCACATCACGACGACTGGTTTGGCGTATGGTCTGGTGGCGACTTCTTCAAGATCATCCCATCAGCCGAACTTGACGTTTAATCCCGCGACTGCACGTAAATCGCGCCAAATACGACGACAGCGCCGCCGATGGCCTGTGGCCAACTCCAAGCGGCACCGAGCGCGACCATAATCAGCATCACATAAAGCGGTGCGACGTTCATGTGGAAGCTTGCCATCGTGACGCCGATTTTGCCAATCGCGCCGATGAAAAACATCTGCGACAGTGCCATCGCGCCAATCGCGTAGACGGCCAGCATGCCCCATTCGTCGCCCGTTAGCGCACGCCCTGGACCCTCGGCCCAACCTAACGGGCGCGCGATCAACCAAACGATAGACAAAAGCACAAACCCGCCGACAAACGGTAGCGTCGCCCGTCCGACTGGCGACAAATGCGGCAAGGCATCAACAGCAAGATGACTGCCCAACATAAAGAACGCCCCCGCGACGACAACCAGCACAGCGCCGACACCGAATTCAAACGTCAAGTTGCCCCCGATTGAGACAACCCCGCCCGCCAAAGCAACCAGCAGGCCGATCACAAGCGTTCGGTTGAACCGCCGACGTCCAAAGAAAACCTCGATTGTTGCGGCAACCAGCGGGGTCAGCGCCGCAACGATGGCAACGGTCACAGCATCGGTCAAATCCTGCGCGACAAGCAAAAGAAACGTGCCGATGCCGAACGTGCCGCCGCCCATCGTCAATCCCCATCCCCAGGGTGCGCGAAAAATGGCGGGCCCGTCGACGACCCACCAGATTGGAACCATGACGCAACACGCCATGGCGATCCGCATTGTTATCAAAGTGATCGGGTCCATGACATCCAACAGCTCTTCGGCAGCCGGAAATCCAATTGCCCAAAGGACAATAGCCACCACGGCAAACACATTGCCGGAAACAGCATTTGAGCGGGCTGGAAGCAGGCCAGCCTCTAACGGTCCAGAACTACGTGCCATTCGGGATAAATCAATCATCAAAAGTGGGTGAGACCCATACATGAGCCTTGATCCACGCATCCGCGAAACGACGCCGCCAATCTTGCACGTTTTCGACACCCGCGTCGGTTTCGACAAATCACTTTGCCGAATTCCGCGTGGTCACATAGAATTGTTGGGCTCGTGTGCGGATTAGACCCGCATTGGCATCACAACGTAGACTGCAGTTGTGTCATTGCCTTCGCGCATAAGCGTTGGGTCGCCCGACGAATTGAACATGAAAACAGCGTTCTCACGATCCACCTGACTTGCGATCTCAAGCAAGTACTTGGCGTTGAAGCCAATTTCGAGAGGCTCGTCGCTATAGGCCACGGCGAGTTCTTCTTCAGCCGCGCCACTGTCTGGAGCATTGACCGATAGAATCAAACGATCTTCATCAAGCGACAACTTCACGGCGCGCGAGCGTTCGGAACTAACGGTCGCCACTCGATCAACGGCCTTGGCAAATTCGGCCGCGTCAACCTCAAGCCGTTTGGTGTTTCCGGCGGGAATGACGCGCGTGTAGTCCGGGAATGTCCCGTCAATGACTTTGGACGTCAGCGTAAGCTCAGGCGTGGCAAAACGGATTTTAGTTTCTGAAACCGAGACCGCCACTTTCAAGTCGTCGTCATCAAGCAGCTTGCGCAACTCGCCTACTGTTTTGCGCGGAACGATAACGCCCGGCATGTCTTCTGCGCCGTCGGGTAGGTCGCCGTCGATGCGGGCAAGCCGATGGCCATCGGTCGCGACACAGCGCAGTACACGACCCCGATCGGATTCTGAGACGTGCATATAGACGCCGTTCAAGTAATAGCGGGTTTCTTCAGTCGAGATCGCGAACTTGGCCTTATCAAACAGGCGGCGCAAAACCGGTGCAGGTGCCGTGAAATTCGATGCGTATTCTGAACTGGCCATGACGGGGAAGTCTTCTTTGGGCAGCGTCGCCAAGGAAAAGCTTGATCGTCCAGCGTCAACACTCAACCGGCCCGTCGCGCCGTCGTCGGTCAAAGACACAAGCGCGCCGTCAGGCAATTTGCGCACGATCTCGTGCAGCGTAACCGCCGACACGGTCGTCGCCCCTGCCCGTTCGACTTGGGCAAAGGCCTTGTCGACCACTTCGATATCAAGGTCCGTCGCGCGGAACTGAACGTGTTCGCCTTCGGCCTCGATCAGGACGTTGGCAAGTATTGGAATCGTATTGCGACGCTCAACAACTGACTGGGCTTGCGACACGGCCTTTAGCAGTGCTGCGCGTTCCATGCTGATCTTCATAACCGTTACTCCTCATCGCCCTACGGGACAGTCAAGGTAGCGCAAATCAGGCGCTGCTCAACCCGTATTTTGAAATATTACGTGATTTTTAGATGGAACCCGTTTTTGCCGCCCTTAAGCTTCAAGCGCGCGGCGCAAAAGCTCGAGATCTTCGGCTATTTGACCGTCAATCACCTTAAGCTCCTCGATGCGCTTCACACCATGCATAACTGTCGTGTGATCGCGCCCCCCAAACCTGCGCCCGATTTCCGGCAAAGACCTGCTTGTCATTGATTTCGCAAGATACATGGCCACTTGGCGGGGTCGCGCATAGGTGCGAACGCGCTTTGGCCCGATCATGTCGGACAGACGAATATTATAGTGTTCCGACACTTTGCGCTGGATTTCTTCGATGGAAATCTTGCGCTCGGACGCGCGAAGGACATCCGACAGACAATCCTGCGTCAAATCCATCGTGATTTCGCGACCAACCAGCGATGCAAAGGCAAACAGACGGGTCAAGGCACCTTCAAGAACGCGGACGTTCGTGCTGATTCTAAGGGCAAGGAATTCGAGAACCCCCTGCGCCAGAACCAAATCTGGATACTGGCGACGGTAAAATTCAACCTTCGCCTGCAGAATTCCAAGGCGAAGTTCGTAGTCGGTCGGATGCAAATCAACTACAAGACCGCTTTGCAACCGCGAGCGTATCCGCTCTTCCATGTCTTTGATCTCACCTGGGGCGCGGTCGCCCGAAATGATGATCTGTTTGTTCTGGTCCACAAGCGCGTTGAACGTGTGGAAGAATTCTTCCTGCGTGCTGTCTTTTCCGGCGATGAACTGAACGTCGTCGACCATCAAAACGTCAACCGACCGGAACAGACCCTTAAAGTCCATCATCTTGCGTTCCCGTAGTGCTTGCACAAAGCGATACATGAACTGTTCGGCTGACAAATAAACCACATTCAGCGACGGGCTGCTTTTCTTAAGCTCCCACGAAATCGCATGCATCAGGTGGGTTTTACCAAGACCAACGCCGCCATAAAGAAACAGCGGATTGAAGGTCACCGGCCCACCCTCGGCAACGCGACGCGCGGCGGCGTTGGCAAGTTCATTTGGCTTGCCGACAACGAAGCGATCAAACGTGAAGCGTTCATCCAAAGGTGCGCTCGGCAGCGCGTGCTTGGGCGTCATTTGCGTAGATTTCTGAACACTAGGCGACGCCACAGGCGAAAAAGACCGTCCCCCAAGCGACGCCACGCCGAATTTCAGACGACGGATATCCGTATCAACCTTCGCAAGTTCAAACAGTATTTGCTCGCCGAAGTGCTGTGAAACATAGTTGCCCAAAAAGGCCGTCGGCGCATCAAAGGATGCAATGCCGCCCTCGATCGCGCCCAACTCAAGGGGTTCGATCCAGGTTTTGTAGTTGTTCTGTCCTACAGTCTTACAAAGTTCTTTTTGAACCTGTCCCCATTGGTCCCGCGTCATCTTAAACCGATCTTTTTTTCATTTTTTTTCAGTTTCGACCGAAAACTCGGCGTCATCGTAAGCACGGACACAGCATCCAACAGTCAGTGCTGAAGCAGTTTCAGCACGGCCTTTATCCGAGCTTGCGCCGGATCGTTGTCTATTGCCCCCCGATTACGTCAAGAGAAAGGCCTCACCCCTTCAAAACGCAATTGGCTTCACGCAGTTCGCCCAGTGTGTTGTGGACGCCCGTGCCCTCTATAAGGCTGGTCAGGTTTAAAGTGCAGCAGCGCAAATCCAATCAAAACACATGATTGTAGATGGCATCCCTGAACCGCAGTGAATCGCAGGGTCGAAACTAGCAAGCTGCACTGGCTACGGGCAACACATCTTTGACCCTTGACAGGAAGGCGGCCGAAAAGAATCTCTTGGCCGATTTTGGATGTAGCTAAAATGGCACAAAAAAAAGGGTGCGACCATGACAGACGCACCCTTCAAAATGGTGAAAGCTCTAAGACTTTATGCCATAGCTTTAACACGCGACGAAAGACGCGACATTTTGCGAGCAACAGTGTTCTTGTGCATTACGCCTTTGGTCACACCGCGCATAAGCTCAGGCTGAGCTTCTTGAAGCGCTGCTTTCGCAACAGCTTGATCGCCACCAGCGATTGCTTCTTCAACTTTGCGAAGGTGTGTGCGGATCCGTGAACGACGTGCTTTGTTAATTGCAAAGCGAGATTCGTTCTGACGGGCGCGTTTTTTTGCTTGGGGCGTATTTGCCATGTGTTTTGTGACCTTGTCTTAGGTTTGTTTCAATTCGATAGCACGATGCCAAACCCAATCGGTCAAAAACCCGAGTGATTCTAGCCAAAGCGGGCCGCACGCGCATGTATGACGGGGGCTATAGCCAGTTCCGTCGCATGATGCAAACATCTATTCGTATCATGCAAGTCTGTGGTTTATCCTACTTGTCGCGGAACTGCGCTTCGCGTTTTTCAAGGAAGGCTGACATGCCTTCTTTTTGATCCTCAGTTGCAAATAGAGAATGGAAAACCCTGCGTTCGTGCAACAGCCCTTCGGCCAAAGTCAGCTCGTAGCTGCGGTCCACGGCTTCCTTGATGAACGCCGTCGAGATCGAGGATTTCTCGGCAATCTTTTGCGCCACGGCCAAAGCTTCCTCGACAAGCTTTTTGGCGGGCACGATGCGACTGACAAGACCCGAACGTTCGGCTTCGTCTGCATCCATGAACCGGCCCGTCAGATTCATGTCCATCGCTTTGGATTTCCCAACGTAGCGGGTAAGCCGCTGGGATCCGCCCAAGCCTGGCATCACGCCGAGGTTAACCTCGGGCTGGCCGAACTTTGCGGAGTCTGCCGCGATGATGAAATCGCACGCCATCGCCAATTCACACCCACCGCCCAAGGCGTATCCGCCCACGGCCGCGATAATCGGAATTCTAATCGCATCAATGCGATCCGAGGCATCCGCAAACAGGTTTACCCTGTTCACATCAACAAAGCTCATGTCTGCCATCTCTTTGATATCAGCACCGGCGGCAAATGCTTTTTCGCTGCCGGTAATCACCACGCAACGAACTTTTTCGTTCGCGTCGGCTTCTTCCAAAGCTGTGCAGAGTTCACCCAGAAGCTGCTGGTTTAAAGCATTCAGCGCGTCGGGTCGGTTCAGTTTGATCAATGCTACATGATCATTAACGTCGACGATGATCGTCTCAAAGGCCATGGATTTGCCCATCATTGTTGCAATCAAGCACGACTCATTACCATTCTTGCGCCCTTGATCAAGTTATCTTTGGCATTGCTTACAGAAGAATGTTGAGCGTCCGGATTGCACGATCCTGCGAATCGGCTGTCCACAGTCGGGGGTTTTGCAGGTCTCGCCTTCGCGTCCGTAGACGTCAAAACGATGCTGGAAATACCCTAGCTCGCCGTCCGCTTTGCGATAGTCCTTTAGGGATGACCCACCGGCCTCAATCGCCTCTCTCAGGACATCTCGGATGATCACAACCAGATCTTCGACGCGGGCTTTAGCCAGGTTCTTCGCTTTTCGTTGCGGGTCGATCCCGGCGCGATAAAGCGCTTCGCAGACGTAAATATTCCCAAGGCCCGCCACCTGTTTTTGATCCAAAAGCACGGATTTTATTGGGGAATTTCGCGTTTTTATCGCCCCGTGAAAGGCGTCGGCGTGGAATTCATTGCCCAACGGTTCAGGCCCGATGTCGCGCAGCAAGGGGTGCTGGGGTGCGGTCGCGGTCGCAAACAAATCCATGGCCCCAAAGCGCCTCGGGTCATTGTAGGTAATGCGCGCACCCGAGGTCATATCAATCACCACGTGGTCGTGTTTTTCCGCGATTGGATGGTCGCGCACGAACTGCCCCAGCGGGTCGCCAGACACCGAAATCCGGCCCGACATGCCCAAATGAATCAGCAATGTTTCGCCACTGTCCAAGTCGACAAGGATATATTTTGATCGTCTACGCACTTGGATAACGCGGCGTCCTGTTATCCGTTCAGCCATACGTTCGGGGAATGGCCACCTAAGATCGGGGCGATTTACGGCGACCGAGTCGATTTTCTGCCCCACCATGGCAGGCGAAATTCCGCGGCGGACTGTCTCGACTTCGGGTAATTCGGGCATCGTCTCTTCCCTCCTAGGTTCGTGCATTGTATCGCACCACAGGCACTCTATAAGATGGGTGACGAAGAAGGACGACAAGACCTGATGACCACGACCGAGCAGAAAACCACACATTTCGGCTTCACAACCGTTCCCGAGAACGAAAAAGCGGGAAAGGTGCAAGGCGTCTTTACCAATGTTGCCTCAAAATACGACATCATGAATGATGTTATGTCGATGGGCATTCACCGCGTTTGGAAAGACGCGATGATGGATTGGTTGGCCCCACGCCCCGGACAAAAGCTTCTTGATGTTGCTGGTGGCACTGGTGATATTTCGTTCCGCTTCATTAATCGCGCGGGGCGGGCTCATGCCACGGTTCTGGATATCACGGAATCGATGCTGGTCGAAGGCCGCAAACGCGCCGAGGCCGACAACCTGGCCTCGAGCCTGAACTGGACCGTTGGCGACGCGATGGCCCTACCGTTTGAGGCCAACACCTTTGACGTCTACACGATCTCATTTGGCATTCGAAACGTCACGCGCCCCCAAGAAGCGCTGAACGAAGCCTACCGCGTCCTGAAACCCGGTGGCCGCCTTATGGTTCTCGAATTTTCGCACATCCCCAATGACGGTATGCAGTGGCTCTATGACCGCTATTCGTTCAATGTGATCCCCGAGATGGGCAAGCTAATCGCCAACGACCGCGACAGCTATCAGTATCTTGTTGAATCCATTCGCAACTTCCCTGATCAGGAAACTTTTCTTGATATGGTTAAGACCGCCGGCTTTGGGAACGCGAAATACCGCAACTTAAGCCTTGGTATTGCGGCCCTTCATTCTGGTTGGAAGCTTTAAATGCGCGGCCCTCATAATATTTGGCGTCTCATTCGCACTGGCGCCACGATGGAACGATCCGGTGCCATGGGCTTGGTTCTTGATGCCATGGATGCGCCACGTGCGCTTCGCATCGCGGCTCGCGTGATTGCCTATCCATTTCGCTGGCTGGGGTACAAAGGCGACCCGTCCATGCCCCCCGCGACCCGCGCCCTAACAGCGCTTGGTCCGGCCTATATCAAATTCGGCCAAATCCTGTCGACGCGTCCTGATGTTGTGGGCAGCGGATTATCCACCCAATTGCGTGTCCTGCAAGACAAGCTTCCCCCCTTTCCCCGCGATGTGGCCATTGCCAGTATCGAGGCGGAACTGGACGTCAAGCTTGATGACGTTTTTGAAGATTTCTCGGATGCCGTTGCCGCGGCTTCGATCGCGCAGGTTCACAAAGCCCGTTTGAAAGACAGCGGCGACGTCGTTGCCGTAAAGGTCCTGCGCCCCGGTGTGGAAAAGGCGTTTCAAAAAGACATCGATGCGTTTTATTTCGTCGCCAAGTTCGTTGAGTTCTTTTCCCCGTCGTCACGCCGCCTAAGACCAACCGATGTCGTCACGCATTTTGAAGGCGTCGTCCACGGCGAACTTGACCTGCGGATGGAAACCTCGGCTGCGTCGGAATTTGCGTCAAACACGGAACATGACGCCGGCTTTGGCATTCCAACGGTCAAGTGGGGCTATTCTGGCAGACGTGTCATGACGATGTCGTGGATCGAGGGCGATTCTTTGGGTGACAACGACGCCCTTGATGCCGCTGGCCACGACCGAAAAGAGCTTGGCGAACGGGTTTTACAACTGTTCCTACGCCACGCATTGCGCGATGGCCTGTTTCACGGCGACATGCACCAGGGCAACCTAAAGGTCGCAGCTAACGGTGACATCCTTGCCTACGACTTTGGCATCATGGGCTATATCGACGAATACACACGTCGCGTTTACGCCGAAATTCTGTTTGGCTTTATCCAGCGCGATTACCGCCGCGTCGCCGAAGTTCATTTCGAGGCCGGATATGTCCCCGCAAGCCAAGATGTCGAAGAATTTGCCCGCGCCCTGCGGTCCGTTGGTGAACCGATTTTTGGCATGGACGCCACGCGCATCTCAATGGCGCGCCTGCTCAGCCATCTGTTTGAAGTGACCGAACGGTTCGGCATGGAAACCCGTACAGAGCTGATCTTGTTGCAGCGCACAATGGTCGTTGTCGAAGGCGTCGCCCGATCCCTTGATGATCACATCAACATTTGGGAAGTCGCGGGTCCGGTTGTGGAAGATTACATCAAATCCAGCATCGGGCCTGCTGCAATCATCAAAGACCTTACGAAAGCCGCGCGGGTCGTTGCCCGTTTCGGGCCTAAACTACCGCAGATCATCGAAGACTTTCTGGTCAGATCCAGCAACCAAGACGTCCCACCGCCATCGCTATCCAAACGCACAAAGCTTAAATGGATCGCGATTGGCGCGTTTGCGGGGGCAGTGATCGTATCAGGCGCGGTGCTTGCGATTACCTAAGCTGCGCTTGGGTTAAACATACACCTTTTGCGCAACTTGGTCGCCGACCTCAAACACCCGTTTGTAGCGTTCGATCTGGTCATCCGGTCCCAGCGCCTTGTTTGGATTGTCTGACAACTTGACCGTCGGATTGCCGTCCGCCGACACAGCCTTGCACACCACAGAAAATGGCGCCAACGCGTCTTCGTCCACCAGACCACGGAAATCGTTTGTCAAAAGCGTCCCCCACCCGAACGAGACCTTCACACGCCCAGAAAACACGGTGTGCAGTTCAACCATTTTTTCGACGTCCAATCCGTCTGAGAAAATGATCAGCTTGTCCGCAGGGTTTTCACCACGATCTTTCCACCATTGGATAGCCATTTCAGCGGACCCCGCGGGATCACCACTGTCGATGCGAATACCGGTCCATCCGGCCAGCCAATCGGGCGCATCTTGCAAGAAACCTTTGGTGCCATAAGTATCGGGCAGAATGATCCGCAGATTGCCGTCGTGTTCTTCCTGCCAATCGGCCAGTAC
>Ga0316204_10003623_pt1 | contig 30179 bp, 34 predicted proteins | sample 6monrhotite_MG_2_FD_205661 | JGI IMG/M metagenome (GOLD analysis project Ga0316204, IMG submission 205661) | Microbial mat bacterial communities from mineral coupon in-situ incubated in ocean water Damariscotta River, Maine, United States -... | ecosystem: Environmental > Aquatic > Marine >...
CAGCGCCTGCCTCAATGCTCTTAATGATTTGTGCGGTGATTTTCGCGTGAACGTCAACCCGGGGTTTCTTGGTGATTTTCTTAGTCATATCGTCTAGCACTCCAATTTCTCTTCCACCACGCCCCCCGGCCTGGGGGGTGGGGGCTCACCAAAGCCCGAGGTGTTGCCGCTCCCAAGGGGGCTATTGAGAGGTTGTTGCGCTGCTTGCAGTGCCGAGAGACGCGAGGGAACAAGAACCGAACAAGAGTCCACGCAGGGCGCGGCACGTGAGCTTGCTCGCGAACTGAGGCGGTGCGCCCCTACACACCAGGACGGGCGGAGCCCTACACGTTGTCTCAAGGCAACGACGTGCAATCCCAAACACGCCCTGGAGGAACTTGCCGAATTCTCTCCAGCCGCCGAAACGCCGGCATGCCCGCACCAGGAATGTCCTTGCATTGGCGAAGCACCGGGCGCTAGACATTTGCATGACCAGAAGCGTCCCGTATCTCGAAGCCAACGTTGCGATGCTCGATGACGACCAGCTCTGGGCGCTACGAAAAGCTCTTAGCAAAGGGCGAGAGTGGCTCGACAGTCATACAGAGCAGCACAGACGCTGAATACAGCAAGTATCAAGTGAACGCAGTCCTCGACATTCTGAGAGGACGCGGCAGGGGAGAGAAAGCCGGACCGGCGCAAGTTGTACAAGAAGGCACCCGCATTACAATTCCGAGCGGCCGCATCAAGGGCTCGAAGGTCGCTTTGTCGTTCCACCGGCAAACGAAAACACGACTCTCCCGATCCAATGCCGCGAACGTCTTGGTGGTTTGCTTCGCTTCTATCACCGGCAGGCTGCATGACTGCCACGATCGTGTTTGCGGACACGACGCGGAGCTACAGAGCGAGGGTTTGTCCCTCCGTTCCATCTGCGAGCTACGATGGCTACTTGCGGACTTCGGATTCGGATTGCCACAAGCGGCGACGTAGGCGCCGTTGGCGCTTCGCTCGAATCGCGAGGAAGCTATCTCCGCCTCGGAAGAAAGGGGTGAAAGATGGACAGTGCCAGACCAGCGATCACTATCGCAAGGGCGATGCCTAGTCTCGCCAACATGTGCCCCCACCCCCCAGGTAGAAAGCTGTCGCCCCAGATCACCACCGCAAAACTGCCCAAGGGAAGCGAATAAAGGAGCAAGTAGAAGCCTACTTCTGCCGCGTGTTCCCAGAATCCGTATCTGTTTGATGCAGGCTGCTCATTCACAGACGCCACCCTAGCACTCCTCCACGCCGAACACGAACCCAAAGACCATGCCCCACTCGCTGCTCTCGTCGCCTGGAGTCGCTTTGGCATCCTTGCGTTTAATCTCCTTGTAGATGACCACAAGGGAAGCCTTCTCGCCTTTGCGCACCTGACAGCCCTGCTTTTGCCACTGGCGATACGTGCCCCAAGTGCCACTTCCAAACCCCTGCGCCATAGCTTCCACCCATAGCGCCAAAACGTTGATGCCCCGGTAGTGGTTCTTCGTGTCGATGTTGTCGGGCCGGTTCAGACCTTTGCCTGCGCGGTGCCATGGCATCTGCCATTCGCCAGCGCCTGCCTCAATGCTCTTAATGATTTGTGCGGTGATTTTCGCGTGAACGTCAACCCGGGGTTTCTTGGTGATTTTCTTAGTCATATCGTCTAGCACTCCAATTTCTCTTCCACCACGCCCCCCCAGGACGGGCGGAGCCCTACGCGTTGCCTCGAGGCAACAACTTGCAATCCCAAACACGCCCTGGAGGAACTTGCCGAATTCTCTCCAGCCGCCGAAACGCCGGCACGCCCGCACCAGGAATGTCCTTGCATTGGCGAAGCACCGGGCGCTAGACACTCGCATGACCAAAAGCGTCCCGTATCTCGAAGCCAACGTTACGATGCTCGATGACGACCAGCTCTGGGCGCTACGAAAAGCTCTTAGCAAAGGGCGAGAGTGGCTCGACAGTCAGTATGAGCTCACAGCGGCAAAAGAAGCGGAGGTCGCAGAAGAGCTTGGGCGCCGTATCGCAGGGGAGGGCCCGAAGACCTACGAAGTCTTGCAGGGAGCCATTCGTTCCAAGAAGCATGGAGGGAAGGGTGCCACCAAGAAGGCTGCGGCAAAGCGCACAACAACAAAGCGCCGCAAAGCCCGAACTCCAAGAACGTTCAACTGGAAAGAAGCATGCGTGCACTTCATGGATGCGTTGGAGGCGGGCATGACACGCTCCCAGTGGCTCGAAGCCATACAGAGCAGCACAGACGCTGAATACAGCAAGTATCAAGTGAACGCAGTCCTCGACATTCTGAGAGGCCGCGGCAGGGGTGAGAAAGCCGGGCCAGCGCAAGTTGTACAAGAAGGCACTCGCAATTCCACAACGTACAGAGCGGTGGGCCAAGAGAAGCCCACAACAAAAAGGCGCCCTGTGATTTCGAAAGCTAGGGCTGCCAAGACAAGAGCTCAGAAGAAGAAGGTCGAGGGCGCCTACAAACGCTTCGGAAATGTTCGCGCAGCAGCCGAACATCTAGGGATGGCGAAGTCGACCTTTGCAGACCTGTGCAAGAAGCACGACGTGGACACGCTGCGAAGCTAGGTGCCGTGAAAGCACGTGCAAGCGAGAGCTCGAGCCACTACCCTTGGGCGTGGACGAAGCCAAGCTCAGAGCGGAGCAAGCGCTCACGGCGCTACGAGCATGCTGGACCATTTGGAAGCGAGCCTCCGCAAGCGCGAGCGAACCTTCTAGAGCTGCACGAGCTAGCTCATGAGGTCATCAACGAAGGCCACGACTTAAACCCGGGAGTCGAAAAGATGGTGATGCTCGCCGATCATGTAATCGCCGATATGCTGAGCCTCTCCGATTTGGCAGACAAGATTCGAGACACACTCGAAGCCCTTGTCGAGGCAACGCCCGAGCCGTGATGGCGTCATGAGTCCAGTCGCAGAATCCCCATAGCGCACATATCTTCAGGGAGCCCAAACTCCCCGCCATCGGTTATATGAATCACTTCGCAGTGAACGGACCGACCAGAGTACTCCTCGGTGCTGGGGTCCCATTCACGCAGGTGCAACTCATGTCCTACTGCGTATCCCCGATCGTTCTTACGAATCTCATAGCGCTTTCGTCCTGCAAGGATTCCAGCGAATGGTTCGGGCCATGTCTTCAGTTCATGCACCATGATTCACGTCCCTCATACCCAAAGTTCTCAAAACAGGAAATCACTTCAAGGGCCCGACCCCATGAGAGAAAGGACCTGTCGGGAGTGTAGGCTGCCAGATTTGGTTCGGGTTTCAATCCAGCACTTTTAGCAATGAATGCACGGTTATTCTTATTTGAGACAGGCTCCACTATCACGGTCACAGGAGAATCCTACCGGGCAGTCCAAGTTGAATTTGCAGTCGCCCACGTTGGGTGTCTTAACGAACACAGAATCCAAATCTGGCAGATCGAATGTCTGATTTCCGTAGCTGTTTACTGCCTTTGCACAGAATCCAGCTCCTGAGTAGTTGGACTTCACGCACTTGTATCCAATCCCGCAAACGAAATCGCTACTACACGCCTTCTTTGGTGATGACACCGACACCCCCGGCCCCGAATAGTTACGAGTTCCTGTGCGACGGCCTGCGTTGTTGTATCCCTCCACGCCAGCCGCGACTACAGCTGCAAATTTTCTCCGTGCAGCAGAAACCTCGACCTCGTGCCGCTGTTTGGCTGTCTTGATCGCCTCGCGTTTCCATCTGCGCAATTTCCTTCGAGCTTTGCGTTTCTCCAACTTGATTTGAGCGAGCCTTGAGATGACATAGGCTTCAATTCTCATGTTGTGCGAATAGACAAAGAGACCCTCTAGATTTCTCCACCCGACGATGGGATCTGGCTCGAAATGCCTTTGAATCCAAGCTAGATCGGCGCCCCAGTAGAGGCTGGTTAGTTCTTCAACGTACGCCTTGGAGTATTGTTCCCAGCAGATGGCTGCTCGCGCGTTCATTTCGGTAACTCTGGTGTTCTCGTTCGAGGGCCCAGGATTCTGTTCGAGATCGTGTAATTCGTCGTTGAAGCTACTACCGTCCTCCTCGTAGCTACCCTCAATATCCCCGTCCTCGAAGCGCCCCTCGTCTTTGAGTATCCATGCCCCGGGCGTATCGTTCGACTGGGTGCTTTCAGCGACGTGGCCATTCCCGAGCAGCGAAGAGAGTTCGTCGCATCTCGTTCTGAGGTCCGAGAAATTCGCACGTCGGTAGATCGGCCGTTTTGGCAGGTAGTTGCGTTTCTTTGCTACGGGAAACTTCGTCTCCCTGAGTGCCTTAAACGCTGACTTAGCAGAGTCATATTGGCTCGCGATATCTTCATCGATGTTTTCGTACTCATATTCGATGTTGTTGATGCGCCTCGAATACCGATCATCAGCCGCTGCAGAAATACACGACACGCTTACGAAGAGCACAGCCGCAATGGCCACAAATCTCCCATCTGCGAAGAACACTGAGATTCCGCGACTACCGCCCATTCCTGAATTGTATCTCGCGAATGTCTACTTTGGGGTATATGGCCATGTTTTGCAGATCGTCCCGGTTAACCGCCACTGCAAATCCTGTGACTTAGATACGCCGAACCGCGTCCTCAGGCACCCGAATCCCTTGGGTGAGCGAACCGTTACGATCTGCACGGGATTCCGGCGTACCCCGGCGGGGTATACTCGTCGCCAATGTTGAAGATTTCACTCTCGACGTTCCGGTCACTGCGACGTCTCTTTCACATGTCACCAGCGAGGCGCAACGCGACCTCTCCTACTTGCGCCCAGCGCGCCGGCTCATGGCCGTATCGCAGCACCCCACCGAGGGGGTCCTCTTTGCTCGCTCATAGGATATCTGAGAGCTGTATGAGATCGCTATTGATGGTTTGTGAGAGACGAGTTCCTGAACACCCATTTCTTTCCCTCGCTTGACGCGGCAAAGGAGCTGCTTCGCGGCTGGAAATACAAATACAATCACCAGCGAGGGCATTCTTCCCTTGGTGGAAAATCACCTAGGCAATACGCGTTGACGCTACCAGTCGCCGCATGATGAAATCGGGCTAGAACTCTCCAGTAAAGGATGGACCTAAAAACGATCCACTCTCACTCACCGTTTGCCTCTGGCAACGAGCAGAGCCCTCAAGGCTTGAGCGTCAGTGCTACGTCTGATCGACCAACCCCGCTATGGGCGCGTTCGTTTTGACGGAGTCGATGCCGGTCTCCATAGCCGTCTTCGACGAGTACATTTCACTCATGCCAATGACCTCGCCGTTCTTGGCCTTGAGCACGAAGTAGGGCTCACCACCCTTGGACTCTTTGCGACCATAACGTGCGTCATCCGGGGCATTCGTCTTCACCGAGGCTATGCCGTTCTCGGCGCCTGTCTTTGCCTTGTACCCCTCGGAGGCGAGGATGATTTGTCCATTGCCCGCCTTTAGGCGAAATCGGAACTCATCGGACTTGTCTCGGAAGATCTCAAATGTGGCCATTCTAGGAGGCTAGCAGGTGGACGCCGGCGCGAGTAGAACCCTTCCCGTAAAACTTCTTAGTCGCCGGCGATGCGGCGAACCACGCACCAGGCTCTTGGGGCAGAGGGCGAAGGCAATCGACTGCGCAAAGCTCTTAGAGTTCTGTCGATTGGATTCGCTGCAACCGTACCTTTCGAAAGAGTTGGGCGTCATACTCCGTCCAAACAACGCTGACGCGGCAGATCGAAACTCCACCTTGGCTCACCTGCATTCACCAAGAGTTAGTTGCGTCCATGTCCTCATAGCCGTAGGCGATTCGGCGTCGTTCGTGGAGCACGCTATCGCCTCGGAAGTCCGTCATCGGATCTCGAATGGCAACGGAGAGGCGTGTAGCTGTGGAGTAAATCCACTCATACACCTCCTCCAAGAACCACCGACGGCCTACCGAATTTAGCGCCCAGTCTGTGAGGTGGAAGTAGTACGTCTCAGACTCTTCGCAGGATAGGACAGTGATCGCAGCAGTCCTATAGACAAATGCAGCGAAGTGACGCGTATTTGGCCCACTAGGGACGTCAACAATGACGTAGCCCTCGGGCGGTAACTCATCGGTGATTCGAACTGATGTTTGATCGTCCGTTTGCAGTAGTGGGGATAACTCTACGGAGGCAGGTGCGGAGTCCGAGACTGGGCATACCAGTAAGCATATTTCTTCACAGAATTGCCCGACCTTTGCGAGAAAATCACCGGCGCCATATTTAGCTGCGAGTGTCTTGGGAAGTAATTTCCATCCCGGTATCACTGCTTCAATGTAGCGGGTCATTTCCTCCCATCCGCTTTGCTCCATGATGCCGAGGGCGCGAACTAGATCATCGTTCGAAAGTCTCGTGTGGAGGAGGCCATTCATCGGCCTTGGTACGATGCCCTTAAGCCAGTCGCGTTGCATGGGCCGCAAGAGCCGAGTCATTCGGGAATATGTCTCTGCGGTGGGTCGCTCGCTGAGCTGAATCGATAACTCTTGCACTGATGTAGAACGCCTTTCTGCTTATGCAAGGGCCGCCTTGCAGACCTTGCGAATTGATGGATCCAGGTCCCCCCGTAAAGCCGAACTTGCGAACTGCCCGACTGGCAAGCAGAGCAGACGGCCGCAGTTCATAACACGAAGAACTCTGGAACAGCGGATCCTGGTGCTGTGCCCGATGTGAAGGGGGTGGAGTGGAGCCTAGTAATCATCCGAGAGTTGGCTCCTAAGGTCGCTCACCTTGCGTTCGGCAGAGGACAAGTCACTTCTGCAGGAGGACAGCTCGTAGTCGAGGTCATCGACATCACTCTTTGCCTTTCTGAGTTCTCTTCTCAGAGTATCGATGGTGTTCGAGTCTTGATAGGTCTGGTCCCTCATTCGATCGAAAGTTCCACCCTCGTCACTGTGTTGGTCTTCAACATGGGAGGTGCTTTCTCCTCCCGGAAGTCGCGCCAGATACACCAAGCCAGCAATTCCGAAGAGAAGCAGGAGTGCATAGAAACCCTTCTTGCTCTCGGGTGCTCGTGGAGGGGAGGGCTCGCTATGCCGGAGGTAGGGTGACCCACCCTGTCGCAGCCGATGCTCCTCGGCCTTGAGCCTGTTGATCTCTTCACGAATGGCAGTTTCCTTGTCACTCATCAGCAGGAGTATACGCCCGTTGTCATCTTGGGAGGGCACCCAGTCGTGCTCACATATCTACGCAAAACTCTTAGGGATACGTCGGGCGGATGCTTCGCTACCGTACCTTTTGACACGATTGGGTGTGTCCCCCGCTCACGGTGTTCCGGCGTTGTCGTCAGGTGGATGTCGAGCCGATCGATGCGCTGGTTGATGTAGATGCGAGTTGCGACTAGGCGTTTTTCGTAGTCCATCACTACAGGTATCGAAAGTCTGTAGACACGGTTGCGTCGTGCCGGGACATCGGCGTGTCGCTCCTCACAGTCTTGTGTGACTATCATGGGATGAACAAAATCACTCTCACCCTGTTGCTTTCGTTGACAATCGCCGGGGTGAGTTCTCGAGCCGCCGCTGAGCCAAACTCCAAAACCGAACTCAAGAAGGCTGTCGATATCGCTGTTGCTGCCGTGGCCACAGAAAAGAAACAAAGCGAAGTCGATAGTGCGAAGCGGGACTTCGCGGGAATCAAGTTTGGAGTGGGCATCGCTGTGGTGGCAGCCCTAAGCAAGGCGGTCATAGAAGAAGCTGTGTTGGTCCCCGAGGAATGCGCAGAAGGCTGTACGGAACAGATTGTGCGGTCCTCCAAGAGTCGGACGGTAACAACGAGGCTCCTGTTGGAGTCGCACTATTTCTTCACACCAGGAAAGGAAGAGATGATCGGGTTCGGGCCGTTCCTGGCAGTCCAGCCTGGCACCGAAGAAATCATAGAAGCGGCAGGGCTAGGCATCATGGTGGGCTTCAGGCGAAAACTCAAGAAGGAGAGCTTCAATATAGGTCTTGGAGTTCTAGTTGAGCCAGAGGTAAAAGCACTAGGTAAAGGGCTAGAGAGAGACAAACCGCTGCCTGCTGGCGACACACTCCGCTTCCAGAGGCGGGCTCTTGCCTCGCTCCTTGTCCTTGCCTCGTTCTCCTTCTAGGCGCTCCATTGCGGGTGGAACCGAGCGGTTGCGTCTTGGCCCCCCAATTTGGTCGCGGCGGTCTGGCACCCTCTGTAGACTAGGCGTTTTTCGTAGTCCATCGGCCAGGGTATCGGCTGAGCCCCAAGAGTTGCCAACAGCTTGGCGCCTGGGTGCAACAAATGGATGCCACTCTATGACCTGCATAATGCGGAACGAAAAAGCTTAGCAACCTCGACGGCCTTGATAAGGACCAGGAGGCCCACGCACATCTCTGCGAAAACCTGCGGTAAGCGCCTAGATCTGGTCGTAATCCTCGGGAATCGTGGGTGCAGATTTCGGTCGACATCGCAGAACGTACGTCCTGGTGTTGTTGGCTCAACGAGCTCACATCCACTTGAGATCGTTAATGGTTCATAAGAACTATTCCGTTGACATATCTCTTACCGTAGGTCTGCACACGATTGTGCTTGGTACCCGACTATGGGACGCGTCTTGCTCATTTCTCTGTTAGGTACGTCGCTCGCATTTCAAAGCGAGATTGCGTCTACAACTAACTCGAAGCTGAGGTGGTCTGGTTCCTTTTCGGGCCTGCCATCGACATTAGCGTAGAAGACAGCTACTTCGCAGCATGTGCTCTTCACGCCGGGGTTGAGGGATGTATGGCGCTGCGCCTCACTGTGCATCAAGTACGCAGCCGTAGCTAGAGCAAGTTCCTGGTGTCCTTGGAGCCCTTCATGCTTGGTTGATCCAGGGGCGTACTTCTTTGCCTCCCACAGTCCGAAGAGACCTAGAGGCTTGGAGGCAGCGGCGAGATCGACGTGAACATCCTTGGCTTCCCTAGCAGTGCTGTAGGCTGCCTTGTTTGCTTCAAAGATTTGATCAAACTTGTTGAAGAAGTCGTCAGTCAGACTGCGCTTGACGATGGCGATTCCAGCGAGTCGGCGCTTACCTTTGGTGATGGCACCCTTCGCGGAAAGTCTGAAGTTCTCACTTACGATGTCATCCTGCTTGAAGCCGAGCTTGTCGATGAGAAGCGAAGACGCGAGTTTGTACTCCACGTAGTTCCAGGAAGGATTGGACTCTCGTTGAGTCTCCAATACATCGTCGCGAGTCATGAGCCCCACCCGGCTTCGATACCGGTCTCGTAAGTCCAGGCTGGCGAGTGGGTCACCCCAGAGTTCGTATTCTTCCTTCGAGTATTCGATGAATCTCTGCGGGATTTCTACCCGCACGCGCCCTTGGGATATCTCCTTGAGACTTGTGCTCAATAGTCCAGGGGGCGGCGTGTCCGACATCCTTCCCAGTACCACGCCTTGAATGGCTCCTACTAGTAATGAGGGCGTATCCCTTCCCACAGACCGTCCGGTGTGTGCCGAAGCTCCGCTCGGTAACTGATGTGACTTCCCGGTCTCAAGCCGCCACTGGGTTCAAGAACGCGAAGCCTCAGCGTAGCGCTTCAGGCCATCCGCGTTTTCCTCCAGCCATCGCTCAATCCGCACGCTCGTCTCCTTCATCGCGTCTATCCAGAGCTGAAGACTCTTAAGGCAGATTACATCGGTGATTGACCTCCGAACGGCACCTCTGTGCTCAGTGTACCTTTCGATGGTAAGCCACTGTGTGGGTGTCAGCTTCCTTGAGAGAGGGTCCAGCGCGTACAAGCACGGTGTGTCCAGGACTATCGTAGTCATATTGAGAGCGATGTTGATCTCAGGATAGTGATTCTCTTCCTCTTGGTTTGCTAGGAACTCCGTCCAGCTCCGATTTGCCTCCAGTGAAGCGCGATCAAGAGTCATGAAGGCGTCGTGAAATCCCTCCTCATGCGTCGCAACCGCGGGCCATTCCTTAGAATTTCTCTTATTTTTCCGGCGATCAACCACAGCCCACTGCACGCACCAGGCTCCCTGATTCATGGGGTCTAAACACGTTGCAAATCCATCAGGTCCGACCCATGCTGTGTCATCACCTTTTCGACGCGAGAACAGATCCCATGCAGGCGCACCACCCACGCGGCATCTCAGACTTCTCTTTTCTGGAGGGTCTCGGTCCACGCCGCATATACCGGCGAAGGCACGAGGCGCGTGGACCTTCTTGACGTCAATCATAGACCGCTGTCGGACCGTCACTCCATGAACCAACGCAGAGGGCTTCATGTGAATGTGTTTCTGGGCAAGGAGGTCAATTTCGCTAGTCGTGAACCCGCCCGAACCCCCATCGTCCCGGACTTTCACGCGCATTCCAAGAACCGGACTTAGCTCTGCGTCTTTCAGCTTCTTGAAAACCTCAATTTCAAGCGGGTAACCAGCAGCGTCGAGGGCGTCCACCAACTCCGTGTCGGAAATTGGTCGGCTGGAGGTTTCAGGTTGTTTAGTCATGTTTGGCCAGGGCTTGTTGGGGACGATGCGGTGTTCGCTCAGCAGCGTTTTGGGGCGATGCGCGAGAGTCCAAGAAGGAGTCGCTTCTCTAGGTTGTGGCTTTGCCGAGATGGCTACGTAGCTTTCTAGCTCTGTGCAGATTGTCCGCGATGCTCTCGAAGAGGTAGTCAAAATGGACCTTGAGTTCCTTGCTGGCTTCGAGGCATTCCGCATCCGTGCGGGCATGAACCTTGTCACTTAAAATCGCGTACATGCGGGCTAAGCTTTGAACTGGCCACGATTCTACCACCCGGCACGAAGGTGTGGGCGACGCACCTTTGCGAGCAAGCTAGACAGGCCTCACAAACCTTCCCGGCTAAGCCCTGGTAAGAGTTGGGTCCTTGTCGTCAGGTTAGGGCAGCCGTCGCTTGACGCTACGAACCCCTCCTTAGGAGAATGCATCTATGCGAGGAAACCAATGAAAGTTTTAGCTTTGGGAATTGCGACGGCGTGCCTAGTGGTCTCGTCAAGCTTCGCTTTTGCAGGATTGATAGAGACAAATCAGACCAACTATATTCGAAGCACGGGTGCCCCCGTTGAAACGGTCAATGCAGTCACATTGAACGTTTCTGGAGAAGTTCGGATATCCAACACTAATCTTCAAGATGGAGCGGTTGAACCAGCCGAGTCGACAATCATAAACATAGATGGCATCGTCTATCTGTCCCCTTTTAAGCTACCTGCAGGCGGATCCGTCGTTTACCCATTGGCAGCCGGCGCTCACACTCTGTCAGTAATCGTAAAAGGGAAATCTGGTGGAGGTATCAAAATATCGATATATGAAGATCGGCCAAATACACCAGCTCAAGGAAAAGGCTTTGAGCTCTTTGACGACGGAACTGTCCTACATAAAAAGACAGGATTAATATGGCATCGAAACCTTGGCACGCCAGGGGTTGGCACAGCGCAAAATGGCGGTTCTCTTCGCAATTCAGCCTATAGCAGTGTGCAGGCGTATATTGACGATATTAATGCGGGCGTCTATGGCACCAGTTCTGATGAAGGTAATGCCGGCCATAGTGATTGGCGACTCCCTACCGCAGACGAATTAAGAAATCTTACGGACTTAAGGTTTTCAGAACCCGCCATAGCAAATATGAGTGGAGAAGGGACTTCTTACTCAGCGCCAAGAAGAGGGCATATGGGTGGTGCGCGATTTGGTCAGCCATTCTTAGTCTGTCCGAATACACTCAAGGGCTATGTTTACAATGGTGTTTGCGACGATGCAGATTATCGAAGCAGATACTCCGGCAATTTCAATAACGGAGTTAAATCATCCTCCTCATGGAGTGTTCACTATGGCGATACTTATGACTGGAGATGGATGCTTCTTCCTAACGAAGGGATTCTAGTTTTCGACTATGGCGATGATTCTGTTAACAACAAGATTTGGCTTGTTCGCGGAAACCAATAAGCACGCCACTGAGATCAACATCAACTAGCGATAAGAAGACTGGGGCGACGAGCTAGTGTCTTTTCGTGCATATTCGCTCACCGCATTTCGTCAGCGGATTGAGTTGTCTGCCAGAACTACGAGGGCTCTTATGCACAGTGTCAGCCGACCGGCGCTGGATGAAGCAAGCCGTACGCAACCTTCTTGACGGCGAGGACGGCTTCCTCACGGGAAAGACCAAGCTCATCATGGATCGTGATCCGGTCTTCACGAAAGACGTTCGAACACTTCTTAGAGGTGGCGGCGTTAGAGACGAACTAGGTGTCCACGAGACAGGGGCAAGTCCAAACCCTCTTTTTCGGTGTCCAAAGAAACGGGGAAAGCTCAAGAAAGGTGCCCAACATGGCAAAGAAGTGATTCGGTCCCCTTACGATGTTCACTTTAAACTGGGCTACGCCGCGGCTTGAGCCTCCGAGTTGTTCTCAAAAGCCTCTGCGTACTCAGCAGGCGCTTTCCTGCCAAGTGAGCCATGAGGCCGGATCGCTTACTGTGCAAAAACACAATCGCGCTGGTGTCATGCCAGCAAAGAGGGGGGCACGCACAATCGTGCGAGAACCTACGGTAAGCCCCGTTTTGCAGTCGCAAACGACGGAAATCATGAGGGCGAATGCTCGTCGCGCTTTTACGCTACGGCGCCCGCAACCGCTCCGCGTACCTGCGCAAAACTCTTAGGGATATCCTGGTCAGCAAGTCTACTACCGTAGGTTTAGACAGAGTTGTGCGTCATACTCCAACTAGGTGGTGTTCCTAGGAACGTCTCGGAAGGCGGGAGTGCCCCATGAACGCCTACTGAAGTAGGCTCTCTAACTCCTTACGTCTTTGCGCTCGCTCTGCTTTGGTGGCCTCAACGCTACCCTTTGGTGGCGCCTTCCACAGGCCTTGTGCTGCCAGGCACAGCTTCATGCCTTTGTCGCTCTTGGTTGTCAGCTCAATCCCATAGTGATACCAATTGACTTCAAAGGAAAGCGCCCCCGATCTCACGACTGTGCAGGTGCCAAGAGCAAACTTCTGTGTGGAGGCACAGCTCTGAATCCTAGCAATCTCACCAAGCTTGATTTGTTTGTCATAGGGTGTATGCGGCCAGGCGATTGCATTCCGCAATCCTGCGAGGTCTTTCCTTAGCTTCTTCTCAAATTTCTTGGTGTTTTGGGGCTTTTCTTTTTCGATAGCCAACTTTACGACAGCATCGTCGTCCTGGAAGAGCACTGCAAGAAGGCGACTACCATCCCCCGAATTGAGCTCGAGCTTTCCCTCCCCAATCAAAGTGTCCTTGCCTGCCCACCACTCAAGGACTTCAAGTGACATTGCCCCAAGCACAATATTAATATCAATATCAATATCAGCACTAACCGACACGTCGAAGCAATTGGAAAGCGAGTCGTCTGTGAAAATTGCGAGCGATGTGCTGACACGCTTTGTTGGAGAGGCGGCGACCTCCTGCTCCTCAATTGCAGTCGGCGGCGTGGGCTCTGTCGCTGTTTCTTGCGGACCTCTCACCTCCACAGGCTCTTCCTTGGAGGTAGAACAACTTACAAGAATGAGAATGGCTAGCAGGAGTCGCACGGGGACAGCTTAGCCCATGAACCAACCGCCTTCCTGGTTCGTCTGGCAAAGATCAGAATATGTGGACCAGTCTTCGAAGCACAGCGAATCTTGTTCCACCGGCTCCCCATCCAAGTCGAAGGCGCATGCAAAAACCCAAGAGTTTTACCTAGGTTCTCATCCATCGCTATCAATAGCCCGAGCCCCTTGATGCACCGAACGCTGTTGCGGAGTACATCGAAGTCTACGTTGGCCCGGCCGATTTCGTATCCATCCAGCCACGCCCAATCGTGTCCCCTACCTAGAAGACTGGGTCAGGATCCGTTGGGCCTAGAACCAGCACGTTGGCCCCTAGGTAGCGCCTCCAAAGCAACCGTCCATTATCGTGAGAAAACTGGTAGTGGTCCTCGATCTTGTCTCCAGTGGCAAGGACATGCGTAAGAGTTACTCCACGCGTGGCTTCGTCGATCCATACGCCAGACCGAATCTCTTTGGGAGGTATGTCGCCAATTGTCTTCGCGTCCAAAACGTCAATTTGAACGGCATGGGCGACCAAGTGGGAATAGTTCGCAATATGAACATTCTGCTTGGAGGTGGCTGTGTTGCGGGTCCGATGAACCGAAAGAGTCGGAACCTGGGCGGCTTCGATTAGCTTCTGCAAGCGAGCAATACCAGACGCATTGGCAAACTGCTTCGACAGAGCCAGCTTGAGATCCCACACTGTGGAGAACGTCGTATACCAGTTGGTTGTCCCCGCGCCGGGATCGAGAGCCGCAAGGTCATCAAGGGCTTTGAGGAACAAGGTCGGATCTCGGTCAAGGATCCACTTCGACGTGAACGTCTTCTGCCGTCCTGCCGTCCTCCAGGAGTCGAGCTCTGCCGCCAAGCGGTCGCGAACATATAGAAAGACAGGGACGCCATGTTTGTGAGCCTCGAGAATCTCACGGTGAGTTGCCGAAACATCTTCGAATCCACAGTTTTTCAAAGAGGGGCCATACCTCCTGGAGAATACACAAACCATTGCATCTGAGCTCCGCACATTTACGAGACATGTAGTTATCGAATCCTTCAAACCATCGAGGTCAAAATCGGAATCGGGAGCATCCGACAGACTTGGGGAGAGTCCCATCCCCTCAACGAACTTCTGGAGCTCAGCCCTCAAGTCGATGAGATCGTAGCAAGTGGAACTTATAAATATCTTCTTCATCTGCGCTTCCGGATTGAGGCTTGCATCGTCGCTTTAGGTTTCACAAAAAAGCTTGCCAGTCAGGGTACCAAGCCCAATCAGATTAGGTGTGGCCGGCTCGATTGCGAGACGCAGTATTTTACCAATCGGTGATCAACTAACCTGTTCAATGGCAGATGGCGAGAGAACGCTTTGGGGGACAGACAGGCTAGCTCTTGCTTTCCTTGCCGTTGGCAACGATCCACTCAGAGAACTTATCAAGTGACACGGTACGAAACTTCTGCTTCCCAGCGGGCTTCCACTTCACGGAAACAGGCGTTACTCGAATTGTGCCAAGTTTCTTATCTTCCTCATCGTTGATGAGGAAGTCTGCTGGCTCTGACACGAACGAATTTTTGTACTTGGGCATCTTCTGAGTATATCTCCTAGCCTGACTTCATCGCAAACCGAAGCATTTTGGTAGGCGATGCCCCAAACAGGACACCTCAAGATTCCGCTTCGTATTTGAATTTGCGAGTTTTACTGAGGAGAGGGGGTAGTTTCGGCTATCGCAGGCTCGCTGACTCTGTTTGCGATGGAGAATGACAGGCACGCTCGTCATGTCACGACGATTCCCTTTCCAGTAGTCTCAGATTGGCGCCCCACTATTACTATTAGGGGACTCAAACAGGAGCAGCGCAGGGGAGTTCGAATGCACCACGGAGCGCTAGTTTTTTGATTCGCTCGGCCATGGGTCCCTATGAGATAGTGACGCTGGGCTTCCTAGAGCTTGCCTGTACGGAGCGCCTGGGCAATCAATATGGATATTCAAGGGGGAGACGTTTGAGAGCACCTAGACAAGTATTGAGGAGCGGACGAGAGTTTCTGTATACGGCTATCACCGTCGTCGGAATCTGTGTTTTCAGCGGGACAACGCACGCAGAAGCTATTAGAGCAACATACCCCACGCATCTAGGACTTGAGCTAGGAGCATATCTGGACGGCAATTTCACGCCGATACCAGGGCAGCCCCCGCGGCCTGCGGCACGAAGTGTTGCGATGGACGAGACCAGCAGCAGATTTCGAATGATGCAAACCAAGAGCGAGGCTTCGCTCAATGCCGGCTTTCTCAATCTCGCCCAGGTGGGCATGAACGCTAGCAGCAATGAGCTCTTTGGTATCGCCGAAGTCTATGGCACAAAACGCGTCGACCGGGTTACGGAATCGCCCAACACAACGCTAGGCGCAGTCTATCAAGTTCGTGCGATCCACTATGGTTGGTCGTATAGCGTGCATGTCTCCAAGCAGCAGATGCGTAGCAGTTTGAGTGCAGGGGCGGAGTACAAAGGATTTCACTCCAGCTTTGGCTCAATGGAAGCATTCGCTTCGATTCGCAGGACGCAAAGAACAGTCGGACTGGCAGCAAGACCCGATAGCGAGATTACTACGCTTCCAAGTGGCCCCTCTGAGATAGCAAGCAGCTTCACAGTAAAAGAAGCTCAGCCCATATTCGTGGAGCTGGAAAGGATCGCAACTCGCAAGGCACTGGCGACGGTGGGTGAGATTGTGCCGGGCGAGTACGTTATCGAAAGGGCATCGGTAGAACTCACCTCGCTTAAGCAGGGGGGATTGAGCTGGGATGGAGGAAGCGACCCGGCGCCAGAGCCGATGTTCCACATCTTCGTGCACTCGAACACTGAGAAGGTGAATGCTACGCAACACCATTGGTACACGTGCATCGCACCCAAGAAGAACTCATCACAGACCTACCTATGCGATGTTGAAAACAAGAGGAAAGCGACTAATACGTTTGCGCTTGACGACACAACCCGTATCTATTTCAATGTCAAGGAGTGGGATGGCGACAACAAACCCGACGATGTCGGTAAAGCAGATGTCGTCCCCATGGAGCTTAAGACCGCACGCACTCAGCTCCCGATCCGAATGAAGGTGCCTCGCAACGGACTTCTGCGCGACGCTGTCGTGTACCTCAAACTCGTGAACCCACTAGAAGCGAATGAACTTGAGTTGGTGAATCAACTCAAGAGCGATACAGCTAGGCTCTGCGGGATGCCTCCAGAGTCCATAAATCTTGAATCATGGGCAAGTGAATTCATGACTTATTGGAAGGCACGCGAGGCAGAACTTGAAGCGGCGGTCCAGCGAAATCTCGCGGCGAAGCAGATGCTAGAAAGAAGCCGAGCTCGACTCGTGAAATGCCTTGAAGCGAAAGCAGAACTGGCGCCGGCCAGATAGTATCCAAGACCTCATGGAACCTCACGATTACAGAGGCGGAGCGTAAGGTGCTCTTGAAGTGGCCTAGGAAATATTCTCACCCTGAATACTCATAGCGGCGGCGTCATACCCAATCGGGTTCGCCGCTAGAGGCAGGCTGCTCGATGTGGGGCGATGCTGTACGATGTGGAGGTGGCAACGATTGATATCCATCGCACTCCAGTATCGACCCTAAACGCCCTTCGCGGGATATGTGAATGGGCAGACGAATTGCACCTTGGCTATGCTTGGTGCACCTCAGCAAACGGGACGGCAGAGCACTGGGATGCAATCCCATTAGAAAAAGTCCGACGTGCCTTGCTTGGAATCCACTTCGCGCAGACCGAACCATTCGTCCTTCGCAAATTCCGGAGACTCGGCGTCCTGAAGATCGTCGATGACACAGCAGGCGTATTTCACCCTAAACTCATTATTGGAACCAAGGCTGGCGAAGCTCGGGCGCTCTTTGGTTCGAGCAACCTTACCGTTGGAGGCTTTGCTGGCAACACGGAACTCAACACGACGATGAGTGGAACCACAAGTGAGTCACCACTTTCAGACCTGATTGAGTTTTTCGACGCACAGTGGATTGGCCCGAGGGCAGAAGAGCCAGACAGTGCTTGGCTGGCTGACTATGAACACGCCTGGCAAGCCAGGCCGAAGCCAAAACCCGTTAGAAGGACCAAGAATCCCGCAGGAGAATCGATGGCGGTCACTCTCGAGCAACTTACAGGACAATGGATCGACTACTATGAACTCATCAAGGCTCAGGAGCGCCGAGAGCTTGCACGTGGAGGCCAAGTTCACGTTTTCGACAACGCGAACGGCTCCTGGCTTCAGGAAGTGGAGAACTGTAATTCCGCCTTTGGAAGTTTAGACTCCTTTGCGAACATGCCCATTGATGAACGCAAACTTATTGCCGGCACTGGGGGTAAGTCGCGAGGCTACTTGGGCTCAATGAAGGGCGCTGGATTCTTTAAGCAGCTTGTGAATACCGCGCCAGCAACGCTCAGCCGGGGACTGCAGATAATTCCCCAACGAGGAGATGTTAGCAACGAGGCAATAGAACGTTTCTTTGAAACCACAAGTAAGATTGAGGGCGTTGGTTTCGGAGTAGCCACCAGACTCCTGACAGTGAAGCGCCCAGACCTTTTCATTAGCGTGAACAAGTCTTCTCGTGGGCGAATCAAAGAAGTGTTCGGGCGTGCGCCGGCTACCCCAACGGCCTATCTGGCCCTCCTCAGGAGAATTTGGGCAATGCCATGGTATCTATCGACTCGTCCGAATGAGCGAAACCAACAGAGAGTATGGGATGCGCGCGTCGCTCTCCTCGATGCGGTCATGTACGAACGGCACTAGGGCGCGATTGCTTGCTCCCATTTCGATTCTACGTTGAACACCGCATGTACTCGGGGTACCAGGGGGGCCACGCCCAATCGTGTCAGAAGGTACGGTAAGAGCGGGTTTTTCGGCCACAACCATTTGAAAGCATGAGTGCGAATTTCTGTCGGACTTCAGCTCGCCAGCGCCCAAAACGCGTTCCGCGTATCTGCGTAAAACTCTTAGATTTCTGTCGATTGGATGCGTTGCAACCGTACCTTTCGACAGAGTTGGGCGTCATACCCCGAGTACCCTCGATCCAAAACCTGGCGGACTGCCTCCTCTCGAAACTCCTCCGTATATTTCTGATTCGCCATCTGTCCTCCAAATTATAATTGTTGCATGGAGGTGTCTATGAGAGTGGGGGAAGTCCAGTCGTTCACTGAGCGAGTCTAGCAGTCGCCCTGCAGCACCCGCTTAGCCTCGAGCAGCTGGTGCCGAAGACTCAGCAGCTCGGCGTGAAGATGGCTGAACTTTGAGTTTGCCAGCACGCGAGCGATACGCCGGAGGCGCAGGGTGAGGAGTGCGGCGGTGAGCTGCTGGAGGTCCCTACGGGGTCATACCCGACTTATTGTCGGGCATGACTCATGGTTGCTCGCAAACTGCCGGCATGTCGGAACCTGACTTCTTGGCGCCGACCTCAAAGTTCATGAACGAGGACATTCTTCTTTGATACTGGGGACACCTTGTGCTGAGGGTCCCACCAGGCAAATCTCATTGTCGCGAATTCCCCAAATCCTCTGTGTGGATTCTCGCCACGGAATCTTGGCAATGGACTCTTGTTCAAGACCCTCATACGATTTGGCAATGAGTGCAAACACCAACGAGAGGGAGCAGAAGGTCACCTTTACCTGTGACCGGGAATCAGCTTGCCCATGCTCTTACACAATGAACATCTCGGCAGACTACCCGAATCCAATACTCGATAAGAAGGGTTGGATCGAGGTGGCTCCTCACGAGAATGGCCCCAATTCACACTATTGCTCGAAAGCATGCCACGAAGTTTCAGAGCATTCAGGGTTGCCCAACGTTTCCCTTAAATAGAGGCATCGAAGGCAGGAGTCTCCCTGAACGCGTGCTCGCCCGAAAACAAAAAAGCCCATCGTGTCTGATACTCACGATGGGCGGCCAGTCGGGAGACCCGATAGGTTTGTTCGCTTCCTCAGTATGTGTCTTCGGTGGATAAATCGCAACCCTCGTCTCTTTGTGTGTTGTGAGTGTGTATGATGCTGTGTATAGTGAGAGGGCAAGGAAGCGTGGCTGAGTGGTCAAAGGCAGCCGGCTGATACCCGGTAGGTTTGTTCGCAAATCCGGGGGTTCGAATCCCTCCGCTTCCGTTTTTTTGGGGTCTCGGAGGATGTGATGGCAGGCAAAAAGAAGAGTGAGCACTTGAATGAAGAACTTGTCCACGCAGTAGTGCGCAAGCTGCACTATTCGCCAAACCCAAACAATAAATCTCGTGTGCAGCTCTACGTGGACGCCGCTGAGTTGGCAAAGATTGATGCCGCGGCGAAGGCTCTGGGGGAGAGCCGGTCTGAGTACATGATGAAGGCTTCGCTTGCTCGCGCAGGGGAGGGTGGGGCCGAATTCACAGAGGGCCAGCTCAAAGCGATTCGGATGGAGGCAATCAAGATCGTGGCCGAATACGACCGGGAAACAGCGAAAACAGCAGCCAAGCTCGGCAATGAGATTTGGTAGCCCTTCGCTCCGGATTCGACAAGGCGGCAGAGACGATGGAAAGCCAGCGAAGGCCACAATGTGCATCCCGGCGATTAGTGGATGGCGTGCTACAGTGCTAGAAGTTGCCTATGACGACAACCAACACTCCCATTAGACACCTGGCGAGGGTTTTTCTGAGAAAGCCACCACCGTTTGCTGATGATAATGAACTGGTTGGTGAGCTCTCAAGTGCGCTAGGTGACCAAAATTTACAGGTTCTTTTGTCAAGACAGGTTCATGTGCCGACAGGAAACAGCTTCGAAGGCAAGATGCTTCAGGCCCCTCCCTGGTCGATCAACATGACTCACGAAAGCGTAGACCTGGAATACAGGCATGCGCCTGGCAACGTATTCGAGACTTCGGAGTTTGTAGCGACGGCGTCAATCGTGCTCGGCCTTATTATGGCCAAGTCAAAGAGAAAGAGTACTCGACTTGCTCTAATCAGTGAAACTCTAAAGTCATATGACTCTGACTCTGAGGAGGATTTGGACAAGCTGGGAGATAGATTGATTGGTCCGCCAGAACTGCTTGCGTCGACCTTCGAATGGGATTGGCGTTGTGCTGCTCGGGTTCCTCATGATGTTTGTGGAGTAACTGAGGTCACCAACACAATCGCAACTGTTAAGAGGCTTGCAGGGCAGGTGAACGGGGTAGAGTTCGACGGAACACTCACCTCTTTTGATATCAATACATCACCCGATAATTCTCTTGAGAGGTTTGGGGTCCCAGAGGTTGAGGCATTCTATACGAACTCGTCCGAGTGGACCGCGGAACTCATGGTTGCTGTCGCTCAAAGAATGGCTGACGGATGAATGAATTTGACACTCATACTGACACGGCGCGCCTTGGAGTTCGCGCCATAGCTTCGCGCAAACCTGTCTCAGAGACTTCTAGCTCGGCAATGTCGTTGACATCGGCATCAGCGGCCCTAGGGGTTGCGCTGGCTGCTGTGATTGGTGGTGGCAACTTTGTCAGCTATAGCGGCGCATCTGGCGCAGGTAGATCTGTGACCATCGAGCAGCACAGGGTGGTCTTCAAGCCTGCACAACGCGCTACAGCAGACGACCGGGACGAGTTTCTAATCAAGCCAGCTTGGCTCGCCAGAGCCATGGCCAAGCTTGACTCTCTCAGTGCGGAACAGGTGCTTGAAGAGGAAAGCTTGGAAGCTGCCAGAGGGCTTCTCAATGCACTAGCTGAATGGAGTATGAAGCCATCGCGTATCGTAGATACAGCTGAGCAAACAATCTCTATCTGGTTAGTCACGGACGCGACCAAAGTGCGTATTGAGTGTTGTGATGATGGCCAATATCTTGTCTCAAGGCTTCACGAGGTGCCACCGACACATGACGAGTGCCAATCACTCGCAAGTGTTCTGGACTGCTTGATTGCGCTGGAGGCGTAGAGTTGCCGAGACAGGCTGGTGGCGATCCAGAGCTGACGTTCAAGGATGAAGAGTGTCTTTTTAGGCTCCTTCAGAGCAATCATTTCGATGCGGCAGGCGTCACGATTGACGCTATTGATCTTTTGGGCACGTCTGTCGATCGTGAGATGTTTAGAGACTCACCTGATGCATGCCTTCCAGCTCAACCCAGTAAACTGGTCGCTGTTGCCAGTGTAGTTTTTGGGGCTCTCCCAGAAAACATACAGAATCCGAATTCCCCTGATGGTCTTCGAGATGTTGTTGTCGTCTACTTGCCCGAGAACGGGAATATGGCTCACTCCGAAATTCGAACATGTCTTTCGGAATGTACTGAGAACAACAAGCCCGGTAGCAAAGCCTTCAAGGCTCACATCAAGTGTGTTCTAGCGGCAGTCTTTGAGGTTGTGGTTGAGCCAATTGTGCCGCATCCAATTGACGACGAATTCGCGTAGAGCCCGCACTTAGCGAGCCCACTTTCCTTGGCACATGCTACCCATTGCCACGCTTTTTCTTGTTCTTCCCACCACTTAGAACAGTCAACTCTGGGACTGAAGATCCTCGAGCCGTTCAAAGTTGGGACCAAGATCAATCCAGCTTCAGTACGTCGTCTGCCCAGGCATCAAACGCCGCGACATCTGTCGTTTCGCGAAACGGAGAGCCCGTCCTGTTCAAAAACACGATCGCACTGGTGTCAGGTGTAGACGCGGAGAGCGACACTGGCCTCAAACGACTCACTGCGACGGCTTCTTGTCACCGCGCAGCTCCAACTTTGACAAGACCTCCGGCGCGGACGCTCAGGGAGCTCCTAGGCGGCTCTGTAGCGTGCCAGGTGCCGGAGGCCAGTGCCATCAGTGATTCGGCCCCCTTACGATGTCCACTTTGAACTGGACTACGCCGCGGTTTGAGCCTCCGAGTTGTTCTCAAAGGCCTCTGCGTACTCGGCAGGGGTTTTCCTGCCAAGCGAGCCATGAGGCCGGATCGTGTTGTAGGTGGTTCGCCATCGCGAGAGTTCCGCTCGAGCAGCCGCCAGCGAAACGAACCAATGAATGTTTAAACACTCGTCACGAACCTGCGCATTGAAGCTTTCGCAGAAGACATTCTGTTGCGGCTTGCCGGGCTCAATGAAGGCTAGCTTCACCGTGTTTTTGTAAGCCCACTGGTCAAGCGATCGGCTCGTGAATTCTGGACCGTTGTCGACAACAATTGCGCTCGGATAGCCGCGTTCTTCGGCGACCTTGTCGAGCACTCGCCCGACTCGCATGCCGCTCAGAGAAAAGTCGACCTCGATGGCAAGGCACTCTCGAGTGAACTCATCAATGATATTGAGCGTCCGAAATGTTCTGCCATGGGCGAGTTGATCGGACATGAAATCCATCGACCAACGCTCGTTCGGCTTGCTTGGCGGCGCAATCGGCTCACGTCTCAAGCGTGATACCTTCTTGCGCTTCCGGCGCTTCAAACCAAGCCCTGCGGCCTGATAGAGTCGAAATACGCGCTTGTGGTTTACGGCTCGTCCTTCGCGCCTCAGTAAATCTCCTAGGACGCGATAGCCCCATCGAGGGTGCCTCTCAGCGAGTTCATCGAGACGTGCTTTCAGAACGACGTCGGGCTCCTTGCGACTCTCGTAGCGCATCGTCGTGCGATGCACGCCCAAGACCTTGCAAGCGCGACGCAGACTCACTTCGTACTCGCTGCATGTAGCGAACGGCTTCTCTTCGTGCCGCAGGGCTCACCACTTTTTTCCGTTCACGTCTTTCAACATCTGAATGTCGAGCGCCTGGTCGGCCACGATCGATTTTAGGCGTCGATTTTCGTCCTCAAGCGCCTTCAAGCGCTTTGCATCTGACACCTCCATACCGCCGTATTTCGACCGCCACGCGTAGAACGAAGCGTTGGCCATGCCGTGCTTGCGACACAGCTCCTTGACCGGCACACCAGCCTCCGCCTCCTTCAGGATTCGGATAATTTGCTCCTCAGAAAATCTCTTTCGTTTCATCTCCAATCTCCGCTGAGGGAGACTCAATACCGCACGAGATTCCAGTTGTGAATGGTCATCTTTTTGGGGGCCGAATCAACAACCGTACCTTTCGACAGAGTTGGGCGTAATACTCCTGGCAGGCAGGTCAAACGATCTCAGACCTGAGCGCCGCAAAGGCTGCACTTCTTCTTGCCCTTGGAGCGCCCGAAGGCGCCCGTCCGAGAGCTGAACGTTGAGCCCGTGTGATGGTGGGCACCGGAGCTATCGTTGCTCAGCCAATCTGGCAGGGATTCACCACGCGTATCGGAGGGTCGCCTAGGGATGTTTCTTAGTGAATTCGCTGCGAACGAGCTGGGTAGCCAGTATGGCTATGCTTGCCTTGCCTCCCCTTAGTGTCCATGGTACACTAAGCACGATGACAGGCAGTCACCCTCGTATAAAAGAGCTCGCTGACCCCGTGCGGACAAAGGTAACTATCTTCTCGCTTGTGAAGATCTTCGAGAAGGAAGAATACGCTCAGAGCTTCTTGAACGGTTCACTCTACATGAACCCGCTGTCGTATTTCCGCAAGTACCGGGATGAGAATGGGGAACTCCGGGGCGACTCGTGGGAGGGTATTGGCGCGCTCTACCAACCAGCGCAGCTCGGAGAGCTTCGCATCGGTGAGACCGTCATTCCTCCGAGTGATCTCGCGGGGCCAATCAGAGTAGGTCATGTCCACCTTGAACATGCGAAAGTGTTCTGCACATACGCCTTAAACGATGGTGGTTTCGACGAGGATACCGCGGATCATGCAGAAGAGCTGATGCGGCTGTTTGCAATGCACGAATCGTGCTACCGGCTCGGGCGGTTCGCAGCTGTTGTTGTTAATCCTACCGAGTTCTTCGAGCGCGTGCGGGCGGCAGTGCGGCAGCTGAGACCGCCAGCATTTACGCATGGCTTGGTTCGGTATTTTGATGAGAACTCACATCACGGCGTCTTGGGTGAGCATCCTGGATTCTACAAGCGACGCCGCTACCAGCGACAACGAGAACATCGCATCATGGTGGAGTTGCCGGATTCGACTGAGCCGCTAGTGCTCGAGGTTGGCAACCTATCTGACATTGCTGTGTTGACCTCCCCCAACAAGATCAATGCCGGTCTGAGTATAGCGCCAGCCAACGACAGCGCGGTGGCGGACTAAAATATTGGCCGTCGGGGAAGGGTTAAGCAACTGAAGAACTTGGCGCGTTCATGCGACGCGAAGGTCTTCACGATGCAGACCTCGAAGCGATGCGCGCGGGCGTCACCGTGGCGAGGCCGAGGCAATCTTGGAGGGGGTACACCGGCATTCCGTGCAGATCGTCCCGGTACGCGCACTCAAAGAGTTCGGGCACCTAGAGCAAGCAGAGAACCACTTTCCGAGTGATGTCTGGTAGTTGCTGCTATTTTCGCCTATTTGCCAAACAACACTCACTCTCGACAGATTCAATGGGAGAACTCAGAAAAACACGCAGTTTGAGGGCCACCGAGGAGTTTGCGAACTGAAGGGGCCGAGAAACGGCTCAGAAACCCGTTCTGCTGAGCGACAATTACATCTCCCCACGATGGGTGCATGTAATTGACGTTGGGCAGAACGCAGTCCTCGACATTCTGAGAGGACGCGGCAGGGGAGAGAAAGCCGGACCAGCGCAGGTTGTACAAGAGGGCATCCGCAATTTGACAACGTACAGAGCGATGGGCCAAGAGAAGCCCACAACAAAGAGGCGACCTGTGCTTTCGAAAGCGACAGCAGCTATGCTTTTCTGTAGTTCACACCAAGCTTTGTGAAACCCTCCGATTACTAGAGCGGCCACTGGATTGCTCGCTCGTGCATTATCTGCTGGAACAACGGCAGGTACGGAAGGGGTGTCCGAGACACATAGGCCATTGCTACAATGGAGCTATGGAGAAGGGCAGGCTACTTTCTTTGCATGATAAAATATTTCCTCCTTGCCAGCACCCTCGGGATTTTACTTAGTGTGCTGTACGCGGCCGCAGCTGACGCGGATGCAGGCGTCGATGCGGGCCTTATCGCTGGAGCAGATGCCGGCGTCGATGCGGGCCTTATCGCTGGAGCAGATGCCGGCGTCGATGCGGGCCTCCCCATCGCGGATGCAGGTACGAAAGAAGAGATCGAGAAGGGCCTAAAGGCAGGGAAAGACGGACTGCCCAGGAGCGTTGAGAAGGACTTGGAAACTCAATTCAGTTCGCTTGGGTTCGGCCCCGCGCTATTCTTCAATTTCTATACAAAGCACAGGGTCTTTGAGAAGAAGGAAGATGCTCAGACAGATTTGGGTTCCGTCTCAAATTTCACGCCTGGTCTCATCGTGCACTACGGATGGGACTTCCGGGTGAAGGCGGTACTGAAGCCAGACGATCCAAACAATCTAGCGAAGCCTTGGAAGGTCATTGGTACTCGCGGGTTTGCAGCCTCTCCCTTCATTGGCCTGTTTGATTTCGAAAAGGGTATCAATGGCGGTGCGTTTGGGCTTCTGGGAAGCTACTGGAGAGGAGACGAACGAGGGGAGAATCGTCGCTCGCTCAACATGGGAATTGGCCTCACAGTCCAGCGGGATGTTCTCGCCGAAAAGCGGGATGCGGCGGATTCTACCGTGAAGAAGAGAGATGTCTTTGGCATTGCGATTGTGCTGTCGACGACTCTTGGACTGTGAAATAGAGTATTCCAAAAGCAAGGGAGTGAGGGCCCCAAGGCCCCCTGTGTTGCTACGCGGCCGATGTTGTGGGCGCCAGCTGCGCTTTGCTCTCCGGCAGGCTGCATGACGAGCGCGATCGTAAATGCGGACACGACGCGGTAAGAGCTGGTTTTCGGACACAACTATCTAAAATCATGAATGCGGATTTCTGTCGGGCTTCATGGAAACTCTGCTGGCTCTCCGCTCAGAGATTTACTGAATCTCTCAGCGAAGCCAAAACTGGCTGTGCAAACGATTAGGTCATACTGAGAGCGGGCGATACAATTACCGTTCACCTAACAAGGGCGGCGACGAATGAGCAAAGACAGAGAGCATTTCGACGACTATAGAGAGCAGACTAGGATCAAGCACGAAATTCTCACGAAGTATTTGCGATCATACTTCTTGATCCGGGCAAAGGGGCCAAGTGAAAACTTGGCCTACATTGACGGTTTTGCTGGCGCTGGCACCTATCAGTCAGATGACGGCGCAGAACATGGGGTCACCGTGCACTGAGTGCTAAAAGTGCCGGATTGAAACCCTAATACTCTTCACCACTTAGGTAGTGTCATTTCCCGTTTTCCCTTGAAATTCCAGAGGTTGAAGTGAATTGCATATTCATTGCACTTCAGCAGGGCAAAAGCGTCAGGGCGATAGAGCATCGTCGGCAACATGAATCGATGGCAGGTCCACTTTTTAGGAATCAGGAAACTCCCAGAGGACTTAAGCACCTTCGAGATTACTCATTTCTTCTCGTTTGATTCAGCGACGCGGCGAGAGGTCATGGCAAGGCGAAACGACTGCCAACGCCTGGGACTCGCAATGCATGTTGGCTTCCTGCGAATGACAGGCAGGTCGCTCGATGCATTCGAGCAAATCCCGAGAGCACTGCTCAGACATCTAAGCAAGCAACTAGACATTGCCACGCCAGACCTCGCATCAGTACGAGCTCTCTACGGTCGTCGCCGAACGCTCTATGAGCATCAGGAATGGGCGATAAGGAAACTAGGGCTCAAGACGTTCACTTCGCAGAGGGCAGGGGCTCTGCTGCGGCGAGTCCGCGAAGAAGCAGAGCAAATCATCGCTCCTAACGACCTCCTTCAGTTTTCTCGCTGCTGGCTATACGACAACGCGATTCTTATTCCTGCAGAGCGTCGTCTGCAGGACACTTGCCGTCGAGCGCAACGGGAGGCTGAGCACGCGTTGCTTTCCACCATCGACTCGCTGATCCCCGAAACGAAGCGACAGCAGTGGATGAGTGCTCTCGGCAAGCCGAGGGCCTCGGAGGGGATATCGTGCATGGAATGGCTGCAGCAGCCTCCCAAGCGTCGATCACAAAGAGGACTCTCGGAGGTCGTTGAGAAAATCGGCTACCTAACATCACTAGGCGCGGCCGACTTCGCTTTGGTGGGGATTCGTCTCGAGCGACAGCAAGCGTATGCAAGCAGAATGCGAAGAAGGCGCCCCTCACGGTTCTCGAAACTAAGCGAACCAGGTAGGTCGATAGAACTAGTCTGTTGGGTTCGAGTCGTCCTGATGCAGCTTATGGACGTCGCCCTGGCGCTGAGTGGTATGCAAATCTCGACCGTAGAGCGGATCGCAAGAGACAACGTCCACGAGGAAGATGCAAAGCTCACCATGGTCCTAAGGACCTACATCGTAGATGCCAGTGCCGTCGGCCTGGATGACGCTCTGTCTGATAAGGACGCGCGTGAACGCATGCTGCAGATACTGGCTCCAGGGCAGAGCCCACTAGGCAGCCAAGCCGCAAGGGTTAGACAGCAGCTCAGTTCAAACGCTCGCCGAACCAGGCCTCTTCTACGAACAATTCTCAAACTTCCCCTTCAACACGAACCCGCCGAACCTGTTGGCAAAGCCATGGCACTGATGAGGACGCTCTACGAGAGCAACGCGAAGACGCTGCCAAATGATGCAGACACCTCCTTCGCTCCGCCCTGGACCAATGTGCTTGACGGAAAGGACCGAGCGAAAGCGCTCCGAGGTTTTGAAGCGGCACTTCTTCAGACACTCAAGACTGACCTTCGGCGTGGAGCCGTCTGGGTAGATCATAGTCTGGATCACCGCAACCGGGACAACACGCTAATGCCCGAGGAGTACTGGGCAAGGCACAATGGGCGCCTCTTCAGAGATCTCCGCATTGCGAAACGCGTCGACAAGCACCTAGGACCGCTGTTCGCGAATCTCAGCGTTGCGCTAGAAGCACTGGGCGGGGCAGTTGCGACAGGGGACGTCGTCATCCACGAAGGCGAATTACGTCTGCCAACGATGAAAGCCGAGGAGACACCGTCCGAGCTGGACCGCGATCGGCGTAAGATATTTTCCGAGATAGGAACCGTCGAGTGGCCCGCGCTTATCACGGAGATGGATAGCAAGGTGCGCTTTAGCTGGACGCTACTTGGACGCTCACCTTACAGTGAAAAGGAGCTTCTCTCTGTCTACGGCGCCCTCTTGGCACACGGAACGGAGCTGAGTGCGGCTGCCGTGTCACTGACAATACCGGGAATCACAGCAGAGTCAGTAGGGCAGGCCATGCACCTTCTCGAAGACTCTCGCAAGCTCACGCGTGCCAACCAACAAGTGGTGGACTTTCTCCAAAACCATGACGTGGCCAAAACGTGGGGTAAAGGCACCATCGCATCATCCGACGCGATGAGTCTGGAAGCGTCCCGCCACCTTTGGAACGCGCGCGTCGATCCGCGCCATCGTCGTCACGCCGTAGGCATGTACACCCATGTCCTCGACCAGTGGGGCATCATCTACGATCAGCCGATCATTCTTAACAAGCGCCAAGCAGGCATGGCTATCGAAGGCGTTGTACGCCAGAGGGCCTCCACAGAACTGCGACAGCTCGCAGTTGATACCCACGGCTTTACCGACTTCGCGATGGCAGTAAGCAAGCTTCTTGGATTCGATTTGTGCCCACGGTTAAAGAACCTGAAAAACCGAAGGCTTCATATTCCGCCGAGCTTCGAAGCGCCCGGCAATCTCCGCCAAGTGGTAAAGCGTGATGCCAGAATTCAGGACATCGAAGAGGGCTGGGCGGACTTGGTTCGCGTGGTCGCTTCAATCGACGGTGGGTGGACTTCTGGGATGCTGGCTCTGGAACGTTTCGGTTCTGCTTCTAGGAAAGACCCGATCTTCAAGGCGGGCACAAATCTCGGCAAGCTGTATCGAACGCTGTTTCTATGCGACTACTTCACGAATGCTTCCTTCCGACGTGAGCTGCTGCGCATCTTGAGTCACGGAGAGTCAGTTCACACACTACAAAGGGCAATCTACTTCGGCGGGATTCCCGTCGCGCGTGGACGTCGTCATGACGAACTGGTTGCGATATCGGGCTCGCTGACGTTGCTCTCGAACTTGGCGATGGCGTGGACGACTCACAAGATTCAAGGCGTCCTTGATGAACGAGCTCACCGCGGTCGTCCTGTTCCCGGCCCAGAAGTCCTGCGCCACATTGCCCCAGTTCATTCCGAAGGCATCAACTTTCGCGGAAGGTTGCACTTTCCGATCAAGACCTATGCAAAGCGAATCCTATCGGCGGCATGACGCATGATTGACAAACGCCGACGTCCGAAAAGTTCTCAGAACTGAAAATCACTTCAAGTGCCCAAAACCATGAGAGAAAGGGGCTTGGCGTTACTGCAGGTCGCTGATTTTATTCGGGTTTCAATCCGGCACTTTTAACACTCAGTGCACGGTGACCCCAAATTCGCTCACTGCATTTCGTCATTGCGATGGTAGCTGGCTGGCTACAGCGAGAGCAAAGTGCCGTGATTGAATACCTCAAAGAAAAGAACAAGGTTCTCCGCGAGCAGCTCGGTGGCAAGCGTCTTCGATTCTCCGATGCACAGCGCAGACGCCTCGCGCGCAGGGGCCAGCTCGTGGGCAGGCGCAGCCTACGCGAGCTGGGGGCTCGGGAAAAAGGGCATGCACCAAATCGTATTTCGAACACTCTTTGGAAAGCTCGAGCTCGATAGCCCACGCTTTCGTCAGTGCCAATGCCATCGGGGTGGTGCATCCAAGGCCCAGCTGAGGCAC
>Ga0316204_10003624_pt1 | contig 30175 bp, 17 predicted proteins | sample 6monrhotite_MG_2_FD_205661 | JGI IMG/M metagenome (GOLD analysis project Ga0316204, IMG submission 205661) | Microbial mat bacterial communities from mineral coupon in-situ incubated in ocean water Damariscotta River, Maine, United States -... | ecosystem: Environmental > Aquatic > Marine >...
TTCAGCAAGTATCAAGATCTCCTGCGCATGCTGCGCGAGATACGATGGACCGGGAAAGCTGCTCGAGACCGCATCGTCATCTTTACAGAGCGGATCGCCACCGTTTCTTGGCTCGCCGGGCGGTTACGGGAGGACATGGGCCTGCCTGAGGAGCAGGTGGCCCGAGTGGACGGGGGCAGCGTCGAGGCGGATGTCCGGACCCAAGAGGTTATCGAAGCATTCGGGCAGGAAAAATCCCCTATTCGTATTCTAATCGCCTCTGACATGGCCTCCGAAGGCCTGAACCTGCATTTTCAGTGTCACCGGTTGATCCATTTTGACCTCCCTTGGTCCCTTCTGCGGTTCCAACAACGGAACGGTCGTATCGACCGGTACGGGCAAGACCGCGCCCCGCTCATCACTTATTTCGTTGGGGAGAGTTCGCACCCGAAAGTGCGCCAGATGTGGGTGCTTGAGAAGCTCGTCGAGAAGGACGAGGCTGCGCAGTCTGGTGTGGGAGATCCGGCGGTCTTTCTCGGAAAAGGCGACGCGGAAGAGGAGGAGGCGGTCGTAGCCGAGGCGATCGCATCGGGGATCGGCGCCGAGGCTTTTGATGCGGAGATGGATGACCGCGCTTTGGAAGCCGAGGCTCACATGTCGCTTGATGACGAGTTCGCCGCTCTTTTTGGGGATTATGCGACACCGGTTGCGCCAGAGCCTGACGCCGAAACTAGTTCGAAGCAGGCCCCGCCGCGGCTTTTTCCAGACACCTTCACCTATGCATCCAAGATGGTGGAAAGGCTGTCTCGCCCAGAGGAGCGGGTGTTCGCTTCTCTTCCGGCGATCTCTAGGGAAGATCGCACAATCAGGATAGTCATTCCTGACGACATGCGAGCGCGGGATGGGTTCGGGTACGCCAGCGAGGGGGCCGTGGATGGCCGGTACATGCCGGAAGAAGCGGTCGGTTCCGGGGACCGGATCGAGCTGACGGACCAAGCTCAGGTCATCAATCAAGCGATCGATCAAGCGAAGATGCAGGAGCGGTCTTGGCCGACCGTTCAGTATCTCTGGGACGTACACCCGATCCTCGAATGGTTTGCGGACCGGGCCAGCACCTTTTTCCCTGAGCATTCCGCCCCGGTCGCCCCGCTGAGTCGTCTCGCTGCAGGCGAGGTGGCTGTGGTCATGCACGGGGCTATACCGAACGCGAATGGGGCCCCAGTCGTTGACCGATGGGCGGTCGTCATCCGAGGGTCAGACGGTACGGTCCGGATGGAAGAAGTCCCTGACTTCATAACGCGGATGCGGCTGGCGGAGGACACTCCGGGACGAGCGGTCGAAGATCTCGGGCTAGCACAGTCCGCGATCTCGTTGGCCGTTGATCGGTTTCAGACCCATCTCGTCAAGCTCCGACGGGAGCAAGGGGCGCGGATCCAGCAAGACCTCGACGAGGTCCTTGACCGCCTCGCGAAGCTTGAAGGACGGTTCCGGACGCAGCTCGCGCTGGATCTCGGCGACGTGGCTGACAGCGACGCTGAGCTGACTCCGGCGGAAAAGCGTCGCCTTACGATCAGGCGTTCGAGAGAACAGAGGATCGAGCGCATGTTCCAAGACTGGACGGAATGGTTCGAGCGGACTCGGCATATGGTGGATGACCCCAATCCATATGTGGACGTCAAAGCGGTATTTGTGGGGTAACCGGATGGATCTGATCGGAATTGAGAACGAAGCAGAATTCTTCCCATCTGGAACCTTGTCAGATGTGCTGAAAGAGGAACTTCAGGACATCACGGCGCGCTGGTCCGGGCTTGAAAAGAATTCCCATCCTGTGGAGCGGCTGACGCGGGTGGCGTCCTCGGCGGTCGAAACGCTGCGGCAGGTCCGGAACACCTCGGATCAGAACCGTCGGCGAGAACTTGTCCGGGATGCCCAGAACGCGCTCTTGGCCGCTCTCGGCTATACCTGGAAGCGAGAGGCGGTGATCACCGCACTTGAAGGCGCCCCGGTCATCCCAATTGTGGCAAAAGCCGCGGACGCAACAGGTCGAAACGCGCTGTGGGTTATCGAGGCACCGCTCCCAGACGCTGAAGATGAGGCGACGGACCCGCTAGGAGCGAGTTTTACCGCTGATCAGTTCCCGCCAGAAACCGATGAGGCGGCCCTCTTGGACCGGAGCATCGAGTCCCTCCTTGCTGAAGGGGTGTTCGAGCTGCCCGACGGACCGCGCCATGTTCTTGTGATGGGCCTCTCTCAGATCGCTCTGATCGACAAACGGAAATGGCCGGCCCGGTCCGTCCTCCGGTTCGATCTACAGGAAATATTCACCCGGGCTGAGCGGGACACGCTGATCGTCATGGCCTGCCTGATCTCTCGCGAGGCGCGCGTTCCCGAACAGGGCGCGCCAATATCGGATCGGTTGGAAGAGGAAGCGCAGCGGAACGCCAACGCGGTCACCACATCTCTTAAACGGACCGTTCGGGACGCGATCGAGCTTCTGGGTCAGGAAGTTCTCGACGTCACCGGCGGGACGCATAAGGGGGTCTGGATCGACGGGCCGGAACTGTCGCGCGAGTGTCTGCGCTACATGTACCGGCTCCTGTTCCTGTTCTACGCGGAGGCGAACCCGCGTCTCAATTTGCTGGACCTGAAAAATCCGATTTATGCGACCGGGTATTCGCTTGAAACGTTGCGCGACCTAGAATCTGTGCCGCTCAGGACCACTGTGGATCGCGACGGAACTTTCTTGTGGGAAAGCCTCCAGCAGACCCTGAACCTTCTATACACTGGGCTGGATATTGCAGATGCGGAGAAGGGGACCGGGTTGCGCCTGCCGGCGGTGAAGGTCTCTCTACTGGACCCGAAAAGCACCCCTATTCTGAACGCCCTCCCGCTCCGGAATGAGGCAATCCAAAAGGTGATCCGGCTGCTGTCGCTCCGGTCCACAGGTAAGAGCACCGGCCGGATCTCCTATGCCAAGCTCGGGATCGGCCAGCTCGGCGCGGTCTATGAGACCCTAATCTCCTTCACCGGGGTCGTCGCCAAGACGGACCTGATCGAGCTGAAACCGCGTAAGGGGCGGTCCGCCGGGGCGGACGACGAGGAAGACTCGGTCGAGACGGACGAGGATATTGAAGAGGAAATCCTTGAGGACGGTGATGAGGCCGAAGAGGAGGTTTTCCGCCGCGACAAGGTGGACCCGCTCGCTCCGAGCTGGTTCGTCCCGCGTAGCCGCATCGGGGAATTCGAGCAGGATGAGATCGTCTTCAAAGGGTCAGAGGCGCTCGTCTATCCCAAGGGAACCTTTATCTACCGCCTCGCCGGCCGGGACCGGGAGAAATCCGCCTCCTACTACACGCCGGAACCGCTCGCCCGACTGCTGGTCAAGCACGCGCTCATGGAGCGGTGCAGAGACCTGACCGCGGACGACCTTCTGGACCTGAAAATCCTTGAGCCGGCCATGGGGTCTGCGGCCTTCCTTGTCGAAACCACGAACCAGCTTGCCGACCTCTACCTTGAGCGCAAGCAGAAGGAGACCGGCAAGACCATCCCGCAGGACCGGATCGTGGTCGAGAAGCAGAAAGTCCGGGCCTATATCGCCGACCGGAACTGCTTCGGGGTCGACCTCAATCCGATCGCGGTGGAGCTGGGCGCGATCTCGTTATGGCTGAACAGTCTTCATGCGAGCGACTTTTCCCCCTGGTTCGGGGATCAGCTTCATGCCGGGAACTCCCTGATCGGCGCGCGCCGGGCCGCCTATGCCCCCGCGCTTCTCAACGCCAGCTCCCAGAAGGACCTTTGGCTCAACGCCAAGCCGGACGAGATCGGCTGGCGCAACCGCCTGCCCGAAAACCATGTCTGGCAATTCCTTCTCCCCGCCAAGGACATGGCGAATTTCGACAAGGACAAGTCGATCAAACCCTTCGCGGGTGACGCGCAAGATCAGATCAAGGAATGGCGGAAGGGCGGGTTCTTCAAGAAGCTCGAACCCCACGAGGTAAAGCTGGTCCAGAAGCTCAGCCGCGTCGCCGAGGCCCTGTTCGACCAAGTGGCCGAGGACCTCGCCAAAACCCGCGCGGCGGCAAATGACGAGATCACCCTCTGGCCGGACAAGGTCATCCCCGGCAACAAGGGCCTCGACTTCCACGCCAAGGAAAAGCTGAACGCCCATCTGATCGGGGCAGATCACGCGACCAACACGCTGCCCTACAAGCGGCTCAAGACGGCGATGGACGCCTGGTGCGCGCTCTGGCTCTGGCCGCTCGACAAGGCGGACCTGCTGCCCAACCGGGCGGAGTTCCTTCAGGGGATGGCGATGATACTGGAGGGCGGGTTCACGCCGGACGGGTCGCTGGCCGCGCCCAGCATGGACGAATTCGCAGATCCGTCGCCGGACTTCCTTGATCTGATGGAGCCGGACGAACCCGCGCGAGACCTTTTCAAGGCCGCCGCCAAGCGGCAGGACGGGTTGTTCCGTGAAACGAACGTCGAGGCGCTGATCGAAACCTTCGACTGGCTGGGCGTCGCGGTCGCGGTGGCCGATCGTGAGCGCTTTGTGCATTTCGACCTGATCTTCGCCGACGTGATGAAGGCGCGGGGCGGGTTTGACGTGATTGTCGGGAACCCGCCCTGGGCCAAGCCCTCGTGGAACGAGGGGCTGGTGCTGGCAGACATCGACCCGCTTTATGCGGGCCTGTCGGCGTCAGACGCGAAAAAGGTTCTGGGCGCGGCGTTGCCTAAGGCGCCGCCCGTGCGGCGTGAGGGGCGGACGGTTCCGGCGGTCGAGGCGTTCCTACAGGATTTCGTTTCGACCCGGGGGGCGATGGAGGCGACCTCGTCCGAGGTGATGAACCCCTTTGCAGGGGGCGGGTCGAACAACCTCTATCGCTGTTTCATCGACCTGTCGTTCCGGCTGGTCGCGCCGCAGGGCTATGCGGCGCTAATCCATCAAGACGGGCATCTGGGCGATCCCGACAGCACCACGTTGAGGCAAAACTGGTATGGGCGAGTCTCAAAACACTTTGAATTCAGCAACAAAATTACAAGCAAGAACTTCGCGGAGGTCCGCGACCAAAGGAGGTTTAGTCTGAACATCTACCGCGGCTCAGTCGGCCGAGTTAGCTTCGAGCAATTTTCGAATGCCTTCTTGGCATCACAGATCGAAGACAGCTACGCCCATGATGGAGCGGGCCCGATCTCAGCGATCAAAAAAGAAGACGGAAAATGGGATACGCGAGGACATCGCGAAAGACTGGTTCAGATTGATGAAGAGGCGCTCCGTAAAATCAACTCACTATCGGAAGAGATAGATACGCCAATTTTGAATACACGTTTCATTCAACCTTTTTCGTCAAATACTCTCGAAGTATTTGAGAAGATGGCGGTCGCACCAAAGTTAGATACTTTCATCAGAGTTCAGCGTTGGGACGAGGATGGGACACGTAAGTCATTTTGGCAGGCTTCAGGTTGTTGGCATGAGAGCGGGGCTCAAAAGGCCGGAATGATCCAACAGAGCACGCAGTTTCGCCAGAGTGCTGAAGCAATTATTCAGGGACCAATTTTCTACGACGGAAACCCCTTAAATAAAACGCCAAGGAGCAAGTGTAGCCACAACAGTCATTATGATTGTATTGACCTGCAACAGGTTCCAAATGATTACATGCCAAGGACAAATTTTGGTCCAGCAGCGTCCTTTGAGGAGTACCGTCGAAATTTGCCTCGCTGCCGCTGGGATCCGACAAAAACCCATTGCGATTTCTTTAGGGTAGCGTTGCGTCGAAGAGTGCCTCTCAACAGCGAACGAAGCCTTACCGCAACAGTAATCCCCCCTGGACTGGCCCATATTGATAGCGTTCAGAGCATTGCTTTTTCTCATGAGGAGAATGCACTTGATCTCGCGGCGGCACTGTTTTCTGTACCCTACGACTTTCTCATCAAGGCAGCGGGAATCACGGATATTTATGATGCGGATATCGCGCGTTTCCCTTGGGTAGACTGTTCAGACGCGGCTCGCCACAGGGTTCTAAGACTGGTTTGTCTGACCGAACCGTATGCGCCTCTATGGGAGCGCTATACGGACAAAGTGGAGCCGATAGGCTGGTCTTCTCAAGACACTCGATTGCATTGTGAAGGTTCTTTCCGAGGGCCAGTGAATTGGGACAGATCAGCTGGTTTCCGGACAGAATTTGCTCGCCGCATGGCACTGGTGGAATTGGATGTGTTGGTCGCTCAGGCGCTCGGCCTGACACTAGACCAACTGGTCGAGATCTATAGGATTTACTTTCCAGTCCTTCAGGTCAACGAGGCCGGAACATGGTATGATCAGAATGGTCGGATTGTCTGGACATGCTCACGTGGCTTGCCGGGCGTCGGATACCTCATTGAGGATAACCGGGGGAAAATGAAGAGTCCTGGCGAGGCTGCCTGGTTGAGGATCCTCGCAGACAATCCCACAGAACTAACTTGCACCGCCATCGACGACACGATGCCCGGCGGCCCCCGCACCGTTACCCGCCACTTCGTCGGCCCTTTCACCCAGTGCGACCGGATCGAGGACTACCGCCGCGCCTGGGCCCATTTCGAGCGACTGAAGGCGTCGGAGGCGGCTGAATGAATCCGATCCTCCTCGCCCGTCATGTGCAGGACAGCTTGCGCGAACTGGTCCATACGACGTTGAACAGCTCCAGCCCCGCCTTTGAGGGGATGGTGGACCGGTTCATCGCCGAGCCCGGAAACTTCCTGAAGGGCCCGTGGATCTCCGTCGACATGCCGTTCCGGCAGATCGAAGGGGCGGCAGCCGGGACATGGGTCCAGCCCTTCCCAGAGGTGCCGCTTCGCTTCGCCCCTTACCAGCACCAGACCGACGCCTTCGCCCGGCTGAGCGGGCCGTCGATGCGCTCGACGCTGGTCGCGACCGGGACCGGGTCGGGGAAGACGGAATCCTACCTCTGGCCGATCCTGGACCACTGTCGGCGCAACAAGGGGAAGCCCGGGATCAAGGCGATCCTGATCTATCCGATGAACGCGCTGGCGACCGACCAGGCGCGCCGGATCGCGGGGGCCATCACGGATATCGGCGCGCTGGACGGTGTTCGCGCAGGGATCTACGCGGACGCTGAGCCGCAGAACCCGGCCCATGAGGTGACGGCAGACAGCGTCATCACCCACCGCGAGACGATGCGGAAGAACCCGCCCGACATCCTGCTGACGAACTACAAGATGCTCGACTACCTGCTGCTGCGCGGCCGGGACAAGCCGCTGTGGGCGCAGAATGACCCCGAGACGCTCCGGTTCCTCGTGGTCGACGAGATGCACACGTTTGATGGGGCGCAAGGCGCTGACCTCGCCCTTCTGTTGCGGCGCCTGAAATACCGGCTCAAGACACCGAAAGAACACCTGATCTGTGTTGGTTCCTCCGCGACGCTCGGCTCCAGCAACGATGCGAAAACCGAACTCAGACACTATGCGGAAACGATCTTCGGGGAGACCTTCGATGAGGGGGCCGTGGTCACGGAGACCCGGAAGACCCCGAACGAAGTGTTCGACGATCCGGAATATTTCGAACTGCCTGTTCCGACCGATATTCACGCGGCCCTGCGCGAGGCAGAGGAGCTAGACCAGGCAGGCGCGGCGCGGCGGCTTGCGATCTGTATCTTCCCGGATCGAACGGACCCGGACCTCACATTCATCGAGGAAGGGGATCCATCTGATCCGGCATGGCGGATCTCGCTTGGCGAGCAGCTGAAGGATCACGTCTTGTGCCAGCGGACCCTTAAGATCCTCGCTGAGCACAAAGGTCCTGCCTCGCTAGAAGCGATTGCCGCAGGGCTGGCGCAGGTCAAGATCATTCGGGATTGGGCTGATGCGGACCATCGCGCGCTCGCCGAATTGGTGGTGGCGCTGGTGGCCTGGGCCCGGTCCGGGTCCGCTGAAAGCCTGCGTCCGCTGTTCAACGTCCGGCTCCAGCTCTGGATCCGTGAAATGTCCCGGATGGTCACGAACCTGCCTCGGTTGGAGGCGGGCGGGGTTCGCTCGGAGATGGACCTGTTCCACGCTCTCGACCTCGATCGCCAGTCGCTGCGTGAAAAGCTTCCGGTTGTGAACTGTAACCGGTGTGGCGCGACCGCCCATGTGGGTCGGCTGAACCCCAGCTCAACCACCTGCTGGGCACCACTCGAGCAGCTGTATGAGGAGTTCTTCGACGAGAACGGCGGTGAACGCATTCGGCTCTTTTACCACGAGTCGATCGACCGGATGGTTCCAGCGAGCGGTGGCGGCGGAAAGATCTACAAGGGGGTGCTCGACTCGGACTCGATCGCCTTCACCCCATGTGATCACGACAACCTCGAAACAGGTCCGGCTACCCCGGTCTGGATGTATGATCCGTCCGACACGAATGGACGGATAGACCGGTCGTGCCCCGCGTGTGGTCAGGCGCGTGGCCTGCTCCTCTTCGGAATGCGGGCGGCCAGACTTACGACCGGGATAACGGGCACGCTTTACACCTCGGCCCAGAACGAGGAGTTCCCGGACTCAAAACCGCGTTTCCTTGTGTTTTCAGATTCTGTTCAGGACGCTGCGCACCGGGCCGCGGTGGCGGAGACCCGAAATGCCCTCTCGGTCTACCAGAAATCCCTCTACACGGCTCTTCGAGCTACGCAAACGGGTGGGATGACTTTCAAAGAGGTGATTGAAACCGTTCCGAGCGACCTGCTCGACGCACTGGGTGGGGACGCGTTCACCGCGCTGTTCATCCCGAAGGAACAGACCTGGCGGCGCCTCTATCAAGACCTGATCCGGGACGAGATTTCGATCACGGATCCTATCTTCTTGGACCACATGAAGCAGCGGCTCGGCTGGGAATATTTCGTCGACCTGAGCTACCGGGCCCATTTCAGCCATACGCTTGAGGTTAATGGGGTCGCCGTCGCCGACATCTCCGCAGATCTCTTGCGCGCTTCAGCCGGGCGGCTTGCGAGCGAAATTCGCAACGAACTTCCGGGCGCACCCGATTTAGACCCGGACCTGCTTGTGGGCTTCTTGTCCGGGGTGGTTCAGCGGATGCGCCGACAAGGGTCTGTCGCTCACCCGTATCTTGTCAGCGCGATCGCCACCGCAAGTGGTCGCTACGGGCTGAACTGGTTCGCGGCGCAACAGCAGGTCGGGGTGAGACGAACCGGGGCGCTCCCGGCGCCGGACAGTCGTCGCGGGCTCGCTCCGATCCCTGTCACTCTGCACAACCCGCCGATCGGGTTCGAGCGTATTACCAAGGCACATGTGTCGAGCTGGTACCGGGACTGGCTCTTCCGAACTTTGGGGCAGGCAGATATCCGGTACGGGACCGACCCGGACACGATATACCCGATCGTTATGCGGCGGCTTGAGGCCGACGGGCTGGTGCGGCGCGTCGACGGGCCAGACGGAAGTCGGCACGCGTGGCTCATCGAGCCGGAGCGGGTCACCGTGACTACTGACACGATTGGGCTGGTCTGCAGCCGATGTAGTCGGCGTGAGACCGCACCGATGGAAAACTCAGGGATCGCGATTGGGTCCTCTTGCACGAGGATCGGGTGTGATGGGCATCTGGAGGAGATCGTGCCGCCATCCCGTCCAGCGCTGCGCCGGTCTCTCCTTTCGGATCGAAATCACCGGGTCGTCGCGCGCGAGCATACCGGCATCCTGGAGACCAATGAGCGGCTGAGTATCGAGAGCGGATTTATCAAGGGGGAGACGAAATGGGCACCGAACCTGATCTCGGCCACCCCGACGCTGGAAATGGGGATCGATATCGGGGACCTGTCGACCCTGCTTCTGGGTTCTGTCCCGCCTGAAGAGGCGAATTACGTCCAGAGGATGGGCCGCAGTGGCCGGCGCGACGGCAACGCGTTGAACATGGTGCTCGCGAATTCCAGGGCTCACGATCTGCAGTTCTGGGAGGACCCGACACCCATGCTCGCGGGTCAGGTGCGCCCGCCAGGCGTGTTCCTGGCCGCAGAGGAGGTACTGCTCCGCCAGGTCACCGCCTTCACACTGGACGCCTATGTCTCCAGCTCTACCGAAACGGGGGACTACGGCAAGGTCAGGGATGTCCTGAAACGCCGGGCGGCTGGCGCGCTGACAGGGTTTCCGATCGAATGGCTGGAGCTGATCAAGGACCGGGGCGATGAGCTTGCGACCGAATTCTTGTCCGGTCTTCCGCAGGAGGTTCAGGCGAGAACAGACCTCGCGACCCGGGTCCGCAGCTACCTGACGTCGACGGATTCCAAATCCATCGGGTGGCGGATCGGAGCCGCGTTTGACGCGGCCGCTGAGGAGCGTGCACGCTTGGTGGAAAAGCGGGAGGAGGCGACGCGGGAACTCAAGCGCCTTCGCGCTCGCCGAATTGAACTGACAGAAGAGGAATTCGAGCGCCGCGAGGGGGAAATCGCCCGGGACCGGGCCGAGGTCAATCGGCTTATCCGGAACGGGATCGACGAGGTGGCCGTAATCAAGTTCCTCACGGACAAAGGGGTCCTGCCGAATTATGCCTTCCCTGAAGAGGGGGTGAAGCTGACCTCGATCCTGTCCCGTCGGAATGACACGGGTCGCACTAACGCAGCCGGGGACGAGGACGGGCTGATCCATGTCGAGTATTCGCGCCCGGCAAGTTCGGCGCTTTCCGAGTTCGCACCGGGTCAGTTTTTCTATGCCAACGGCCGACAGGTGGAGATTGAGCGGATCGAGCTTGGGAAAGAGGATCTGACGCCTTGGACCTTCTGTCCGGCTTGTTCATATGTCGCCAGCCGAGTCGAAGGTACGGATACGACCAGCTGCCCGAGCTGCGGAACGGACATGTGGTCGGATACCGGATCGCACCACGATGTGGTGCAACTGAAGTCTGTCATCTCCGTGGACAGCGAAGAGAAGGCTGCGATCCGGGACGGAGATCAACGCGATCAGCGTCAGTTCGACCGTGTGCTGATGCCCTTCCACGGGCCGGAGGACATCGTTTCATCCTGGTTTACGAGCAGAGAGAGCGGAGCCCCGTTCGGCTTCGAGTTTCTTCCGTCCTGCACCTTCCGGGATTTTAATTTTGGATCGAAGTCCGCTCTGCCCGGACCTAAGATCGCGGGAGAGAACCGGCCGGCGCAGCCGTTCAATATCTGCAGACACTGTGGGACCTTGCAGAAACCGCCCCGGGGCGAGGATGACCGCGGAACACATCCGCCGACCTGCAAGGTGATGCGGGAGCCGGATCTTGCGCGCGAACGGTGGGAGACCGGCGTATTCCTGATGCGCAAGTTCGACACGGAGGCGATCCGGATCGTGATCCCCGTGGTCGGAGAGGCGGATGACGACGATCTGAAAAGCTTTGTTGCCGCGATCAACCTCGGGATGCGACGGCATTTCGCGGGAAAGGTCGACCATCTCCGCTCCACGATCTTCGCCGCTCGGTTGGACGGCATGACAACAGTGCGCAGCCTCTACCTCTACGACTCCGTGCCGGGTGGTTCCGGGTATCTTCGTCAGATCGGCCAGCACCCGGATACGATGCGAAAGGTGATCAGCCGCGCGGTTGAGGCGCTCCGTGACTGCCCTTGCAACCAGGAACCGGACCGAAACGGGTGTTTCCGCTGCGTGAAGCCGTATCGGTTGCAATTCGGGCCTGGCGAGCCGGACCGTGATCGGGCCCGTCAGATGATGGAGACCATTCTCGAAAAATGGGACAGCCTGAGCCGCACCGAGACTGGCATCGATGAGTCGATCCGCGGCGCACTCGTGGAGAGCGCGCTGGAGCGCCGTCTGCTGCAGGTCCTTGCCCGGGAATATGGAGAGGATGCTCTGACCCCTCAGGTTTTATCCGGCGGGCGGCGAGGCTTCGTTCTGAGGGCTGGCACGAAAGCGTCACCACACCTGTGGACAATCGAGCCTCAGGTTCAGATCGACGCGCGCTTCAAGGGTCTGCCGCGCAAACGGGTAGATTTTCTCCTCACCCCCATTGGCCGGTCCGGCGCCATCCCCGTGGTGCTGGAAATGGACGGAATCGAGTATCATGCGGAAACGGTGGCTCAGGATCTCCTCGATCGAATGTTGATGATCCGGTCCGGACTTGTTCGGGTCTGGACCCTGTCCTGGCGAGACTTGGACCCCGATGACCGGGCCTATCTCAACCCGTTGGCGGAGCCGGCCCTCAGCCCAGCGAAAATCGGGCCCCTCGGCCGGGTCCTCGCTGCGCCTGCTTTCGCCGCACATGCTGACCGTGTTCGTGGTTTGCAGGCTGAAGGCTCGCTTCAGGCCCTGAGACACATCCTTGACGGTGAATCGGAAGGCGATGTCGCAACGCGCTCCATCCTTATCCGTGCTTTCGTTGCCATGGGCCGTCCGCTTGACCAGCTCCCGCGTCAGGCATCAGTCTCAGATGAGGGCCGCGAGTTCCTGTTGACTCCGGGTCTCGCTGAGCATGTCGGGGCAGGACCGGTTGATCTCTACATGGCCTGTACGAAGCTGTCCCCGGCTGAGTGGGCTGGATCCGACGAGGATATCCGACTTCTTTTGCGTGCCGAACTGCCTACCCCGGGTGAAGACCCGGCGGCAAAGGCACTCTACACGGAGGCTTGGCGCGGGCTGTGGCGGCTCGTCAACGTGCTGCAGGGCGTCCGGGGCCTCCATGTTGAGCTAAACGGTCTGGACACGCTTTCACCCCCTGACATGACCTCGGGAGGCGGTCCAACAGACGCAGACAGTGCGGCTTGGACGGAAGCACGGGCCTTGTGTGATGAAGTGTTCCACCCGCTGATTGACGCACTGGTCGCGGCGGAACTGCCCGGTCCGGATCATATCGGAGATGATGTTGTTGCTGACGGCCGGGTTGTCGGCACGATGGAGTTCGGCTGGTCAGAAACCTGGGTGGGCGTGATTGAGCAGGCCTGCCAAGGATCGGACTGGAAGCTAGTTCCGTTCGATCCCGACGCGGACCAGATCGGTGAAACGGTGACCAGGATACTTCAGGCAATTCAGGAGACGAAATCATGATGGACGCGATCAACAAACGGGTCTCCTACGACATCGGCTGCATGAAGAGCCTGCGGAAACTCCCGGACAGGGTTTCGCTCAAGTTCATGGACCTGATGACCCGATACATGTCTGATCCGTCCGCGAACGGGCTGAACCTGGAAACTGTAGAAGGGGCCAAGGACAATTCGATCAAGTCACTTCGTGTGGATCAGGGATACCGCGCCATCGCCTTCGAAGTGGGCAGGGACATCATGTTTGTGCATGTCAACGAACACGACAAGGCCTACCGCTGGGCGGTAGGGCGGCGGGTCAAGCTGGACCCAAGCACGAACCGTATCCGGGTGATTGAGGAGCTGGACGCAACGAAAGTCGAAGCCGAAGCGCCCGCCCCATCGAAGCCCCGTCTGTTCGCGGAGGTTGCGGACAAGCGGTTGCGCGCGCTTGGCGTTCAGGAAGAGGAGCTTCCCGCGATCCGAGCCCTGACGACGATCGAGGCGTTGGACGCGGCGGAGGAGGATTTCGACCCACTCACCTACCAGGTTCTCTACGCGCTGGCGGCCGGATATTCGGATGAAGAAGTTTACGCCCTGACCGGGGTCGCGGACGAGCCGCAAGAGGCTCCTGTAACAGTCGAAGATGATCTTACCTTCGACCAACTGATAGAGACGGAGGAGAGCCGGCAGACCATTTTTATCCCTGAGAGCGAGGAGGAACTGCGCCGCGTCTTCGAAGAGGGCTTGGAGGGATGGAGGGTGTTCTTGCACCCTGACCAACGCAAGCTGGCCTATCGGGACTATAACGGTCCCGCCATGGTTCGCGGCGGAGCCGGGACCGGGAAGACCGTGGTGGCGATGCACCGGGCCAAACACCTCGCGGACGCGATCAAGGAAGACCCGGCCCGGGCAGGCCAGCGTGTCCTGCTGACCACCTTCACCACCAGCCTCGCCCATGACATCGAGGCGAACCTGCGGACCCTGTGCCCTGATCACTTGGACGTGCGTCCACCGCGGATCGAGGTGATCAACCTCGACCGTTGGGTCTCGCAGTTTCTCAAGCGTAAGAGCTTCGGCCGCGAGGTGGCGTTTTTCGGGGAGGCGCGGGACCGGCTGGATCAGATCTGGCATGAGGTCTTCGATGACCACGAGCTTCCTGAAGGATTGTCGGAACCTTTCGTTAAAGCAGAGTGGTCCCAGATCGTGCAGGCGAAGGGGCTTACGGACAAACGGGCCTACCTTAAGGCATCCCGTGCCGGCCGCGGAACCCCGCTTGACCGGCGCAAGCGAGCCACACTTTGGGACCTATTTGAGGATTACCGTGCACGGATGATTAGCGAGGGTCTTGCGGAGCCGGATGATGCGTATCGAGAGGCGACAGATATCCTTTCCTCAGAGGCGCCTAACCTTCCCTACGCCGCAGTAATTGTCGATGAAGCGCAGGATATGGGGGAGCAGGCGTTCCGGCTGATCCGGGCAATTGTTCCGGAATCCCCGACCGGAGATCAGAACTCCATCTTCATTGTCGGCGATGCACATCAGCGCATCTACGGACGTCGGGCGAGCATGTCATCATGCGGGATCGAGGTGCGCGGCCGCTCAAGACGTCTGCGTCTGAACTACCGAACCACGCAAGAAATCCGGGCATGGGCCGTCTCCATCCTTGAGGGGGTGAGCGTGGACGACCTTGACGATGGGACCGACACGCTGCGTGGTTATGTGAGCCTGCTGCATGGCGCCGCGCCGGAACTGGTTTCTTGCGCCTCCGAGGAGCAAGAGCTTGAGGGGCTGGTGGCTTGGGTCCGGGCCCTGCCGGCAGACCAGATCCAACTCGCAGAAATCGGGATCCTATGCGCGCGCCGTAAAGATGTTGAGCGGGTGAGGGAAGCGCTTCGAGCCGCCGAGCTCGAAACTGTGGTTCTTCAGTCTGGTGCTGACGACCGGTCCGTTCCGGGGGTCCGAATAACCACGATGCACCGAGCGAAGGGGCTGGAGTTTTTCGCAGTGGCGATCCCGTTTCTGTCCGATGGGACCTTCCCCCCACCGGGGGTGCTTCGAGCAGCCATCGATGCGCCTGACCGCGAGGACATGATTACCCAATATCGGTCCCTTCTTCACGTTGCAGCAACGCGGGCGAAAAAGTCGTTGAGGATTTCATGGTCTGGTCAGCCCACCAAAATCATGAGCCCATAAAGCAGCGGAGAAAAAAATGTTTCGCATCGATAAAGACGACAACTCGATCAAGCCACTCAAAGCACGCAGCTTTCTAGAATTAGGCTTCAAGGAACGCCAGAATCTGCAGGAGTGGATTGCAAAATATCCATCCTGTCTGGGCGAAGACCTGCTAATTATTCAGAAAGAATTCGCGGGATTTTCTGACACACAGGAACGCCTCGATCTATTGGCTTTGGACAAGAAGGGACGCTTGGTCATCATCGAAAACAAGCTCGATGACACCGGTAAAGACGTCACCTGGCAGGCCTTGAAATATGCTTCGTACTGCGCAGGTCTGAAAACCGAAAGCATCTGCGGCATTTATCAAGAGCACCTGACGAGAACAGGGCAGCAGGGCGTAGCCGGCGAGTTAATTGCAGATTTTCTGGAAGTGGCCGATCTGTCCGAAATCACTCTAAATCGTAGCGTGTCGCAAAGAATTATGCTGATCGCGGCAAACTTCCGGAAAGAAGTAACGTCGACTGTCCTGTGGTTGATGAATTTCAAGCTGCAAGTTCAGTGCTTCAAAGTTACGCCATGGTCGATGGCGGATGATCTGTTTCTGAACGTCGAACAGATCATCCCAGTGAAAGATACGCAAGATTTTGTTATTGGGCTCGCCGATAAAGCCCAGGATGAGGTGCAAACATCGTCTGCTGAGGCAGCGCGCAGCGCAATACGCCGTGAGTTCTGGGGCGAGGTGATCCGCGTGATGCAGACCAAATCGCGCCTCTACGACAATATTTCTGCCGGTGTTGCGAACTGGATCGGTGCTGGGTCAGGCATGCGTGGCGTGGGATTCAATTTCTCTGCGTCTGGCAAATACGGTCGTGCGGAGATCTATATCGACCGGGGGGATCACGCAGAGAACAAGTATGTCTTCGATCAGCTTCTTGCGCAGCGTCAATCGCTGGAGGAGGCATTTGGGGGTTCGCTGGTATGGGAGCGCCTCGATCATCGGCGGGCATGCCGTATCAAGTGTGAGACCGAGGCCGATATGTTCGAACGCGATGACTGGCCTTCCATGATAGAGTTCATGACAGATGCGATGGTGCGCATCGAAAAAGCTTTTCGTGAGCCACTGCAGAAATTGAACGCAGACGTCCGGTCACGCACCTTCGAGCCAGAGAGCGATGGAGACACCCAGTGATCGGCCTAGGCAAAAAAGACGAAGACGGCAGGCAGGTGCGCATCGAGCACCGGGGCATTGGGTGCATTATGCCCGCAGCCATCTGCGAACGAGCAAATTTAGCGAAAGGCGATGATAAACACTGTCAGTTAGGCATCGTAGCTTCTAACGTATTTATTGAATTTAACTTATTTGCTGAGTTCCCGATTATGCGGGATGGGAGTTATTCGCTTGAGTAGAGGCCGCAAAGTCGAACTACCGCAAAACCTCGTCGATGCGGTGCGCGAGCAGCGAGCGATCCTATTCTTGGGCTCCGGTGCATCTCTGGGCGCTGTCGACAGGTCTGGTGCGGCGATGCCTGGATCTACGGATCTCGCCAAAGCTCTCGCCACGCAGTTTCTCACTCCGAAATCCGCGAAAGACGGTTTGATGGTAGTGGCCGAACTGGCGGCGTCGGAAGCGGGCAGCTCGGCGGTCAACCAGTGGCTCGCCGACACGTTCGAGGCCTTCGAGCCGACGGACGCGCATCTAAAGATACCGACTTTTCGGTGGAAGGCGATTGCGACCACGAACTACGACGTGCTCGTGGAGAAGGCCTATGACCGCTCGGAGAATGGGACTCAAGGTCTTGTGACTCGCTACAAGGATGAGCAGCCGTTCGGCTCAATGATGGACGCGCAGGAACATCCACTTCCATTCCTGAAGCTGCACGGCTGCGCCCGCCACGCGCACGACGCACAGGTGCCCCTCGTCCTCACGCCGTCGAGCTACAATAACCACGAGGCCAACCGTAGTCGTCTCTACCGGCAGCTTGAAGACCTCGCCGCGGACTACACAGTGATCTACTGTGGTCAGAGCCTAAGTGATCTCCACATCCGAAGGCTGTCTCAGGAAGGCAACCGATCGGCCCGACCGTTCCACTTCCTCGTCGTCCCCGATCTGGACGAAGTAAAGAAACGGTTCTGGGCCGATCATCGCGTGGAGGGTGTTTGTGCAACGTTCATGGAGTTCGTGAACGCATTGGAGACTGCCCTGCCGCCCCTTATGCGGCTTCCACGCCCGGCAGCTGGTGACGACTACAAGCCTTACCGGACGTTCTTCACCGTTAATCAGGACGAGTCGGACCGGCTTGCGGCCGCATTTCGGACCGACCTGCAACTAGTGCACTCCGGCCTCCCCGTCGGGTCGGCCGATGCGAAGAGGTTCTACGCCGGTCACGATGAGGGCTGGGGCGCTGTCCGTCGCAGTTTCGACGTCCAACGCCGTGTTTCGCGGCATCTGTTAGAATTCATAGCGGAGGCGCCACCGTCCGGCCCGCGCCTCGCCGTCGTACGGGGCGCGGCCGGGTTCGGCAAGTCCATCGCACTGCGGCGTGCGGCATGGGAACTGGGCGTGTCCCTCGGCGAGCTGGTCGTATGGGCCGACGACGATGCCCGTGTCTGGCCCGATGTACTGCAGGAGTTGCACGAGCTGACCGGGCGGCGCATCAACCTGTTCGTCGATCGTGCGGCCTACAACGTAGAGAAGGTCGAGGCGGCCCTGGCCGCCGCGCAAGCCAAAGATATCCCTATCACAGTCGTCACGGCGGAGCGAACAAACGAGTGGTCGATCTATTGCCAGCGGCTTGAAAAGTACGCACCAGTTTTTTTCGAAATCAACAAGTTGTCCGAGCGCGAAGTCGATGAACTTTTGGAGAAGCTCGAAGAATACCGCTGCCTAGGTAAGCTAGGTGAGGAGACGCCAGCGCGCCGCAAGGAGATCATCACCGGCAAGCTCGACCGCCAGCTCCTCGTTGTTCTGCATGAGGTCACGAGGGGTGTGTCGTTCGAGACCATCATCAAAGACGAATTCGAACGGATCGCGCCACCAGAAGCGCAAACCCTTTACCTCGACATCTGCACGTTGAACCGCTTCGACGTGCCCGTGCGGGCCGGAATCGTTTCGCGCCTTGCGGGCATCTCCTTCCGGGACTTCGAGACCGAATTCTTCGAGCCGCTCGAAGACCTCGTCGAAGTCAGCAAGAACATCGTCTCTGGCGACTACGAGTACCGAGCACGGCATGCGCATGTGGGCGAGATCGTGTTCACGCAAGTCTGTCAGACGGACGAGCAACGCCATGATCAGATTGTCCGCGTGCTCTCGTCGCTCGACCGCAGCTTTCAATCGGACAACGTGGCCTTGTCGGGCCTGCTCCGGGGGCGCGACGTGGCAGAAACGTTCGAAGACGTGAGCCTCGCGCGCGACGTCTTCGACCTCGCATTGTATCGCAATCCGCAAGCGGCGTTCATTGGTCAGCAGCGCGCAATCTTCGAGATGCAGCATGTCAACGGCGAAGGGGAAGCGGCCCAAGCCGCCATCGATGCGGCGCTAGAGATCGAGCCACATAATAGCACGTTGCATCATACCCGGTCGCGGGTGCTTGCCTACCGCGCTCAGGGCGCACCATCTGAGTTCGCGCGCGACAGCCTACGTGCTCAAGCGCGGTCCGCCTTGGGCAATATTCCGAACCAGCGCGACGTCTACGTACTAACGGCGAAGGCGCGTCTTCGGGTCGATGACGTCGAAGACGCGATCTCCAGGATGGAGGCGTCTCCCTCAGAGGCGCGGCGCGACGAGCTGGCCGAGGCCGTGGACGATGCAGAACGCGCGATCGGTCGGGCGATGAATGCATACCCCGACGAGGCCGAGCTTCTCCGCTCGGAGGCCCGTCTCCAAGACCTCTTGGGCGACGGCGACGCCGCAGTCCAACTGCTCGAAAAGGCGTGGATGAAGATGCCGCGCGGCTCTGGAGTGGCGAAGCAACTGGCCAAGCGATACCTCGCGCGGAACGACATCGATGCGGCACTCGCAACATTGAATGCAGCACTCGAACGCCAACCGACCGATCGTTCGCTCAACCTGATGATCGCAAACATTCTGTTCTTGCAGGCAGGCGACATCAATAACGGCAAGGCGGTCGATTTCCTCAAAGCGTCGTTCGTTTCTGGGGATCGTGAGCACTGGGGTCGTTTTGTGCGCGCGGGACATGCCTATATCACCGGGGACTATGGGGAAGCGGAAAAGCTCTTCGACGATCTAGACCAGCGGGCTCCGTTACACTTTCGCCCGAAGCTGAAGCCGGAGCACCGATGGCTGTCGCACGCGTGTAAAGACAAAAGGGGCATCATTGCGAAGAACTTCGGTGCTTACTTCCTGATCACCCCGACTGTCGGTCCTGAAGGACTTTATGCGCCGAGCTGGGCGACGGATGATGATGATTGGGAAGTGCTTGGTGTTCGGTCACAGGTCCGTTTGGATATCGGGTTCAACCGACGTGGACCATTTGGGAAAAATCTTCGCTCGATGGTTAACTAAACTATACATAACTCGAATGGTCATTCGCGCATGGCGCAGAGAAATCCTGCTTCGTCCGCACACCAGCCTTTCATGTCTCCCGTTTGGACAAGTACCTGTATTGAACAGCTTTCACGTCGGAAAAATCAACGCCTTGCAGCACGAAAAATCCAATAGGTTCAACTGGTACGCCGACTAATCATCCTCGTTTTGGTTGAGCCTTCTCTCTCCCGCAAGCTATTCCTCATAGGGCCGCGAAGAACAAATAAAACATGAACGCTGTCCTGCAAGCAAGCCTCCTGCGCCGGTCTTGGAAAAGATTTCTATTTCACTACTCTATATCAAAAGCGCTGCTTCAGCATCCATAATCAAAGCAGATCAGCAAGCTGCTCTAGATCCGATACAGTGGCGACCAAACCCTGTTGGGTCAGGATTGACAGATACTCGTCAACGCTCTTGGGCGGGTTCTTGAGTCGCGCGCGAACCTTGCGCAACGCTGAGCAGACCAAACCTGGCGCGAGAGACAGCTGGTTCCGAAAAAAGTCATCGGGGTGCTGGGCCTCGATGCCGAAGGGCGAGAGGCTCTCGGGCGGGAAGTCTTTCAGATTCTGCGTGACGATCGCGTCACAGCGCCCGACGATCGCAGCCGCCAGAACGTGCCGATCGTCGGGATCCGGCAACGTGAGGGCCGGCACCAGGGCCTCATAGCCGGTGACCAGGCAGTCGCGTGTGGCCCTGTCCATCAAGTCGCGGGTCCGCTCCAGCGCCGCCCGCTCGCGATGAGGTTCATTGCGTAGAAGGGCGTCGATCCATTCCCGATGGATGTCAGCCGTCCACTTCGCCTTGAAAAGATCCGTGACAGCCAATTGCATCAGCGCGTCCCGCATTGGCGCGGGGTAGAGAACATTCGCGTCGAACAGCACCGTGTACGCTAAATATCGACCGAATGGTCACAATCACGTTCATCAACCAGGAGAAGCCATTGAACCTTCAACGCGCCATCGAAATCGCTGCGGAAGCCCATCGGGAACAAACTGACAAGGCCGGCGCGCCGTATCTGCTACATCCGCTCCGGGTGATGATGTCATTGGACACCGACGACGAACGGATCGTGGGCATTCTGCATGACGTGGTCGAAGACTGTCCAGGCTGGACATTCGATCGCCTTGAGGAAGAAGGGTTCTCGCCGATAGTGCTAGACGCCTTGCGTCTTGTTACGAAGCGGCCCGAGGATGAAGGCGACAGCGAGGCTGTCTACGTGGCCTTCGTTCGGCGCGCCAAGGGCAACAAGATCGCGCGTCGGGTCAAGACAGCCGACATCCTCGACAACCTGAATGCGTCGCGCTTGTCCGCGCTGACCGAAAAAGACATGCGCCGCATGAACCGCTACCTAGCTGCTCTACGGGAGCTGCGGGATGCAGACGCCTGACAGCGCTGTATTCGGGTGTCACTGGCGCGCGACCAGCACATCGTAGAGATCCTCGGCCAACTGGTCCTCATGCCTGTCGGGGATCGACCTGGCCTCTGTCGCCCGTGTCTCAACGATCCGCCACATGCGATAGCGCCCCTGCCCCGTGACCTCCCGGATCAGGCCCCGCTCCTCCATCCAGTCGATGTTGCGCTGAACCGTCGCCCGGTGCGCCCCCGTTAGTTTCTCGGCCATCTGTACTGAGACCAGCGGCCAGCTTGTGAAGAGGTGCCGCAGCATCGGTGGAGTCTTGCCCGAGAGCGGCGCCATCGTTCGTTCCGCCGCCGCCGCCCAGGCTTCGATCTCCTCCAGCCTGCGCAGGGCTGCGAATGTCGCGCTCTCCATCGCACTCAGCCAGCGCGCTAACCGGGCGGGCGGGTCCCCGATCGCGCGGAAGCCACTTCCCCCGCCCATGGCGATGGGTGCGAAGTTTGCGCCCGGGGCGCTCCCCGACGGCGCGAGATCGGCGATCGCGACACGCGCAGCCGTCACCGCAGCCTCGAGCGGATCGTCGACCGGCGAAAGCTCCGCGACATGCCAGAGGTGGAACCCCATGCAGGCCCGCGTGACGGGGTGGAGGTCTTCGGCCTGATCCATCATCGCGAGCCATCCGGCGCCCCGGTTCTCGAAGGCTTCGCGCTCTGCCATCTCGACCAAGCGCGAGGGAGCCTTGGCATCTTCGAAACGCTCCCCCTGCCCCGTGCAGTTGCGCCGATCGAGAAAGGTTTCGAGGTCGCCAACACCCGACCGACGCGCCAACGGCGCGGGTCCGCCCGTCAGCCGCCGCACGGTCCAGCCGATCCGATACAGCGCCTGCGCATCATCCGTTACGGTCGAAACCCGCAGCGCCATGTAAAGGGACAACCGGTCGAGGCCGATCCGGTCCTGTGTAAGCCAGCTGAGATCCGATGCCTCGATCAGGGCGAGCCGTTGCCGCCAGCCAGCCGGGCCGCGGCGCAGGCGTTCATCGAGGACCCCCAGGCGCGCCGCAACACGGGCGAGCTGCGCCGCCTGCCCGGCCTCGGCCGCGCGCCAAGCATCGACGACTTCGAATTCCTTCGCCTCAGGCGCAGGTCCGGGAGGCAAGTAATCCGGTTCGTCCTCTATCGGCCCGGGCAGGAACCAGAGGTCAGCATCATCCGTGCCCTCAGACGCCTCGATGTCTTCGAGAGGCACCCCGTCGTCGTCCTTGTATGTCAGGCTTAATCGGCTCATACGCGCATTATACAGCCATTATGCGCGCTTGGCTATGAAGTTTGAGGGACTGCGTTCTTCTCTACTATAGAGGCGCCCGAGGATGCTGTCTTCTCGAGAGCGATAGAGCGCCTCTCGTGGGCTTCAGCCCATAGATACAAGGCTTCCCGAACTCAGCGCGACGAGAGAAACGCCCCTTGCGCACGTTTACAAACGGTCGTTTATTGGTGATACATAAAATTGCAAACGGCCCGTTTTCATGTCCCTGATAGGCTATGCCCGCGTTTCCACAGAGGATCAGACCCCCCTGCCCCAGTCCGAGACGCTGCAATCGGCGGGCTGTGCCGAGATCTTTGAAGAGCACGCCTCAGGCGGCAATCGCGCGCGTCCTGTGCTCGCGCGGGTGCTCGAACGGGTCCAGAGCGGCGATACGCTGGTCGTCGTGCGGATCGACCGGCTTGCGCGGTCTCTGTCGCACTTACTGGAGGTGATCGAGCGTCTGGAGGCCAAGGGGGCGTTCTTCCGCTCGCTGCAGGACCCCATCGACACCGCCTCCCCTCAAGGAAAATTCACATTGCAGGTTCTGGGCGCCGCGGCGGAGTTCGAACGCGCGCTGATACGTGAGCGCACGAAGGCCGGGCTTGTCTCTGCGCGCGCCAAGGGCCGCGTTGGTGGCAATCCTGGGCTTCGCACCAAAGACCCCGCCGCGCTGCGCAAGGTGTGGCTGGCACGACAGGACGGCTACATGGAGCGCCTGAACGAAACCGCGCAGGATTGGGTGCCCCACGTGCGACGCCTGCGGCCGGATATGGCCTGGGAAGATGTTTTGCGAATCATTAATGGCCCCCTGCCCCACGACCGGCACTGGACCCAAAGCCGCCTACTCCGTGCTGTGAAAGCCTATGTCCGCGACGGGTTTCTACCAGATGCTGTGCTTGGCCGCGCCGGACGCCGCAAAACCGACGATCGCCTGCCTGCGATTGTTGCGGCCATCAAAGGTTCGGACCCGGATATCACGCTACAGGCGATCTGCGACCGGTTGGAAGCCATGCGTGAGCGGACTCCACGGGGACGCACAAGCTGGCAACCGTCATCCGTCAGGATGCTGTTGGAACGGGCGGAGCGACTTGGGTTGCTGGTCAGGCAAATGGATTGACGATGCGCAGCCGATCCTCGACCAGCAATCCGTCGTGCATGTCCTCAGTCCACAAAGTCGTGCACCCAGCGATCAGCGCGGCAGACACGATCATCGCGTCATAGACCGATAACTGGTACTTCTCTGCCAACGCGCGACCGACTTGATGGGTTTGAACCGTTAGGCCCTCGACAGGGCATACGGACGTAATACCCTCAAGAAACGCTCCGGTATCTTCCCAACTGAGCCCAGCTTTCCGTCGGCAATTGACCATCGCTTCGTTCAGGACCTGAACGCTGATCCGGGGTCCCTGCCCCAGAATTTCCTCCGCCCTCTCAGCCTTTGGACCATCGTCGAGCAGGTAGAGCACAACATTCGTGTCTGCGAATTCAGCGCTCATGCGCGGCGTCGCGGCTTAGACGCGCATCCTTGGGCAGTTTTCTGCGAAACCGCCTCAGCCCTTGTAGAACTTCATCGGCGCGAGGTTGGCGTCTCACAAGAATGGTTCCATCGTCCTTTACCAGGTCGACCTGATCGCCTTCCTTTAAGCCGAGTTCCCTCACAAGATCCGCGGGTAGCCGGACGGCAAGGGAGTTTCCCCATTTGGCAACTTGCATCTTGTCCTCTCAGGCATGGATAAACATCCAGTAATGTATATCCAGAACTGCCAAGAGGCAAGCTCTGGTGCGCTCAAAGCCATGCTGGAGCCCTCCGACAAGAGTTCTCCCCTGTCCCTTTTCGTGAGATGCGGTGCGTTACACCATGCAGCAGGAAGCCTAACAGCCTTGTGTTCGGTGACGACTCGCCCACTAGATGTGGAAAAACCTTGCGCGAATCCGACTCTTGCGCCAATAGTCACGGAAACGAGGCAAAAAACGTCAATTTCCGTGAACACGCCAAAGACGCGATGTCTCGGAAGCGAGAGGGCAGATGGATAATACCTTTGTGCATGAGGATCTCAACGCGGTGATCCGCCAGCATTCGGAATGGCTGGCGAACCAGTTGCATTCGCAACGTGAGAGCCTGTTTCCACCCGATGCCGAGAAGACCATGCGCAAATTCACCTCTGGTGAGGCTGCGGCGCTGCTCGGCGTAAACGATTCCTATCTTCGCAAACTCAACTTGGATGGCAAAGGGCCTTCTCCCGAGCTTACCGCCGGCAACCGTCGTCTTTACTCGGCGCAGGATATCCAGGCGCTGCGTGTACTCCTTGAAAAAACCGCTCGCAAGCCGGGCGATTACGTTCCCGGACGACGAGAACGTGATCATCTTCAGGTCATCGGCGTGATGAATTTCAAGGGCGGGTCCGGAAAAACAACAACCTCTGCCCATCTCGCCCAACGGCTTGCCCTGCGCGGATATCGTGTGCTGGGCATTGATCTTGACCCACAAGCTTCCTTCACCGCGCTGCACGGCGTTCAGCCGGAATTGGACCTCGAAGATGGCGGCACTCTCTACGATGCGATCCGCTATGAGGACCCGGAGCCGATCCGGTCGGTCATCCGCAAGACCTATATCCCCAATTTGGACTTGATCCCCGGCAACCTCGAACTGATGGAGTTCGAGCACGACACCCCGCGCGCGCTGGCGCAGGGCAATGCCGGACTTTTCTTCTTCCGCGTGAAGGAGGCGCTGGCCCAGGTCGATGAGGACTACGACGTGGTCGTCATAGATTGCCCTCCGCAGCTTGGCTTTCTGACCATGTCCGCCCTGTCCGCGGCCACGGGCGTTCTGGTGACCATCCATCCAGAGATGCTCGATGTGATGTCCATGTCGCAATTCCTCCGCATGACAGCCGACCTCATGGACGTGATCGCCGAGAGCGGCGCTGACATGTCTCATGACTGGATGCGCTATGTTTTGACCCGCTACGAGCCGCAGGATGCGCCGCAGAACCGCATCGTGGCTTTCCTGCGAACAATGTACGGCGAAGCCGTGCTGAATTCGCCCATGTTGAAGTCCACAGCCATCTCAGATGCGGGCCTGACCAAGCAGACACTTTATGAAGTGGAACGCAGCGCGTTCACGCGTTCCACCTATGATCGCGCGATTGAGAGCCTGAATACGCTGAATGACGAGATCGCCGACCTAATCCAGAAAACCTGGGGGCGCACATGACCAGTGGCAAGAAGAAGCGCATGTCAATGCTGGACAGTCTCGCGGCAGCTGGGGCCCCCTCCCCTGCCCCTCAGACAGGTGCTGTGACACCGATGATGACCTCGAATCGCGCCCTTCGGTCCGCCCGCGACGCGGTCGATTCCCATCATGTTTGGGAACTGGACCCGGCGAGCATCGAAGACGGGCGTATGGCGGACCGGCTTGACCCGGCCGATGTACTGGATTTGCGCGATGCGATTGAGGCGAACGGTCAGACTGTTCCGATCCTCGTGCGACGTGCGCCGGGTGAAGATGATCGCTACCTTTTGGTCTATGGGCGACGCAGGCTGGAGGCGATCCGTCAGTCCGATAAGGTTACCAAGGTTCGCGCGTTAGTCACCAACCTGGATGACGACAGCGCTCTGCGTGCTCAGATTTCGGAGAACATGGGGCGGCGCGATTTGTCTTTTATTGAAAAGGCCCTGTTCGCAAAGGACCTTGTGTCGTCCGGCTTCGGAAATCAATCTCAGGTTGCAGAAATTCTTACCGTCACGAAGTCGTCCATATCTATGGCGATCGCGATCGCGGACATGGTCGGGCCGGATCTGGTACGCGCCATTGGCGCCGCCCATGGCATTGGCCGACCCCGATGGGAATCCCTTGGTCGGGCCATCGACGAAAATGGTCTGGACTGCGAGGACCTTATCGGGATCGCGAAAGAGGCACGTGAAAATGCCGAGACCTCCATGGTGGTGGATGACGTTGCCTCTACCAATGACCCGTCCATCCAAGCGTTCCTGGCCGTAGAAAAGGCTGTGACCAAGGCGATTAAACCGGCCAAGTCGCCCTCCCCTGCCCCACCTTCCAGCGTCCCGCTGAAGATCGGCGGCAAACGCGGCGGCACGGTCAAACGCACTGCCAAGGGCCTATCGATCGAGTTGGCGGGTGGAGACTTCGCCGATTGGGTCGAGACGCAAGTGCATGACATGATTGAAGACCTTCACGAACGCTGGAAGCAGCGGTCGGAAGACTGAGGAAGAGCAGAAATCAAAGAAGGAGGCACGAAAAGGCAAAAGAAAAGGTCCCGCAAAGCGACCACTCCACGAGACCCTAACTTGTTTCTAGCACCTTCAAGGTAGTGTCCGGAGCTATTTTCCGCAAGTCCAAAGTGATTCGCGGACCGGGATATTTTTGTCTTCGTGAATGACAAAATGGACTACACGCCCGTAACGCCGTTCCGGCGAACGATAGATGCTGCCATCCTGAAACATCAGGCAGCGACCCAAGAAGACCTGCCCCCAGCCGGCGCCAACAAGTGGGAGGTCCTGAGGGAGCTCGCTGCCGCTCGAGTCGCGTTCGGCTTGTCCGATCGGGATTTGACGGTGCTTCAGGCGCTGGTCAGCTTTCACCAAGCGACAATTCTCGGAGGCAATGACAGCGAATTGATTGTACATCCGTCCAACAAGGCGATTTGCGAGCGCCTGAACGGCATGCCCTGCTCGACGATGCGGCGCCACCTCTCCAACCTTGTGCAGACTGGCTTTGTTGTCCGGCGCGATAGCCCCAATGGGAAGCGCTATGCCCGCCGCTACGGCGACGAAAAGGTTGCGTTTGGGTTCGACCTCTCTCCGCTCGTTCGACGCTTCCAGGAAGTTTGTGAGGCTGCTGAGACCGTCCGGGCCGCAGAAGAGCGGTACAAGCGCCTACGTGCCACTGTGAGCCTCATGCGGCGTGACCTCGCAGGGCTGGCCGAGTACGGGCGCTCACTTCGTCCGGATCAGGGCGTCTGGGACCAATTCTCTGATCTTGCGGCCCTAATGGCCCGAGATCTTCGCAGAAAACTCGAAATGGAAGACCTTAGGCGCATCGAAGACGCTTTGGGGTCAGCTTTAGATCACGCCCGAAGCCTTCTGGATGGCTGTGAAACAGAAAATATGAGCACCAATGATGCTGTTTCTGAGCAGCATTATCAGAATTCAAATAAAGACTCTTATGATCTTGAACCTCGCTTAGAAAAAGCGCGGGGCGGAGGCGCTGTGCGCGAAACTCCAGAAGTTGCCAATAGTCATCTGTGTTCTGAAGATGAGGGCAACTCAACGGCAACTATTGACGATCAACTGATGCCGAACATACCGCTTGGTCTCGTCCTCGCTTCCTGTCAGGAATTCAAAGCGTATTCCGAGCAGCCCGTGCGCCACTGGCACGATCTGGTCCGGGTGGCTGATGTGGTCAGGCCCATGATGGGTATTTCCCCGTCCGCGTGGGACGAGGCGAAACGCTATATGGGTCCCGAAGAAGCGTCTGTTGTGATCGTTGCAATGCTTGAACGGTTTGCGGATATCCGATCACCTGGAGGCTACTTGAGAACCCTATCTTCAAAGGCAGCAATTGGGGAGTTCTCCTGCGGTCCGATGATCATGGCCTTGATGCGGCGGGATGCTGCATGATGAGTTCACAGCTGTGAACTCGGCTGACAAGTAGGATAGCTCGGGATAGTTCACAGCTGTGAACTTCTTTCCAACACGGTCAGAGGCTGCGCTCGCGGACTTGGCCAGAAACAGGGTGCTTCGGTTGCCAGTCACACGGGCATGTCACCGTCTCCAAAGAGGTTTGGAAAGAGCCGCTCTCGATAATCCAACGGAAACGCCAACCGAACCGGCGTCTTCGGCGAGGCGGACGTCAGGTATCCGGCGGCGGTCAGCTTACTCAGCGTGTTGCGAGCAGTACGCTCGGACGTCTTGAGCACAATCTGCGCATCGCCTCGTTCCAGTGCCCCATGCCGAAGAACCGCCGAGATTAGTTCCGGCGCTCGCTTGTCATCGATGGTATCTGCAACAAGACGACGATACCGTTGGTCTAGTCCGCCGAGATCGAACAATCTTGCTGAGAAGGTGATCTGGTCGAGCGTCACCTTTAGGAACCATTCACTAAACGTCTTCAGTGCCGCTTCTGACAGGTTCCCCCGTCCGTCGCGGTCTCCGCGGCGTGGACTGTCGGCCAGATCCATCATCCGTTTGTACTCGCCCCGATCGGTTAGCCCGCGGGCCAGCCCACGTGATACGGACCAGAGCCCTTGGCCACCAATCCCCGCTGTGAGGGCCATGGCATGAGACATCAGTCTGCTGACACGGCCGTTACCATCCGGGAAAGGGTGGATGTAGTTGAGCCGGTGATGCGCAGAGGCGATCGCGATGATCCGTCCGCTCGAAGACCGCGCCGCAATCTGAAATCGTTTGTCGAAATGGTCCATGAATGCCGCGACGCGCGACGATGAAGGAGGTAGGTGGCGCCCGACCGCAACTTCCCGATCATCATCCTGGCGCATGCGTCCCGGAACGATGGGCTCTTGTGTGCCGTCGGGATGTTCGATGACCCGAAACTCATCCGGCATCTCGTCGTAGAAGCTCTTATGGACCCAAGTCAGGAATTCGACGGATGTGGGGCGGGGCAGGGTGCCCTTGCGATGCATCTCGTCGATGGCCCGTTGAACGATGACGTGCGCCCGGGCCTCAAGGGCGAGGGGACGGGTTTCTTCCTCAAGCTCGGCACCAGCCAGCGCCCTTTCGATGTCGCGGGGGCGCGTGTTGTGTCCTTCGATCAGGTTGGAGTAGTAGCAGTTCATCACACGGACGAGATCGGCAAGTTCGGCTGCGCTGTCAGGATGCAACCCTTGTCCCAGCCCGGTGGCTTCCCTCTGGATGTCGACCGAAAGGTCTGCCAGTTCTGTCGGAATATGCTCCTCGAAGAAGCAGGGTTCGATCCTGGCGGGTGTTTCCAGCATTTTGCCGATCTTCCATGTTTGCAAAGTAATTGAAAAATAAACACATTTTGTACTTTTAAGCAAGGTTTTGCCGATATGCGTTGCCGATCTTGGTTGCCGATCTAGAATTGCTGCATGAAATCAATGGCTTCGGCAGATGTGCCGGGCTTTTCGGTTTTGTTGTGTGCCCAAAGGGGCCGAAAAAAGAGAAAGTGTTCTTCGGGTTTTGTGACTGACGGATGAGGACCTTTGGGGTCCCTCAGATGGGTCCGGGCCGGATTCCGGTCTGTCTTTCCTGATGAAGGGCATTCCCATGCAAACAGGTGTCTTGCGCGTGCTCCGCGCAACCGCTGCCTCGTGGTGGCGGCATAGAGAGTTGCGCCGAACTGGCCAGACGTTGCTGGCACAGCGGCTCGAACGCCAGACCGTCCTGCGTGATCTCGGCTATCTGAAGCAGGCCGCGTCATTACCAAACGCGCATGTGATCTGCGGAGAGGGCGGGACATTCATCCATCTCGGCTGGACCACCGTTTCGACCTTCGCGCTGATCGAGCGCTTTCCCTTGGCCACTCTTGCGGTCGCACGAGGAACCCCGTTCATCGATATCCGACCCATCAGTGACGTCATCGCCTTCGCGAACTTGCCGTGCGTGGCGCGGGACGGATCGGTTGACCCTGAACCTTCGGGTTCCGGCAAGTCCGTCTCGCTGACCACCTACATCGACATGGTCGAAGGGCTCGGCGCGAGGATCCTCAACGATCCGCGGTCCCATCAGTCAGCCTGATCACCACTTACTCTCACCAAAACTCGAAAGGAGGCCAGCCATGGCCCGATCCCGCACGCCCAAATTCGATGCCTCCGAGGTCATCACAAACGAAATCAT
>Ga0316204_10003625_pt1 | contig 30160 bp, 25 predicted proteins | sample 6monrhotite_MG_2_FD_205661 | JGI IMG/M metagenome (GOLD analysis project Ga0316204, IMG submission 205661) | Microbial mat bacterial communities from mineral coupon in-situ incubated in ocean water Damariscotta River, Maine, United States -... | ecosystem: Environmental > Aquatic > Marine >...
GCCTTATCCGGTAACTGACTCGCCTGAAGCATCGTATTTCGCCAGCCTTTAGGGCTGATAAAAGGCATTATGCCTTCAAATACCAACATCAATGCAAATGCACTGAGCAAATCATTCCAGGCTATCATATTTCAGCTATCTTACCTTATGTGAATGACACACTTTGTTTCATTCCGATCTGTGTAAGCTTTTTTAACTTAAACTCTAACAATCAGTTCTAAATATTTTGCATCCATGCACATACTTTTTAAACTGCTCCTGCCTGCCCTAATCATCAGAGCAGAATACCGTGCATCCATGCACACAAAAGCCGGGCGTATAGCCCGGCTATTGTATTACAGGTTTTTACTTCACTTTTCCACTTGAGTTCTTGAAGTACTTAAAGAACTCAGAATCAGGTTCAAGCAACATTACATCGCCAGAACCGGAGAAGGTTTTCTTATAGGCTTCCATACTTCTATAAAAACGATAGAAGTCACGATCTCGCGAATAAGCTTTTGCATATATTTCCGCAGAAACAGCATCACCTTCACCACGCAAAGACTGTGAATCACGATATGCTTCAGCCACTAAAACACGGCTTTGTGCATCGGCATCCGCGCGAATACGAGTAGCTGCTTCTTCACCTTTTGAACGGTGCTCACGGGCTAAACGTTCACGCTCAGTACGCATACGTGCATATACGTTCTGGCTAATTTTTTCCGGGAAGTCGATGCGCTTTATCCTTACGTCAATAATGTCTATGCCCAATGATGCAGCTTTCTCATCAATATTACTGGTCAATAACGCCATTATTTTGGTTCTATCTTCTGCAATAACTTCCTGCACGGTACGTTTTGCGAATTCATTACGCAGCCCATCATCCACCATACGGTAAATTAGTGATGCCGCATTTTGCTCACGTCCACCCGATGTTGCCGTGAAATACTTTGTTTCGTCAATGATGCGCCATTTAACAAATGAATCAACCACCATGTGTTTCTTTTCTTTGGTTAAAAAACGCACTGGACGCTGATCGATCGTTAGTATTCGCCCATCAAGCTTTTTCACTTCGTTAAACGGGTAAGGCCATTTAAAATGGAAACCTGGCTCAAAACCGATTTGATCGATTTTACCAAAGGCCATACGAATGGCTTTTTCACGCTCATCAACAAAGAAAATGGTCGTGTAACCTAATAGCAGTATAAGAACTGCAACAATACCAATTACTCTACTCATTATCGTGTCTCCCTGGTACGTGAAGAACGCGGATTAAGATCATTAGTATTGAAATTAGTGTTAAGCCCTTCATCAATTAAGCGATCGGCTTTTTGAATAGCACCTCTAGATACATCACGATTTTCAAGCATTCTATCAAGTGGCAGATAAATCATGTTGTTTCCACCTTCAACATCAACCATCACCTTATTGGTATCGGCTAACACGGATTCTACAGTTTCCAGATAAATACGATCACGCGTCACACCGGGTGCTTTACGGTACTCTGTGTAGAGCTTGGTAAAACGTTGCGCGTCACCTTCTGCTCGTGCCACCACTTCCTGCTTATAAGCATTGGCTTCTTCAAGCATTTCTGCAGCCTTACCACGCGCACGTGGCAAAATTTCATTGCGGTAAGATTCAGCCTGATTGGTTAATTTAACCTCATCTTCCACCGCCTGGGTTACATCATCAAAAGATGCTTTTACCGGTTCTGGTGGCTTGGCCTCCTGCATATTCACACGAACAACCAGAATACCTGATTTGTATATATCCATGATTTGCTGGATCGTTTCCTGAGTGCTGATCGCAATGTCTTCACGACCGTCACCAAAAACATAATCCATGGTGCTTCTGCCCACATGCTGGCGCAATGAGCTTTCTGAGGCTTCTGCCAGAGTTCCAATAGGGTCACGCATATTAAAGAAATAATCTTCTGCGATACCCACCTGATACTGCACAGTAATCTCAATATCAATAATATTTTGATCCTGTGTCAACATGGTACTTTTGTGTGCATATTCCTGAATATTGCTCACATCAACCTTAAGCACCTTTTCAATCGGCGCAGGAAAATGCCAGTGTAGCCCAGACTCAACGGTATAAGCATGCGCGCCAAAACGTAATACAACGCCACGTTCTGCTTCAGCAATTTTATAGGTTCCGGTCAGTGCCCAGATAATCAGGCCAATCACCAGCAGTGCAATAATACCTGCTGAATTATTACCTGAAGATGTTCCACGGTTACCCCCACCTGAACCACCTAACAGTCCGTTAAGCTTGTCCATGAATTTTTTGAACACTTCATCTAGATCCGGCGGCCCCTGGTCATTACCACGGTTACCCCACGGGTCTTTATTCTTGTTTCCACCCGGCTCATTCCAAGCCATTAGCGACTCCAGCGATTATCAATTTTAGGATTGCGGATTGTAACCTGTATGCCACTGAAACAGAAGTGCGAGGTGACGATTTAGACACGTCCTTCTAATAGACTCCCTGGGACACTTAAGCGCGCAACTTTCGCCTGTACAAATCACACAGAATACTCAGGGTATTTTTAGGTCTATGAAGTTGATCCCGGTGAACAATAGTGGTGCTGTAACAGCTAATGACGATCAGACTACATCCGCCAGCATTTCATCTAGGTGCGGTGGCTGATAACCTTCGGGCAATAAGAGCTCCTGATCAACCGACTCACGACTGGCCATCTGCATAAGCTCACGGTAGGTGATATTTAATTGCAATATAAACTGTCCAGCATCATCAATCTGCTCGCTTTCCACTGCGTTAATGCCATACAGCAATGCGCGAATTCGAGCTTCTGCCGGGGATAAATACAATGCGCCTGTTACCAGATCCTGCTTAAAATAATCGGCCAGTACCTGATGAATCAGATCCAGCCCCTGTTTGTATTGAGCCGAAACCCAGATACGTTTTACAACACCCTGTTCGTCTCGATCAACCCGGGGCTCAATTTCCAGGCGATCTATCTTATTCATAATCTGAATTTGTGGCACATCATCTGCGCCAATTTCCTGCAGCACGGTTTCCACCGCATCAATATTATCCAGACGCATATCATCTGAAGCATCAATGATGTGGAACAATAAGTGCGCCTGCTCCGTTTCCTGCAAAGTAGACCGGAATGACTCCACAAGATCATGGGGTAAATGACGAATAAAACCTACGGTATCCGCTAGAATAACCGAGCTACCATCGTCAATCTGTAGCTTACGTAGTGTGGGGTCCAGGGTTGCGAATAACTGATCCTGGGCATAAACATCCGCATCCGTTAATGCATTAAATAATGTTGATTTACCCGCGTTGGTATAACCCACAAATGCCACGGTTGGCACCTCGGCTTTACGCCGGGATTGCCTGCCCTGTTCGCGCTGTTTACGCACCTTTTCCAGGCGTTTATTTATTTGTTTAATCCTCACCGCGAGTAATCGTCGGTCAGTTTCCAGCTGGGTTTCGCCCGGGCCTCTTAAGCCAATCCCGCCTTTCTGGCGTTCAAGGTGAGTCCAGCCCCTTATTAATCTTGTGGAGAGGTGTTTTAACTGGGCCAGTTCGACCTGTAACTTACCTTCAAAAGTACGGGCTCGCTGTGAGAATATATCAAGAATTAAACCGGTTCGATCCAGCACCCTGCATTGAAAGAGCGCTTCAAGGTTACGCTCCTGAGACGGGCTCAGTGAATGATTAAACAATACCAGCTCAATGCCATCAGCTTCAACTCGCTGGGCAATTTCATCCGCTTTTCCACGGCCTACAAAATATTTTGCATCTGGCGCATGACGGCGACTGGTAACAATATCAAACACCTGGGCACCAGCAGACACCGCCAATTCTTCAAATTCGGTAATGTATTCGCGCTGTTGTTCTGCGTTTAGATCTATGTGGACTAGTATGGCTTTTTCGCCAATACCGGGGCGTTCAAACAAGGCAGGTCTCTAAAAACTATCTGAAGGGATATTATACACGTAAAAAGGCCGTTCCAGGCTTATCAATTTGGCTTATCAACAGGGAAGACCCCATATCGTTTAACCCGATTGATGTGCAATGTAGACCGGCCTCTCAAATAAATGATTTAAAATTAATGAGCCTGAATAGCCCAAAAATTACATATTTCCGCCGCCAGTCTCAGCCGGCTGTTCATCTTCATGACCATTAGCCCAACGCACCGGTCTGGCAGGCACAATGGTAGATATCGCATGCTTGTAAACCATCTGGCTCACCGTGTTTCGTAGCATCACGGCAAACTGGTCAAATGACTCAACCTGCCCCTGTAGTTTGATACCATTCACGAGATAAATTGAAACAGGAACTCGCTCTTTACGCAGCGCATTCAAGAAGGGTTCTTGTAGTGATTGCCCTTTTGGCATTATTTCTCTCCCAACATTTAAGTTGTATTTATATAGCCACATGCTAAAAAATCAGCACAAAATTTTATTTTAGTAGTATCTAATATTGTGACGTTCGTGTAATTTTCAAGCCTTTAACCTAAGAGAATAGTGAATTTTTCAGATTTTTCAGGATTTTTTGATAAATGGCCGAATCCACATCATAAAAATTACAACTAGCTTCTTTTCTTAACCAGGTCATTTGTCGCTTGGCTAGTTGCCGGGTAGCAATGATTCCCCGATCTATCATCTGTTCACGAGACATCAGCCCATCCAGATATTCCCAGACCTGACGATAGCCCACACATCGCATAGAAGGCAAATCTAAATTCAGATCTCCCCTGGCGCGTAGGGCTTCGACTTCCTCTATAAGGCCAAGTTCCAACATCTGGTAAAAACGTTGTGCAATTCTTTGTTTCAATAAATCACGATTTTCAGGAAAAAAGGCAATTTTTACAATTTTGTAGGGTAAGGCCTGTGATTTTTGCGCTTGCCAGAATTCGGTTAATGTTTTGCCCGAAACCTCAAACACCTCTAGTGCCCGTTGAATGCGTTGCGGATCATTAGGGTGAATTCGCTCAGCCGAAACCGGGTCGATACTTGCCAGCCTGTCATGCATTACCTGCCAGCCATATTGTTTTGCATCGTCTTCAAGCTGCGCGCGTATCGCTTCATCCGCTGCAGGTAATTCTGACAAACCTTCCTGAAGTGTTTTGTAATACAACATAGTTCCACCTACTAGCACAGGTGTTTTACCACGACTCAAAGTCGACTGTATTTCCCTTAATGCATCCTCTCGAAAGTTACCTGCGGAGTAGGATTCACTGGGGTCAATAATATCAATTAACTTATGGGGGGCACGCCGCAGTGTTTCAGCGTCTGGCTTGGCTGTACCTATATCCATTTCACTATATACCAGTGCCGAGTCAACACTGATCAACTCACAATCAAACTGCTCGACACAGGCAACCGCCAGATCGGTTTTGCCTGCTGCGGTGGGGCCCATGATGAAAATTACTGTGGGAGTTTCGGCAGTATTTAGATTTTCTGGGTGCTGGATGATTAAATCATTCATTTTTAAGTCGTAGGTCGTAGGTCTTAGGTCAGAAGCTTTTTACGACTTACGACCTACGACGTGTTTTTACTGCCCCCGCATAAACCATTTATCCATGGCATCCAGACTGAACTCGGTCCAGGTGGGGCGGCCATGGTTGCATTGACCACTGCGTTCGGTTCGCTCCATATCCCTTAACAGCGCATTCATTTCTGGTATGGTCAAACTCCTATTGGCTCTGACTGAACCATGACAGGCCATGGTGCCTAACACAGCATTCATAGCATTTTTTATGCGCTCTGAGCTGCCATAACTGACTAAATCTGACAATACATCTCGCACCAGCATTTCCGCATTAGCTCTGGCGAGAATAACCGGAATCTGACGAATACGAATGGATTCCGGCCCACTTCGATCCAGTTCAAACCCCAGGTTAGAAAAGAGCTCGCTTTGCTCTTCAGCCAGCTCTGCTTCTTTCTCACTTAAATTCATACTAATTGGCACCAGCAAGGGCTGCGATGCCAGCGTGCCTTCTTCCATTGACTGCTTTAAGCGCTCATAGGTTATACGCTCATGGGCTGCATGCATATCTACTACCACCATACCACTTGCGGTTTGCGACAATATAAACACCCCATGCAACTGAGCAACCGCAAAACCCAGAGGGGGAATATGCTGCTCTTCTTCTGCTGCTCCCGCCTCAGTAGCCAGTGCTGCTGATTCATTTGCAGACAAACCGCGGGATAAATTCGAGTAGGCCTGTATCTGCTCTTCAACCTGCAGGGCCATATTGTTTTGATGGGTTGGGCCAGAATAGCCTCTGCCCTGAAATCCACCCATACCTGGTGATGATAATGGCGCATTAAAATTATTATTCACGGCTTCACCTGGCGAATTGAATACTGATGCCCCGGTTATGGCTGGGTCTATTGAATCAGCATCGCCTGACTCAGGTCGAATATCCGCCAGTGCTTTATGAATGCCTCTAAACAGGAAATCATGCACTAAACGACCTTCACGAAAGCGCACCTCATGCTTGGTCGGGTGTGCATTAACATCCACCTGCGCCGGATCAAGCTGCAGATAAAGCACATAGGCCGGATGACGACCATGATAAAGCACATCGTGATAAGCCTGGCGCACAGCATGGGTCACCAGTTTGTCACGAATGATTCGTCCATTCACAAAAAAATACTGCATATCAGCCTGTGATCGGGAAAAGCTGGGCAGCGCAATCCAGCCATGCAGTTTTAAGTTGGCGGCTTCAAAACTCATATACTGAGACTGCTCAATAAAAGCTTTGCCACACACCTCGGCAATGCGCTGCTCCATGGATTCTTTATCCTGAGCGGCTCTCCATTGTTTTATCGCACGCTGATTGTGCATTAGTGTGACATCCACATCGGAGTGACTCAGCGCAATTCGTTTAACCACATCTTCCAGATGATTAAACTCTGTTTTCTCGGTGCGTAAAAATTTGCGTCGTGCGGGTACATTATAAAAAAGATCCCTGACCTCAATTGTTGTACCTTCACTATGCGCTGCGGGTGAGACTTCAGCAGACCGCTCGTCCTGCCCCTGCACTTTATAACCCTCTGCATCTGCCTGGCGAGAGGTAATACTCATGCGGCTTATCGATGCAATACTGGGCAGGGCTTCACCGCGAAATCCTAAGCTCTGAACATGCTCCAGATCATCTAAATTTCGAATCTTACTGGTAGCATGCCGAGACAGGGCCAGTGCCAGATCCTCTTTATGAATGCCGTTGCCGTTATCACGAATCCGAATCAGCTTAATACCGCCCTGCTCTATATCGATTTCAATTTTAGTCGAACCCGCATCCAGACTATTTTCCAGCAACTCCTTAACCACAGAGGCTGGCCGCTCAACCACTTCACCTGCGGCGATCTGGTTAATAAGCTGATTAGGCATTTGCTGAATACGTTTAGAGGTGTTTGGCTTGGACATTGGGATCTTGGTGAACTAAAAGAGGAGAGTTTAACAAGGTTTCGGACTGATAAAAAGAAATGGAAAATGTTTGTGAGTGACAGCTTAGGCGCATCACGCTCGGGGTCAGACCTCCGCTTTTTGAGCTCTGCCCCCTGTTGTGATACCACAGAGATTGGCAGCGTCGGTTTATAAATCCGTAGAACTTTAGGTGGTATCAATACAGAAGACAGGCTCAAAAAGCGGAGCTCTGACCCCGAGCCTGTCAATCAAACGGGATTTGATCTATCAGGCTGGTGAAGTTGATAACCTGTTAACTAACTGGAATATATAGCTTTTTACCAATTCGCAGATCATCACTACGTAGTGAATTACGCGTGCGTAGATGCGACACTGGCAAATGATACTTATCACAAATCTGCGCCAGCGTATCACCTTTCTTGATTGTGTAATGATCCTGAGCCTCAGACAGCCAGGTACCAGGCGGTGCCTTACGTGCAAAATAGTCATTCACACCACGCAAAATAGCTTTCGCCAGTTTATTCTGGTGTGCGGTGCTACGCAGCTTACGCTCTTCTTTAGGGTTCGAGATAAACGCTGTTTCCAGTAATATTGCAGGAATATTAGGTGCTTTAAGCACAGCAAAACCCGCCTGCTGTACTTTCTTTTTATGTACACGTCCCACTCTGCCTAACTCTCTTAACACTTCATCACCAATATCAAGGCTTGATTCAATCGTCCCTGTTAGCGATAAATCGAGCAGCACCTGACGCACCATTTCATCTTTATGATTCAGGTCGACATCACCAAATAACAGATCAACCTTGTTTTCTTTTTCTGCTAGTAATCGTGCAGATTCAGAGCTTGCACCACTCACTGAGAGCGCATATACAGAAGCACCTCTGGCGCGGGCGTCGGGAAATGAATCTGCATGTATAGAAATCATTAAATCAGCATTTAACTCATGCGCACGCTTAATTCGATCGCGCAAACGCATGAAGCGGTCTGAACCACGGATAAGCTGTGCCTTCATACCTTTGGTAGAGTCTACGACACGCTTGAGACGGCGTGCAATCTGTAGTGTCACGTCTTTTTCATTTGTACCCAGGCGCCCCGTTGCACCGGGGTCTCTACCACCGTGTCCTGGGTCTATCGCCACAATGACATCACGTAATTTTTTCTTTTTCGCAACGGCCTTAGGTTTAGCAGAGCCCGCTGGCTCTTTTACATCAATAACCAGGCGATGGCCGTTATTACCTTTGGGTTCCAGCAAAAAGCTGCTTGGAGTAGAACGATTATTAAGATCCAGCACAATACGCAAATCATTAACATTACGCACACCGGTACGAATACCTTTAAGCTGAGAGCTATGCAGCTCTTCCAGTACCCCGGCATTCATTAATCGTGTCTGTTTTAAATCAAGCACCAGTCGTTCAGGTTTATGCAAAGCAAATAGTGAGTGCTCAACCGCACCATCCAGGTCAAAGACCAGACGGGTTTTATTCGGCTCTCGCGACATGCGAATATTTTTCACATTGATATGCGAACTCGCTGCCTGCGACAATACTGGCGCAGCCGCAAGGGCACCTACACCGGCTATGCGGCTAGTTAGTTGTGTTAAAAATTTTCGTCTCTGATTTTCCATGCCACACCTCAATACTACCCAGTACTTCTAAGTACTCACGCTTTTATCATTTAAAGTCTGGCTCAACGTAGTTACATCTAGCAGAAAGATTAAAGTTTATGAGCCTTGTTTATGTAGTTTGGCAAATTCTAGAAGAAAAGCAAGTGCGAATTGTTAATTTTATTAACAATTTTAATGAGATAGGCGATATACCTAAACTAATTAGTTAGATATTTCCTGAATAATAGCCCGGCCTTTATCCGTATTAGCCGTAATAACACAGCACCTTCCCTGCACCCCAGACTCTGTCTGGTAGCTTAACTGACAAAGTAAATCGGCTTCGGGTAAATACCCTTCAGCTTTCTCTGGCCACTCAATCAGGCAGATAGATTCACCATCAAAATAGTCTCGGCCACCAGCATACTCAAGCTCATCCGGGGTACCAAGCCTATAAAGATCGAAGTGGTATATTTGCTGGTTATCAATGAGATAGGGCTCAACCAGGGTGTAAGTTGGGCTTTTTACATTACCCCTGAAACCCAATGACTGCAGAAAACCACGTACCAGGGTTGTTTTACCCGCACCGAGGTCACCCTCAAGAAAAACAACACATCCGGGCGGTGTATATTTTGCGATATTTGCTGCAAGTTCTAATTGCGCCGTCTCATCTTTTAGAAAAAGGCTAAAATTAGACACCCTTATTTCCCTTGCCAGGCACAGGATTTATTAACTGGCGAATATGTGGGTACAAATCACTGGCCACAAGACCAACCTGACCTTTTGTAGCAGCGATATCAGCTGCAATACTGTGAATACACACCCCTAATCGACTCGCAGTCTGCATATCATAGCCCTGTGCTAATAAGGCCCCCAAAACGCCACTTAGCACGTCTCCCATGCCTGCTGTTGCCATACCAGGATTACCATAAGGGCATAACTGCGCCAGGCCACCGGGTGACTGTACAATACTGCCAGCACCTTTTAATAAAATGTACCCACCATATTTTTGTTGCAGCAACTCCGCACTGCTAAAGCGTGAATCCTGAATACAGTCAGAGGTTTCACCCAGCATCTCCCCTGCTTCACCTGGGTGTGGAGTGAGTATCCAGTCATCACGTCGACCATCTTCCTCACTCAACAGGCGTAAAGCACCAGCATCCACCACTTTAGGTGCATCACAACCCAGTGCATCGGACAATAAATTCTGTGACCAGTGACTATCCGATAGACCTGGCCCTACAACTATCGCATTAACTTTAGACAATAACTCCGCCGGCACATGCCCGTCTCCGGAAGAAATCAACATGATTTCTGGTTGCATTGACAGAACCACAGGCGCATGAAGCGCATGTGTCACCACAGTCACCAGACCAGCGCCAGCACGAAGTGCCGCTTCTGCTGTCAAACGGATTGCACCGGGCATCCCCCAGTCCCCACCCAGTATTAACAAGTGTCCACACTGGTGTTTGTAGGCACTGGCTTTGCGTTTTTTAAGGCTGCTTTGCAATTGAGACCAGTTTAATAAATGTGCCTGTGCGGGCTGTTTTGCATAAATGTTTGCAGGCAAGCCTAAATTTTCAAACACCAGCTCACCACAGTGATCCACCCCATTATGCGTAAACAGACCTTTTTTAAGCCCAACAAATGTCATTGTCGAGGTTGCACGAATAGCATGCCCCGCGACACGCCCCGTATCGGCATAGATCCCAGATGGTATATCCACCGAAATAACCGGCTTGCCACTGTTATTAATCGCATCAATGGTCTCAGCCCATTCGCCATCAACATCTCGAGACAGGCCAGTACCTAACAATGCATCAATAATCACATCGGATTTCTGTAATAACTCATCAGAGCACTCAACCTTCTGATGACCTCTTGCATGCCACTCTTTCCAGGCAAACTTCGCATCCCCCTGTAACTTATTAATCCCCACCAGACTAACAACACTGACTTTTAACTTTGCCTGCATGGCCAGCCAGGCAAAGATATAACCATCACCTGCATTATTACCTGAACCACAGAATACCGTGACATGTTTGGCCAGCGGATATTGATCCTGAAAATAATTAAACAGGGCCTTGCCCGCCCGCTTCATTAATTCATAACCGGCAATGTTGTATTGATTTATGGCGATTGAATCTAAATTACGTAGGGCCTCTGCACTGTAAAGCGTAGATGGGAGTGGTTTTTTGGGTGTCTGGTTTGATTTCATGGGGGTCATGATGCGCAATTACGGGGGTAAAATCAATATTGTGTTTTTTTTGTTTTTTTTATGCTTCGATTTGCTAGTTTTAAGTGCTGAACGTTTGGTGCTCTTTTAGTTTTCGTGTTTCGCCTGCTGGCGCCTTACTTTTCTTACAACAGCGTAAGAAAAGTAAGCAAAAGAACGCCGTCCATAGTGCTTGCCCTCATAAAAAGCGATGAGGGTTCCCGAAAATTGTGCTGGGAGCTTCTAGTAGCATTCTAACCTGTTAGTTTGTTGCTCTTTTTCCGGGTCGGTCAGATGCGCCGTCCAGGCTTATCTGCCCTCAAAATTACATCCCTGTAATTTTGCCCCTGGAGGGATACAATTTTCGGCAAGCTCCAGTGGAGGTAAATCAAAAGCAAGATCAAAGTCAAAAGATTGTGGGAAACCGAATGGTTTCAGCTCTTGTTTTGCTTTTTTTTTACGCTTTTGATCTTGATGTTGTCCCCATCAGCCAAGCTGATGAAGGCGTGATTTTTGTGGGGCTTTCCGCAGCAGCTGTTTGAGCGAATCATGTTTTTTATAATTCGTGAGCTCCGCAGCGGCCACAAAAATCGGGACTGAAGAAGGCACTTTTATTTCGCTGTTTAAATAAAAGCTTGGATATCGGGGCGGCACTTTCTTGCTTACTTCTTTGCTGCTGTTGGTAAAGAAGTAAGGCGCCAGCAGGCGAAACTTGAAAATTAAAAGAGTAAAAAACGTTCAGCACTCAAAAAGAGCAAATCGAAGCATAAGAAGCATAAATGGAAAAAGTCGCTGGATCCCCGCCACAAGCATGCCGGAATGACAAAGAAGTTTGATATTTTTTATGACAGGTATTACATCAAATATAAAATGAATAAGGAATTATCTGATAAAAGATAAAAACTCTCCTTCTAATTCCTCCGCCAACACATTACCCCCCTTAACCCGCAACAACTCAATCGCACACTCCGCAGTACACATACCACCCTCCACCTGATTACGCCGTAAGTTATAACTGGAGGATTGATCCACAGATAGCTGAATACGCGGAAGCTGTTGCAGATAAGGACTACGATTAAAAATCTTACGCGCCTCCTGCCAGGTACTATCAATTAAGATAAAATTTTCAAAATCCGCAGCGTCAACCGCAGAGCGCTCATCCGCAAGTTCATTCACTTCTGGGTAAAGTAATGCCATTTTTTCAGAATTTATTAAATCAAGTAAGAGTGGATCGGGTTGAGTGCGCTGCCATATTATTATTTGAGTATTGGCAACGACTTTCTGAACTAGATGACCAGTGTTAGTGGTCTTTTGAATTTCACGGGAATGGGTTAATAGAATCAGCTTCATGCATGGGTATTTTACACATCAGGTAAGTAAATCATACCTGCAACAAAACCTGATTAAGCAACACTAATTTGATTACGCCCTTCATTCTTTGCTGCATACATAGCCGAATCTGCACGATCAAATAAACTGTGACGATTATCCTGGCTTTTTAAACAGGCCAAACCAATGCTCACTGATAAGTCGAGTTTCTTACCTTTAACACTGATATCGATATCCCTGACTGCCTCAAGTATTCTATCGGCAATAACATAAGATCTTTCGCAATCTGAATTGGCCAGTAAAATAACAAACTCTTCACCACCATAACGAAACAGCATATCTGTTGTACGAATGCAGCCCTGGATGCTGTTTGAAACCGTTTTTAGAACTTCATCACCCGCACTATGGCCATAATTATCATTCACTTTTTTAAAGTGATCGATATCAACCACCAGTATGGTAAATTCCTGACCATGACGATGCGACAAATTAATTTCACGCTCTAACGACTCATCAAATGTTGAGCGATTTCTCACCCCGGTCAGCGCATCTGAGTGTGCAAGCAGGCTGGCCTTTTTATACTCAATTGCATTACGTAATGGATAAATGAGTAAGGTTAATAAATTTTCCAGTAGCACCAGCTCAGATTCAACAAACTTACGACCACGAAACACTTCCAGGGTGCCCATATTAGTTTGCTCAACTTTTAGATTATAGGTACAGCTATGTCCCTTTTGACGAGCATACTGAACATTCGCGGCAGGCTCTTCACAGGTATATGAATAACCATCGAATAACAAATATGAATGAATATGTTCCATAAACTGGCTGACTACCCAGTCTATATCCAGTGACACCTGCAAGCGCATCGACAGATCAAGATAAGCCTGTTGCTGAATTTCACGTGAATAGCTTTTTTTGTCAGATTTTTCACAATTGCTAAATAAGCTCTTAACCTCTTTCAGCTCTTTGATCATTTCCTGGGTTGAAGTTTGGCTCTGCACTGGCATTGGATTGCTTCCTAATTAATACTTAATCACCAATACTGCGAAAACCATACCAAGTCCACATTTATATTAAAGATGTAATATATATCAATAACTTACGATTAGATATCTCTGATATAACACTCTATATAATCACTGAAACCAGACAAATACAGTAGTAGATAAGGAGAATGACAGATTTCTGACGGCAATTTTTTGCCGCAGAAGAGGCCAGAGATCAGGCCTGGGTAACTTGATGACTACTCAGGCACCGCAAGTAAACAGGCACCAACTGAGCCAGGCAAACAGGTCTCACCATTCACCCAGGTCGTATGATCAAAAATCGCATGTTTAAGAATCGCCCCCTGCAATTGGCTACCCACCAGTTCAGCATAGGAAAGATTGGCACCTGTAAGATCCGCGCCCTGTAAATTCGCCTGTCGCAGGTTTGCACCCTTCAAATTAGTGTACTGAAGATTTGCTGATAGTAATATGGCCTGGGATAAATTTGCATAGGCGAGATCAGCTCCCTGTAACTGCGAAGCAGAAAGGTCTGCAGCTTCCAGTTTGGCGCTGCGAAAATTCACCCCTTTAAGGTTTCGACTGCGTAGTGCTTCACCCTGCTTATTACACCCAGACCAGTTAATGCCCGGTTGTGCCAGCGCAGTACAATCCGCAAGACTCACCTCTTTATTTCCCTGTGTGATAAGAAAAACACCAATCAAAGTAAGAACCACAAAAATAGCAATACTGAAATAGACAATACGTTTCTTTGGCTGGGTGTTGTAACGATTGAGCACATCATCACGCATTTGACGATGCAAGCGCACTATCTGCTCTTCATCATCACGACGCTCATCAAAATCATCTTCTCCCGCATGCTCTGAGCTACGCTCATCTTCACGAATACGCGCCAGCATTAATGCACGATTACCTTGTTCAGTACCCGCCTCTTTTACCACTTCTGGTACCATCGCGGGATAACTTTTAACAGGAGCCCAATGAACTTTATCCTGACTAACCAGAGCTTCCTGGGTAATACGCCCTAGAATTAAAAAGCGCCCTATCAACTTATTCGGAAAGGGTCCCTGAACACGTTCTCCATGTTTGATATACCAACGGGCTTTATTTTTTTTAATCATAAAAAATCACTTGAAGCTGAAATACACATTATCCCCAGGCGAAGTACTTGGAAATATTGAGTATATTTGACCACTTTTAACCATTATTGAAGCATTAACACCTTAGATTATAGTGAAAGAATCCAGTTTCTTGCCTGATCTAATTCATCATAAGGAAATTGTTTCAATTGTGCATCAACAAAATGACCGGCGAGCGATTCAAATAATGACCCCACCATTGAATCTGATACCAGAGCAATACGTTTAATTTTCTGATGATGATTTTTTACAAATTTTAAATGCGATACGAATGCCGCAAAGGAATCCCAGCCGGGAAAAGACTCTGTATGAATTATTAGTCCGTTTAACTGCCCTGCTGATTCAATTAGTGGGTCAATTTCAGACGAGGCCGCTAAAAAATCTTTTTCATTAAGCGCCCCAACAGGCTCAAGCAAAGCAAGCGTATTTTCTCGATCCAGTTTTACAATTAACATGACTCATCTCTGCTTTTGTTATTTCGAGGGTAAATTATTCAGTTATTAAAGTTAACTAAATAATAGCAGAGTCATACTTAATATATATTCCTGCATTGTCACAGCAATATTTATCAGCTATTTAAGGTTTTAAGACTGTAATGCCCCCCATATAGGGCAACAAAACTTCAGGCACATTAATGCTGCCATCAGCTTGCTGATAGTTCTCCAGTACAGCAACCAGTGTACGACCAACCGCTAACCCTGAACCATTAATAGTGTGTAATAATTCCGGTTTGCCCGTTTGCGGATTACGCCAGCGTGCACTCATGCGGCGTGCCTGAAAATCCTGAAAATTACTACATGAGGAAATTTCACGATAAGCCTGCTGACCAGGCAACCACACTTCCAGATCCATTGTTTTTGATGCCGAGAAACCGGTATCTCCTGCGCATAGAGTTAACAAACGATATGGCAGATTCAGTTTCTGCAATACCGCTTCTGCGTGCCCGGTTAATTCATTAAGGGCCGCCCATGAATCTTCTGGTTTAACTAACTGCACCATTTCTACTTTTTCAAACTGGTGCTGGCGAATCATACCGCGAGTATCACGACCATAAGAACCAGCCTCAGACCTGAAGCAAGGGGTATGCGCAGTCATCTTTACCGGCATATCTTTGGCATCAATAATTTCATCACGGGCGATGTTGGTCACAGGCACTTCAGCGGTTGGGATCAGGTAGTATTCACTGTCGCCGTTTAAGGCAAACAGATCTTCTTCAAACTTGGGTAACTGACCGGTGCCCCTTAAGCTGTCCGCATTCACCATAAACGGAACATACACTTCCTGATAGCCATGCTCACGTGTATGCAGATCCAGCATAAACTGAATTAAGGCACGGTGCAGACGCGCCATATCGCCACGCATCACTACAAAACGTGAACCGGTTAATTTGGCAGCGGTTTCAAAATCTAACCAGTCATTAGGTGCACCCAGCTCAACATGATCTTTTGCTTCAAAATCTAAAGCCGTGGGCTCTCCCCACTTTTTAACTTCAACATTATCGTCTTCAGATTTACCAGCAGGCACAGAGTCATCTAACAGATTGGGCATGCCCATCATCATGCTGTGAATTTGCTCTTGAGCTTCATCCAGTTTTTTCTTTGCCGCATCTAACTCATCACCCAGATTAGCGACTTCAGCCAATAGAGGTTCAATATTTTCACCCTGGGCTTTGGCTTTACCGATGCCTTTGGATTTGGTATTGCGCTCGTTCTGTAATTCCTGAGTTTTTACAGAGAGTTCTTTTCGCTGAGCCTCGAGTTCATTAAACTTGTTGATATCAAGTTCATAACCGCGGATTGCTAATTTTTTAGCAATGGAATCTATATCGTTTCTTAGTAGTTTTTGATCTAGCATGTTTAATTCTGTTTTTTATAAAAATATTTACTTCGTCATTCCCGAATGCTTGTGTCGGGAATCTAGCGACTTTGATTAACTTCAGGTCACTGGATCCCCGACACAAGCATTCGGGGATGACGGGCTATGTATTGATTTCATCCCATAAATCCAACCAGTAGGGATTCTTTTTCTGTATTAATCTTTTCTTCCAGTTTCTATTCCATTTTTTGATTACTTTTTCTCTAGCAATCGCAGACTCCATATTTTCACATAATTCATAATAAACCAGATGAACCACATCATACTTCTCGGCAAAGCCTTCAACAAACTTTTCTTTATGTTGCCAGATTCTTTTCACTAAGTTACTGGTCACACCAGTATATAAAGTTCCATTTCTGCCCGAAGCTAAAATATATACGGCAGGCTGCTTTTCATTCATGCAAATTCCTTTTGCTTTAAATATTAAGTAACTTCTTCGTCATCCCCGAATGCTTATGTCGGGGATCCAGCTACCTTAAGTTATTCAAAGTTACTAGATTCCCGACATAAGCATTCGGGAATGACAAACACTAAACCATACTCTTAGCCCACGCCGCCCCAAGCCACGCAGCCCCAATACACACCGTCACATTCAACAACACATTTAAAAACGCTTTCTGCACATACCCCTGCTCAAGCAAATGCAATGTATCCCATGAAAAAGTAGAAAAGGTCGTCAGCGCACCAAGCACTCCAACCACTAGCCCAAGCTTTATTTCCTGTGACACATTAAACTTTTCCACCAGTAAAATAGACAGCAGGCCTATTGCTAATGAACCAATAACATTTACCACTAAAGTACCATAGGGAAAGCTTCGACCAAACCAGTGATATATACCAGAAGAAATCGAGTAACGAAGCACTGCACCCAGTGCTCCGCCCATGGCAACAAATAGTAGCGCCTTCAAAGCTTTACCTTAAATTGCAATAATGGGGATTACTTTATCCGCAACGTCTTTATACTCAGGTAATTCATGGAAGTTCAGGTAACGATAAATATCAGCGGACATTGGCTCAATATCTTTCACGTGCTTTAGATATTCTTCCATCGTCGGAATATGGCCAAGAATTCCCGCCACTGCACTCAACTCTGCAGACGCCAGATAAACATCCGCACCATTACCTAAACGGTTAGGAAAATTTCGTGTTGAGGTTGACATAACCGTTGAGTTATCAGCAACACGTGCCTGGTTACCCATGCATAGTGAACAGCCCGGCATTTCGGTACGCGCACCGGCTTTACCAAAGATACTGTAATAACCTTCTTCTGTTAACTGATGCTCGTCCATTTTTGTTGGTGGAGCAATCCACATACGCGTCGGAATATTACTAACATTTTCCAGCACTTTACCTGCGGCACGGTAATGTCCAATATTGGTCATGCACGAACCGATAAACACTTCATCAATTTTAGTGCCGGCAACATCCGATAAGGTTTTCACATCATCTGGGTCATTCGGGCAAGCTAGAATGGGCTCTTTAATTTCGTTTAGATCAATCTCGATAATTTCAGCATATTCCGCATCCGCATCCGGCTCAATCAACTGTGGATCTTTTAACCAGGCTTCCATCGCTTCAATTCTGCGTTGCAGTGTGCGCTTGTCTTCGTAACCATTGGCTATCATCCACTTCAACAGTGTGATATTTGAATTAAGATACTCTATGATTGGCTCTTTATTTAAACGAACCGTACAACCATTAGCTGAGCGCTCAGCAGATGCATCAGATAATTCAAAAGCCTGCTCAACTTTCAAATCCGGCAAACCTTCAATTTCTAAAACACGGCCATTAAAAACGTTCTTCTTGCCTTTTTTCTCAACCGTTAACAGGCCTTTCTGAATCGCTACATATGGAATGGCATTGACCAGATCACGCAGGGTCACACCCGGTTGCATTTCACCTTTGAAACGCACCAGCACTGACTCAGGCATATCAAGTGGCATTACACCTAAAGCAGCACCAAATGCTACCAGGCCAGAACCTGCTGGGAAACTGATGCCCATGGGGAAACGGGTATGCGAGTCCCCTCCTGTGCCTACGGTGTCTGGCAGAATCATACGGTTTAACCATGAGTGAATAATGCCGTCACCTGGGCGCAGAGCCACACCTGAGCGCGTCTGCATAAAATCAGGCAGGTTGTGCTGAAGGTTTATATCAACCGGTTTTGGATAAGCGGCTGTGTGACAGAAAGACTGCATCACTAAATCTGCAGAGAAACCTAAACAGGCCAGCTCTTTTAATTCATCTCGAGTCATTGCACCGGTAGTATCCTGAGAACCCACAGTGGTCATACGAGGCTCACAGTAAGTGCCCGGACGAATACCTTCTACGCCACAGGCACGACCAACAATCTTCTGTGCCTGGGTAAAACCTTTACCTGTATCTTTTGGATCAACAGGGCGCAGGAACACATCTGAAGGCTCAAGCCCCAGATGATCACGTGCTCGTGCTGTTAATCCGCGACCAATAATTAGAGGAATTCGGCCATTGGCACGAACTTCATCCGGCATGGTTGATGGACGTAAATCAAACTTACACACTTCACTACCATCTTCCGCCAGGATCACACCGTCAAAGGGTCGAATACGGATAACCTGGCCGGTTTCCATTTTATCGACATCACATTCTATCGGTAATGCACCTGAGTCTTCTGCGGTGTTAAAGAAAATAGGCGCAATCTTTCCACCCAGCACCACACCACCTTCGTGCTTATTGGGTACAAATGGAATCTCTTCACCCATGTGCCATAACACTGAGTTAATCGCAGATTTACGTGAAGACCCCGTACCCACCACATCACCAACATAGGCAATTGGGTGACCTTTCTTTTTCAGCTCTTCGATAGTCTCTAATGGTTTTTCCATCTTGGTCGCCAGCATAGACTTGGCGTGAAGTGGAATATCTGGGCGACTCCAGGCTTCAGTGGCTGGTGATAGATCATCGGTATTAGTCTCACCTGGCACCTTATAAACCGTTACCGTAATTTCTTCTGGCATCTCAGGCTTGCTGGTAAACCACTCAGCATCGGCCCATGACTGAACAACCTGTTTGGCGAATTCATTGGTCCTGGCTTTCTCAGATACGTCATGAAACGCATCATAAATCAGTAAGGTACGTGACAGGGCTTTAACCGCTGTTGGTGCCGTAACCTCATCATCCAGACAGTCTATTAGTGGCTGAATGTTATATCCGCCAAGCATTGTACCCAGTAGTTCAGTTGCATATTCACGTGATATCGTCTCGCAGTCAGTGTCGCCTTTGGCTACATCTGATAAAAAGGCAGCCTTAACATAGGCCGCCTGATCAACGCCGGGGGGCACGCGATGTACCAGTAGATCCATCAATTGCTGGGTATTTTCTTTGCCCGGGTTTTTAATTAGTTCGATTAGCTCTGCCACCTGCTGGGCATCGAGAGCTAATGGCGGAAGATTTTCTGCTGCGCGTTCTTCAACATGTTTTCGATAAGCTTCGAGCACAATGGATCCCTTAATTCTTGATATAAAATTGATAATAAAATTCAAATTAGCCGAATATTATACATCATCATCTTACAAAGACGGTTATTTCAGAGGTAAATCAAGCTGATAAATCAGTAAAGCCCCATCATATAGACTTTAAAAAAACCACATGGAGTGGGCTTTTAGTCGCATTCACAGCAATACTCGCCTAGTTTAGCTGATTAAGGGTTTCCAGCGTAATATCCGAGTAGCGTAAAATTTGCCCGCCATAACGCTGTTTAAAGGCCTCACTGGACGGCATATCAGAGAAACTGGCAATAGTGTGCCCCATAGCCCCTTTCAGGCCATGGCCAATCACATAAAAGGCAGACCTGGCGTCGGTATAAACCGCTGCCGTATGCTGTGGATTATCCCAGTCGGTTTTACTCATATCATGAACAAACACGGCTGCGATATTCGGTACCACATCAGGCTGCAGTAAATATGCGAATAAATCTCTAGTGGAACAGAAGTGGCTTGGAGTTTTCTGGCGACGTAAATATGACTGACCTTTTGGGCCTGCAAAACGAGTGACATACATTCCACATAAATGACACGCTTGACCTTCTTCCACGTCTACAGCTTGCAGGTGATTAACTGGTGTTTGATTTTTCTCACAGCCGATCAACAAAGCAAAGATCAATATGGGTATTATTCTAATAAAATTTTTCATATTTACACTCTTACACCAGGCACTTCATCTTACATAAATTTTTAACCGAAACACATGAGCTTTGCTTGCAAAACCATTTAACTCCTCGCAAAAGCATCAGGGTATTACGAACAGGTAAAGATTCATCGTTTATTAAATCGCCATACTGCTAACCAATAGGGCACCAAGAGCCAGGCAAACAAACTAACAAATAGAACCACAGGTTGTATTAAACCCTGCTCAGCAATAGAGGCCAGTCCGGACTGAACCTGAGTCGCTTCAAAACTGGAAAGGTTTATCAAACGAAAAATATCTGTTGGATTCAGTAATAACAAATATGAAAAAACGCCATCCCCAACACCACCACCTGTGGCCACTAATACGCCAAGTAACAAAAGATCAAAAACAAAAACAAACGCAAACCAGACAATTAAAGCGACACCAGTAGCACGACTTTTTTCATTACTGGTCACACTAATCAAATAGGCCATGGCGACAAACACCCAACCCAGCAAAATAGAGCTGACAATAAATACTGAATAACTGGTGAGTAACTCTTCTATGCTGGCAAGCGGGGAAAATATTGCAATTAAAAACCCGGCTGAACCAAAACCAATGAAGGTAGCCAGCGCCATGATTCCTGCATGGCCAATAAACTTACCGGCCATTAACTGGCTTCGTTGTAATGGATAAGTTAAAAGTAAAATCAGCGTACCCTGTTCATCCTCACCCACAATGGAGTCATAGGCGAGTATTAACGCAATTAAGGGAATTAAAAAAATAGCCAGGCTGGACAGACTTACCACAGTAGTTGATAAAGATGCAAAACCTACGCTACCGGAAGCTGCAGTTCCAAAATAAGAAATTCCCATAGCAAACAGCGCAAGAACAATACTGATGCCCGCTACCCAGCGATTTCGCAAACCATCTCGAAATTCTTTTTTCGCAACAATTAGAATTTTATTCACGGACATCTCCATTGCCATTATTCGTAAGCTGACGATTATAAAACTGATAAATCGATTCAAGTGACGGCGCATTTATTTCCAGATCATTCACACTGTTCTCACTCATTATCTTTTTAAGTAGAGGCACTTTTTCACTCAGCGGACAGGTAAATATATACTGGCTGGCGTTAATACGTTGTAACGATACGTTATTATCTGAAACATTCTGCAACCAGCCAGTTTCTTCAATACGCCCATGAACCCTGATTTGCATAGGTAACTGTGTTTGTTGACGTAAACTTTGCAAATCCCCATCAGCAAGCACACAGCCTTTCGCCAATATGACTGCTCTGTCGATATGCTCTTCTATGCCAGACAATACATGCGAACATAAAATAACAGTTGTACCCTGTTGCTTTAACTTATCGATGGTCAGATAAAGGTCATGTGTTGCAACCGGATCAAGCCCCACCGTCGGCTCGTCCAGAATCAATAGACCCGGCCTGTTTAATAAAGCTTGCGCTAAACCCAGGCGTTGTCGCATTCCTTTAGAGTAGGTTTTGAGTTTTCTATGCGCCGCATGAGCGAGCCCCACATCCTCAAGCAACTGGTTTTTTTCTTTTTTATCTGCGCCTTTTAACGCCGCAAAATAACTCAATGTCTCCATACCCGTTAGCTGAGGATAGAAACTTAAATTTTCTGGCAGGTAACCCGTTTTGTTGCGAATTTTATTCGCATGCTCGGTACGCAAAGGATCTCCGCCAAACACACTGACACTACCCGCATTCGCTTTAAGCAGACCTAACAGCAATTTCATTGTGGTGGTTTTACCTGCACCATTGTGACCCAGCAGCCCTACCACCTCGCCTTCTGGCACATGTAAATTAATATCACTTAATGCACGAAAATTTCCATAATTGAGTTGCACATGATCTAGCTGTATTACACCATCACTCATTGAGCTGCCCCATTCATGGGTTGCATTAATGGAAAACTATCTTTTACACCCGGACTTTTAAAAACAGGAAACTGGGTTTGCGACCACCTTAGCACCTGAACGGATGGACTGTTCATCAACAGTTTCGCCAAAGGGTATTTCCATAGCAATTTATCAATCGAATCGTTTGGTTCAAATGCAACATCACCAATACCATCTGCATTCCTGTCCCAGCCTAAATAATTACTCCAGTAGTTTCCTTTACCCGATATTGACCATTCCTGTTTACGATTAGCAACGTATTTAACCTGTATCTGATTACCCATAAAATCATTATTAAAAATTTTATTATTTTCCGAGCCCGCAGTTAAATGTATACCGATATCGCTATCCATAAACGTATTGCCAGAAATTGTATTAAACAAAGAGTTATAGATAAAAATAGATTTTCCTTCTGCCCCCATAATAGCTTCCCCTGCACCCGAAGTACCGGGCGAGACACCTTTTCTAACATGGACTACCTTATTATCTTTAATTTCACTATAAGTAATAAAATTTAACAAAATGCCATAATTCTGGTCATTATCTGAGACATTACCCATGACCTTAAGTGATTTAGACTGCATTAGCGCATAACCGGTACGCGTGTTTTTTGTTTTATTATTGCTCACTTCATTGTCATGTGAATACATATAATGAATGCCGTACCTTAAATCATGCAAATAATTTTCTCGAAGAAAATTATGCTGACTGGCCTCAATATAAATCCCGTCTCGGGTATGCCAGACTTCATTATTGATTATGTGTGCTCCACTGGTATTAAATAGATGTATCCCATTACCCCGATTCTGCGAGCGAACTTCAGTATTTGCACTCACCCTGTTACCTGTAACTTTTGCATTTTCACAGGCATCGAGAAACACCCCAAACAGGTTGTTTCGAAAAACATTATTTTTTATCAACACATGACTTGCAGATTTTTCTACAAAGATTGCCGCGTGCATATCGTTTAAACTCATACCAGAGTTCTGCAGCACAAAGCCTTCAACGGAAACATTTTGGGCTTTTATTGTAATAATATTACCCTTTCCATAACCATCTAAAACAACGGACTTATCAGCTTTTAGCTGCAAACTTTTATCTATTGTTATTTGTGTTTTGTACACACCCGGCTGAAACAATAACTCATCCCCTGATTTAGCCATATTAACCACCTGCTGCAAATCCATTTCTGGAGACACGGTTAATATCTCTGCCTGTGAGTTCAAGTTAAGAAAACTAAAAATCATTGCGGTTAATAGCTGTGTTGTTTTCATACTTAAACGTTTCAATAGCGAGTTTATTTATCATTCCCGGCACATGCGCTCGGGAATGACATGATGTTTAGTGAAAAATGGCCAGCTAAATCAGCTGGCCCTGTTAAACTATGCCTCAACAAACATTCGACCACGCATTTCCATGTGCATTGCATGACAGAACCAGTGACAATAAAACCACTGCACTCCCGGCTTATTTGCCTTAAACGTCACTGACGAAGTTTGTTGCGGCCCCACTTCCATACTCACACCATGATCAACCATAACAAAGCCATGGGTCACGTCTTCAATCTGATCCAGATTTGTGACCACAACCGTAACCTCATCGCCTTTTTTGACCGTGAAATTATCCATTCCAAACACAGGTGCCACTGATGTCATATACACGCGAACTTTTTTACCGTCACGAATCACTTTATTATCCGTCTCCAGGTTCACGCCATCTTTTTTAGCCATAGCCACCGTCGGTGCAAAGAACGGGTCATCACGCTTCCATAGTTTTGATGGTTTCATTTTGCTTCTGTGCACAATCATGCAGTCATGAGGTTCTGCAAACGCGGGTCCATCATGTACCAGCTTCATTTTCTCACCAGAAATATCGATCAGCTGATCGTTTTCTGCATGCAGTGGGCCAACGGGTAAGAATCGATCTTTAGAAAACTTACACAAAGCCACCAGCCATTTTCCATCGGCATCACGGGTCTCACCCATACTGGTATGATTGTGCCCAGGCTGGTAATGCACATCGAGTTTTTGCTTAATGTAGTTAACTTTCTTATTGGTATAGGCTTTGATTGCATCGTTCACATTCCACTTGGCAATCTGACTGTCAATAAACAAGGTAGTATAAGCATTACCACGCCCATCGAATGCGGTATGCAAAGGCCCCAGGCCCAACTCTGGCTCACCAACTATCGTATCTTCAGGTTTCTTTAGTTTACCTTTGAAATATTCATCAATTTTCTCAATTGAGATAATGGAAACCGTGGGTGACAACTTGCCATTAGCAACAAAGTATTTGCCATCAGGTGATGTATTTAATCCATGCGGGCTTTTTGGTACAGGAACGTACAATGTATATTTAGAACCTTTGCGCCCATCTACTACAGGAACTTTTGAATCCCCAATGGTTTTAAATTTACCGTCTTTAATAGCTTTTTCTATTAACGGAATATTAAACACAACCGCCCAGTCACGATCATTTCGCATAGTACCTGCAAGATCGGTAGCACCTTCTGAGTTATAACAGGTTGAACAGGCATACTTTCCGGTGTAATCCGCATCGGTATTATCCAGATTACCATCCACTAATACCTGCCATGCAACATCCATTGACTCAGCATCAATTGCATTAAACATGGTTTTATATTTCGATGGGTCATTCATGTCTCGTCCATCATTAGGATGAGGAATTCTGAACTCTGCATTGCAGAAAACATATTTTGTGTAGGGTGCTTTCTGCACACGTAAGCCGTGAATCGCTGACACATTTGGCACATGGGTTATCTTGTCGGTTTTCATAATGTCACAACGAATTCGTGCAACACGTGTATTGGCTTTGTCATTTATAAAAACATACTTACCATCATAACGGCCATCTTTCATACTCATGTGTGGGTGATGTGCATCACCGTTCAAATAGGGTCCGCCACCGCCTTCCATGATTTTTTTACTTTCATCGGTGATGCCCCAGCCTGTTGCACTATCAATATTAAAAACCGGAATACGCATGAGTTCTCGCATTGAGGGTAAACCCAGTATTCTGACCTCACCTGATTGACCACCACTCCAGAAGCCATAATATTCATCCAGCTCGCCGGGGCCGACATGAATGCTGGATGATTTTCCTTTTGCCACACTCACGCTGGGCAATAAACCTGTAGTTAAACCTGCTGCACCTGCCAGCGCCGTTGCATTAATAAACTGTCGTCTTGTAATACCTTCATTGTTTTCTGACATTTTGATCCCCTTCGTCTTCGATGATGTAGTTATATTGTTAAATTGTTTTTTATACAGCGGTTACTCCGCCCGTGCTCTCAACTGTCACCTTATAATCTTCAACTGCTTTATCAGTTTTTTCCTTACGTTTACGTTTTTTCACCAGAGGTGGGCACTTCCTGTTATCAAAATAAGTTACCTGACAGTCCATGCAGTAGTGACATTCATTTAAATTTATCCGTCCATTTTTTTCTATGGCTCGTATTTCACATTCATTGGCGCAAACCTGGCAGGGTTGACCACATTCTGTTCGACGCAACAACCAGTCAAACAAATGAAATTTTCCTGGAATAGCAATCGCTGCACCCAATGGGCATAGATATTTACAATAAAATTTTCGATTTACGATAGATATGAGTAATAACGCTACCGCATAAAATACATATGACCATTCACGGGCAAAATGCAGTGTTATGCTGGTTTTAAACGGCTCTATTTCAGCCAGTCTTTCGGCTTGTGCCAGTGATTGCAATGAAACACCAAACAAAGCCAGTAATATTATATATTTCAGAGCCCATAGACGTTCATGCACTGCAGCTGGAAACTCCCATTGCTTTATTTTTAAATTTCGGGAAACAATATTTATTAGTTCCTGCATAGCACCAAACGGACACAGCCAGCCACAAAATGGCCCACGCCCCCACAGCAACAAACTCATAGCGACAAAAACCCAAAGAACAAATATCATGGGGTCCATTAAAAAGGTTTGCCAGTTAAATTCATGCATGAGTGATTGCGCAAAAGTTAATACATTCACCACTGATAACTGGGCCAGCCCGTAATAACCAATAAAAACAATCGTAAAAATCAGAAAACCGATATGAAACCGTTTAAGAAACAGGGGATGCTTAACAACGATGTCCTGAAATAATAAAACCGTTGTTAACATGATCAGGGCAATGATCAATATTGTTACCTCAACACTTCGTTGCTCCCACAATAAAGCCCAGAGTGGTAAATCTTCATCCAGCGCTTTATTTTCTGTTACCGTGTAATAATCTACAGGCAACTCATAATCTGCATAAAAACTGGTAAACACACTTTTCAATGGCCCGGTTTGCCGACGCACCATTAGTTCAAGCTGAAACACATTTGCGGGAACCAGTTCATTAGCCTGACGAACAATAAAAATGGCCATCTCATCAAAATCAGGCATTGCCTCGGCATACACATCACTCAGACGAAAATAGTCTTTATCTCTGAAGGTAATAATTTTCCCTTCCTGATGTAACTGAATGCGGTCAAAAATACCGCCTCTAACAAAACCATTCCCCCTGAATGAATACATTCCATTCGCCATCAATGCAATCGCATGATCACCGGGTTTTATCTCTGACATCAGCCAGTTGTACTGATCTTCGCCGAGTAAGTTCTTTCCAATACTGGGCTGATTTAAATAGGCATAATAAAGATCTATGAACTCATTACAGTTAACCTCTGTATCCTGTTCATCACAGTAAATATATTTAACGGCTTCACCTTCGGTTCCCTTAAAGGCATTATCCACATCACTGACTTCCAGTTTGAGTCTGCGAATCGACCCCTCACCTGTTAGCTCCGTCCAGCTCCGTGGGCGATACAGGTTCATCTTAACTTCAGTAATTGTTTTCTGTTTTGAAGCTGGACTGATAATTTTTTTACTCTCAGCCAGTTTACGTGCGGCACGGCTCAACGTCTGGTTCATTACCATCACGGTCACTGTGGCACCGGTAATACCATCGATGTTTTCATAGCCTTCGCGCTTACCGGAACCTACCTGTATTCGATCCGATACTGACTTCTCTTTATATTGCGCCGCAAAGACATCCAGCGACTCTTCCGGCAATCCCACCAGCATAATGGGTTCATGATGCTCAATAACATAAGCCCCGGTAAATAGCCCCTGCATGTCCATACCAACAAGCATGTCCACTGGTTTACCTGAGTAGGCAGGTATAGAAACAATGTCCCGGGTACGAAAAATATATCCTATGTGCTGCTCACCTTTATAAACAGACATTGATAGCGGCTCACCAGTAAACTCTGTGAACTGATCAGCAACAGGGAAAAGCTTTTTATAGAGTTCGCTGTGATTTTTTTCTGCAAAATCAATTGCCATCAGTGGCATCGAATACAGAAATAATAAAATGCACAACAATTTCCGAACCAGTCCTGAAATCATTTTTTACTAAAGCCTTATTTTGATAACAGGCATATTGAAGTGATATTAAGTTCTTCACATTGACATGTGTCAAATGACACACTTTACGTTTTTTCCCACTTACTGACTGTTGCGCACAATAGATCGCATCTAGATTGTGTAATTCAGCCAGTCAGCTATACCTGACTGAAGTATTAACGCACTGCAATGAAGTAAAATGATAAAACTGGCTGCTACAAGCGAGTCAGATAATTAGAATATGTTTAATAATCACCTCCTAATATACTATACTCTCTAGCCCCTTACTGCAGACCTCACTCGCCTCTACGGACATAACAGCAATTATGAATTTTTTATCTCTGTTTCCTTTTCTGAACTGGTTCAAGCTAGTCAATAAAGACACTATTAAGGCCGATATAATCGCCGGCTTTACAGGGGCGGTCATTGTCTTACCACAGGGTGTAGCCTTCGCAACCATAGCTGGCCTTCCTCCCGAATACGGTCTGTATACCGCCATGGTCACCCCGGTTATTGCTGCATTATTTGGCTCATCCCATCATCTTGTTTCCGGCCCTACCACAGCTATTTCAATCGTGGTTTTTGCTGCAGTAAGCCATCACGCAGAACCCGGGACCCCTGAATTTATTTCGATTGCACTGACTCTGACTTTTCTTGCAGGTGTTTACCAGCTCGCCTTTGGTCTGGCTCGCCTTGGCTCCCTGGTCAATTTTGTCTCTCATACTGTGGTTATTGGCTTCACTGCAGGTGCTGCCATTTTGATCGCAACCAGTCAGATGAAACACATTCTGGGAATTGCAATTCCTAAAGGTGAGTCCTTTCTACATACCTGGGGCAGCATATTTAGTGAGATAGGCAGTAGTAATATCTATTTGATTTCAATTGCTATGGCAACATTAGCTAGTGCACTAGTCATAAAAAAGCTTTTACCGAAAATCCCAAATCTGTTAATTGGCATGGTGGTTGGTAGCGTAATAGCTTATTTATTAAAAAATGCATCTGCAGGAATTGTTCTGGTCGGTGAAATCCCAGGAGGATTGCCTCCGCTCTCAAGCCCCGACTTTTCACTTGATACTATTAAAGCACTTGCGCCAGAAGCTTTTGCAATTGCATTGTTAGGTTTAATTGAAGCTGTCTCAATCAGTCGAGCAGTAGCCACAAAATCTAATCAACGGATTAAATCAAACCAGGAGTTTATCGGTCAGGGCATGTCCAATCTGTTTGGCAGCTTCTTTTCAAGTTATGCGGGCTCTGGCTCTTTCACCCGCTCTGGTATTAACTATGAAGCCGGTGCAAAAACACCCATGTCAGCAATTTTTGCTGCAATCTTCCTGCTATTTATTGTACTTCTTATAGCCCCTTTAACTGCATATCTACCTGTTGCAGCTATGGGAGGAGTTATTTTACTGGTAGCTTATAACCTGATTGATTTTCATCACATTGAAATGATACTGAAAAACAGTAAATCCGAGTCGGCTATTTTAATCACTACTTTTTTAAGCACTCTGTTCCTTGAACTGGAGTTTGCGATCTATATGGGTGTTTTACTATCGTTAATATTTTTCCTTAAGAAAACATCAACTCCTGAAATACCAACACTTTCAGTTAATGTGGATGATAGAACTAAACGTCGCTGTTTTATTAACATTAATAAAAAACCAATGAAACAATGCCCGCAGTTGAAAATCATTCGTGTTGATATGTCGATTTATTTTGGCTCTATAAATCATGTTCAAGATCGTATCTCTCATATCGTTGAAAACGAACGTATTTACCACATTATGATTGACGCTTCGCGCATTAACTTTATTGATCTTGCAGGAGCTGAAGCACTGGTTTCAGAAAACAGGTTATTAAAGAAACACGGTGGCGGCTTATATTTTGTTGGACTTAAATCTTCTGTATATGAGTTTGCTGCCAAATCTTGCTTTATCAAGAAAATCGGTGCCGATCATTTTTTTGATTCTAAAAGCACAGCCATCAGCTCTATTTACAAAAAGCTGGATAAAAATATCTGCGTAACCTGTCAATCACAGATATTTAGCGAATGTAATGCATAAAGATGACTAGTCTATAGCGTTATTAACAA
>Ga0316204_10003627_pt1 | contig 30152 bp, 28 predicted proteins | sample 6monrhotite_MG_2_FD_205661 | JGI IMG/M metagenome (GOLD analysis project Ga0316204, IMG submission 205661) | Microbial mat bacterial communities from mineral coupon in-situ incubated in ocean water Damariscotta River, Maine, United States -... | ecosystem: Environmental > Aquatic > Marine >...
ACAGATCCTCGTTGTATTAAATGATTTTGAATCGCTTTTTCAAACCGCTTTGCAATAAATGGGTAACTTTGTTTAAATGCATCATCTTCAAAATGCTGTCCCATTGTCATTGGCAACCACTGATAAGTGGAATGTAGCTTTAATGGAACTGACGCATCGTAGTCTTGCGAAACATACACGCGACTACAACCAGATAATAAAATAAATATGGCCGTTATCACCCATATCTTTGAAAACGCTATTTTATACATAACTAAACTCCTCTCACCATACAACTACCACTCCATTTTATTACATCGCAATGCTGGTTAACGATGACTCAATAATGACTGTTTGGCCATTTCTAAAAGAACTTAATCAAAATAACATCACGCAGAATTCACTGCATAGTCGCCACAAAATCACCACGCAGACATGAAGATTAATATGTTTTTAAAGTGATCATCGAAAGGAAGGATAATATAACTTGTTGATTTTATTAACAATAGATGGTCGGAGTGACAGGATTTGAACCTGCGACCACTTGACCCCCAGTCAAGTGCGCTACCAAGCTGCGCTACACCCCGAAATAGATAAGACTCATTAGATGAGTTGGCCGTATTATAGACCTTAGGTATTGTGATTTAAAGCCCAATTAACCGCTTTAACCAATTTTCAAGACAAGCGCTTTAAAAGCTCTAACATGAATTTATAGGCTCACGACTGGAACGGGCTTAATTAAAAACGATTAACAATGTATTGGCGAAACTCTCGCAACTCTTGCTGCATAGATTGTAAAAGCTCCAAAGATGATTTTTGGTCACTATTTAAAGTAGCGTCCGTTAAATCAGTACCTTTTTTAGCCAACCTAGATTTAGCACCCGGGATCGTAAAGCCTTGATCATGTAGCAAGGTTTTAATCTCTAGAACCAGCTCGACATCTACTCGTTGGTAATAACGTCGACCTCTACGCTTACTGGGTTCCAATTGAGGAAAAACCTGTTCCCAATAACGTAGAACATGCGATTTTAACTGGCAAAGCTCAGCTACTTCACCAATGGTAAAGTATTTCTTGTCAGGCAACTCTATTTCAAGTTGCTTGGATGCTTGAGTATCCTGATTAAGCTTTGCCATAATTATCTATTTGCGCACGCAGTTTTTGTCCAGGTTTAAATGTTACCACTCTTCGAGCTGAAATGGGAACATCTTCGCCAGTTCGAGGGTTTCGTCCTGGACGAGAAGCTTTATCACGCAGTTCAAAATTACCAAAACCTGAAAGCTTGATTTGCTCTCCAGCAATCAACACCTCACTTAATTCATCATAAAACTGTTCTACTAGCTCCTTAGATTCTCTTTTGTTAAACCCAAAAGTGTCTGATAAATTTTGCGCTATGTCCGCTTTGGTTAATGTCATATTATCCATCCTACTTACTACTTTTATTACTTAAGGAAGCTCTGAAGAAGTCCTTAACACTGCTTATCTTAATTCTGCGTTAACCGCTTGTTTAGCCGAAGCCAACACTTCGGCAACCAAAACCTCAACCTCTTCATCTTGAAGCGTGCGTTCTTGATGCTGAATCTTTAACGTTAATGCAATACTCTTCTGTGACGCATCAATTCCTTGACCACGGTAAATATCAAAGAGTTCAACCGCTTTTAAAATATCTGATTTCACGGCAATAACTGAATCAATTAGTGACTGTACAGCGATCTGTTCATTCACTACAAACGCCAAATCACGTTGTACTTCAGGAAATTTAGAAATCGCTTCAGCGGCTGGTACCTGCATCGTCATTAAAGCGTCTTGACGAATTTGGAACATATAAACACTGCCCCCTACACCCATTGATTTAATCAGTGATGGGTGCAATTGCCCCATAATCCCCACCTCTTTGCCGTCCTTGATCATCGCGGCAGATTGACCTGGGTGCAAGGCTGGATGACTGCATGCTTCAAATCGAATATTAGCCAACTGATGACTCATTCTAATCAGTGTCTCGACATCACCTTTTAAATCAAAGAAATCGACAGCACGATCTTCCTCATCCCAGCCTGAGGCAGCTACACGACCAGCAATCACGCCCCCCATCATTGGAACTTGCGTCGCACCCGTTGGGTCTGCGTCATTCTTATAAAAAACCAACCCTGTTTCAAAGATTCGTACACGTGGTTGTTGACGGTTTTGATTGTAAGCAACCGACTGCAACAAACCCGGAAATAAGCTGGTTCGCATCGCTTTCATATCATCTGAAATTGGGTTTTGTAATAGAACGTAAGGTAACTCTGGTTCTAATAGTTTCTGTTTTGCTTCTTCAACAAAACTATAAGTCACGACTTCATTAAAACCTCGCTGCACCAACGCTGTTTTTAAAGACAGCAGCGCTTGCAAAGACTCAGGCAATTCATTTAATGTCATAGGCGCATTAACAGGCGTTGCTGGTAAATTGTTATAACCATAGATTCGGCCGACTTCTTCAATTAAATCCATTTCAATAGCCATATCAAAACGGTAACTTGGAGCGGTTAAATTCCACCCCGAATCTGTCACTTGTATAGCAAAGCCTAAACGTTCAAAAATCTCACTAACTTGCTCATCAGCCACTTCAACGCCTAAACGTTTGGTAATCGTTTCTCGACGTAATTCAATAGTGTTAGCTTTTGGTAAAAAGGCTTCCGAAATCGTGGAACTGATTTGACTAACTGTTCCACCCGCAATTTCAACAAACAGAGCCAAAGCGCGATTCAATGCACGCTCAGGTAACATTGGATCAACACCGCGTTCAAAACGCATTGATGAATCTGTATGAAGACCATACTTACGAGCTTTACCTGTAATCGCTAAACGGGCAAAATGTGCGCACTCAAAAAAGATTTTAGTCGTCGCATCGGTTACAGACGTAGACAACCCACCCATAATACCTGCCAAAGCAATCACACCAGAATCATCCGCAATCACCAGTGTATCGTCAGCTAGCGTGATCTCTTTTTCATCTAGAGTGACAAGCTTTTCATCTGCTCTGGCGTTACGAACCTGCACGGCCCCTTTTAAGGTATCCATATCAAAAGCATGCATAGGCTGACCCAGCTCTAGCAACACATAGTTCGTAATGTCCACAACCAATCCTAAAGAGCGCAGGCCTGAACGCTGTAACTTCTGTATCATCCAAGCTGGTGTCGCGGCATTGGTATCAAAATCTGTCACAACACAGCCTAAATATTTAGGACAAGCTTGCGCATCACTTACCACTACCGTTTGTTCGCACTCAATCGAACCTGCCATCTCTTTATCGTCAAATGGCTGAGTGAAAGCAACGCCACTCACAGCGTGTACATCACGTGCCAGACCGATCACACTAAAGCAATCCGCACGGTTAGGCGTTAAATCAACATCAATACTGCTATCATCCAAATCTAGGTATTCACGAACATCCATTCCAATAGGTGCATCTGCAGGCAAAACATAAAGGCCGTCAACACCATCATCAGGCAGACCAATTTCCGTAGCGCCACACAGCATACCATGCGAAGGCACACCACGTAATTTCGCTTTCTTAATCTTGAAATCACCCGGTAACTTGGCACCCACTTTGGCACAACAAGCTTTCATCCCTTCCACTACGTTTTTTGCCCCACAAACGATCTGTACTGGCTCTTCTTCGCCGACATCAACTTGTGTCACGTTTAACTTGTCTGCATCAGGATGTTTCTCAATTGAGATTACGTGCCCTACTACAACATTAGTAAATGCACCTGCAACAGACTCTACGCCGTCAACTTCCAAACCCGCTAAACTTAATTCTTCAGATAGAGTGTTGGTATCCCAGTTAGGATTTGTCCACTCTCTTAACCAATTTTCACTAATTTTCATCTTGCTTTCTCACCGGGCTTGGTTTATTTAAATTGTTGTAAAAAACGTAAATCATTTTCAAAGAATTGACGAAGGTCTTTTACGTTGTAACGTAGCATCGCTAATCGCTCTACACCAAGACCAAATGCTAAACCAGTGTACTCATCAGGATCGATGCCTACATTTTTTAATACTTCAGGATGCACCATTCCACAACCTAAGACTTCAATCCAACGACCATCGCCAAACAAATCCGTGGCAATATCAACTTCAGCGGAAGGCTCCGTAAACGGAAAGTAAGAAGGTCTAAAACGTGTTTGTAAATTTTCATCTTCAAAAAACTGACGTAAAAACTCAATTAACAGCGCACGTAACTGAGCGAAACTGGCATTTTTTTCAATAATCAGCCCTTCCACCTGATGAAACATAGGTGTATGAGTCTGATCAGAATCACAACGATACACTCGCCCAGGAGCAATCACTCTTAATGGCGGCTCTTTGTTTTCCATAGTACGAATTTGAACACCTGAAGTATGTGTTCTCAAAACCGTATTCTCATTGATATAGAATGTATCGTGCATCGCACGCGCTGGATGCGTTTCCGGAATATTTAGCGCTTCAAAATTATGCCAATCGTCTTCAATTTCAGGCCCTGTTTCTACATCAAAGCCTGCTTTTGAAAACAGCGTTTCAATACGGTGAAGCGTGCGGGTCACTGGATGTAAGCTGCCTAAATCAACATCACGACCTGGCAGAGTAACATCAATGCTTTCTTCAGCTAATTGTTTGGCTAATTTAGCATCATCCAACTCTCTTTTCTTGGCATTCAAAATACCTTGAACCATCTGCTTGGCTTCGTTAATGACTTGACCTGCTTTAGGACGCTCTTCATTTGAGAGCTTTCCAAGCATTTTCATCATACTCGTCAGCTCACCCTTTTTTCCAAGGTACTGAACGCGAATCTCATCTAGCTTAGCCAGATCAGTAACGGATGCTACGGCTTCTTGAGCCTGTGAAATAATATTCTGGAGTTGTTCTTGCATGCTGTAATGTCCTAAAAAAGGAATTAATAAATATTAAACATTTCATTTGGACCCTACATTACTATTAAAAATAGTAGGAAATAAAATCGTTAATAGTTATTTAAGGTTAGACGTTTGAGAAATAAGCCCTCAAAACAAAAAAATAGGGGACCGAAGTCCCCTAAATTTGAAATGACTAGGTTACCCTAGACCAGTTTCTTACAATGCGGCTTTTGCCTTTTCAGCGATTGCTGTAAAAGCGGCTGCATCATGAACAGCGATATCTGCAAGAACCTTACGGTCGATTGCAATTTCAGCTCTGTTCAAACCGTTAATGAAACGGCTATATGTCATACCGTTCATACGAGCTGCAGCGTTAATACGCGCAATCCATAAACGACGGAATTGACGCTTTTTAGTGCGACGATCGCGGTATGCATACTGACCAGCTTTAATAACTGCTTGTTTAGCTACGCGGAAAACTTTACTACGTGCACCGTAATAACCTTTCGCTTGCTTTAATACTTTATTGTGTCTACGGCGTGCGATGACACCTCTTTTAACTCTTGCCATTTTTCAATCTCTCCTTAAGCGTACGGTAACATACGACGAACCATTGCCACATCATGATCATGGATCATGCTTCCTGAACGTAGCTGACGCTTACGCTTAGTCGACTTTTTGGTCAAAATATGACGAAGGTGAGATTGTTTGCATTTGAAACGACCTGAGCCTGTTTTTTTGAAGCGCTTTTTGGCACTACTATTTGTTTTCATCTTAGGCATAGCATGAAACTCCGCATTTAAGCCTTCCCTCTAGGGAGGACTTGATTTCTAATAAGACTGCTTACACAATCTACTTCGGTACAACGAACAGCACTGAAGGAGCTGCACCAGTAATCGATTAATCACTAACGTGTTTAATAAATCCCGACTGTTGTTTAAGTAATTTAAAAAAATTACTTTTTCTTCGTTGGAGCAACCATCATTTGCATTTGACGGCCTTCCATCTTCGGCATTTGTTCAATGGTCGCAACCTCTTGAATATCATCCCGAACACGTTCCAACATCTTCAATCCCAGTTCCTTATGAGTGATCTCACGTCCACGGAACCATATGGTTACTTTGACGCGATCTCCATTATCTAGGAATTTCAACAGGTTGCGTAGTTTTACCTGGTAATCTCCCTCTTCAGTTCCTGGGCGAAACTTAACTTCTTTTAGCTGCACTTGCTTCTGTTTTTTCTTAGCTTCGTGCTTCTTTTTTTGCTGCTGGTAAAGATACTTACCATAATCCATGATTTTACAAACAGGCGGATTTGCCTTCGCTGTAATTTCTACCAAATCCAGACCCGCTTCCTGAGCTAACTCCAAAGCTTCTTTAATAACAACTACGCCTAATGGCTCACCTTCGGGATCGATTAATCGAACCTCAGGGGATGTAATCGCTGCATTAATTCTATCTTTTGGTGCTTCAGGTTGTTGTGGTCGGCCACGGCCTCTACGTATTGCGATAGCAATATCCTCCAGTTATTAAAAATTTTGTATTACTTTTGACTGTTATTCAGTCACTCGACCTAAGTTACCGATATCATCACTAAATAGGTCAATTAGTTGATCGTAGGTAAAGCTTCCAAGGTTATTTCCACCTCTAGCTCGAACATTTACCGTACCATCTGCCATCTCTTGATCACCTACCACCAAAATATATGGCACACGTTGCATAGTATGCTCGCGAATTTTAAACCCTACCTTCTCATTTCTCAAGTCCGATTCGACTCTAAATCCATGTTTTTTCAAATTTTTAGTCATTTCGGACACATATTCGTTATGAACTTCGGCAATTGAAGCAATTACACACTGTGTTGGTGCCAACCAAGTTGGGAACTTACCTTCATAGTGTTCAATCAAAATTCCAACAAAACGTTCTAACGAACCTAAAATGGCTCTATGGATCATAACGGGATGATGTTTTTCATTATCTTGGCCAATATAAACCGCATTTAGACGTTCAGCTTGTGTCATTGAGAAATCTAACTGAATGGTTCCACACTGCCAAACACGACCAATACAGTCTTTTAATTGAAATTCAATCTTAGGACCATAAAAGGCTCCTTCACCTGGTTGTAACTTATAATCCAAGCCAGCTTCCTGCAAAGTCGCCTCTAGTGCTCTTTCTGCCAGATCCCAAACTTCATCCGCACCCACTCGTTGTTCAGGGCGTGTTGAGAACTTAACGGCGATATTATCAAAACCAAAATCCGCATAGGTTTTAAAGACTAAATCAATACAACCCTGAACTTCTTCTTTAATCTGCTCTTCTGTACAAAAGATATGCGCATCATCTTGTGTAAATGAACGCACTCGCATAAGGCCATGCAAAGTTCCAGAAGGTTCATTACGATGAACGGTACCAAATTCAGCAATACGAATCGGCAGATCACGATAACTGTTTAAATGACGGTTATAGACTTGAATATGTCCAGGACAGTTCATTGGTTTAACCGCATAATCACGATTATCGGTTTCAGTCGTAAACATATTGTCTTTGAATTTATCCCAATGGCCTGATTTTTCCCATAAAGAACGATCCATAATCAACGGCGTACGAATTTCTTCATAATCATTTTCAACCAACTGTCCACGCATATACTCTTCTACCACGCGATACAAGGTCGTGCCTTTTGGATGCCAAAAAGCCATACCTGGTGAAACTTCTTCAAGATGAAATAAATCTAAAGTTTTACCTAATTTACGATGATCACGCTTTTCAGCCTCTTCCATCATTAATAGGTAGTCTTTTAACGCCTGCTTATCGCTAAATGCGACACCGTAGATACGTTGCAACATTTTATTATCAGAGTTTCCACGCCAATAAGCGCCCGCCACATGTGTTAGCTTAAGCGCTTTAACATAGCCCATGTTTGGCAAGTGTGGGCCAACACACATATCAACATACTCTTCATGAAAATAGAAGCCAAACTCCGTTTCATTCGGCAGATCACGAATCAACTCTAATTTATAGTCTTCTCCGCGCTCGGCAAACGTTGCGTTCGCCTCTTCACGAGCCAGCATTTTTTTAACGATAGGATATTTGGTTTTAGCCAAAGCCAACATACGCTTTTCAATCTGCTTCAAATCATCAGGCGTGACTTTATGTTCCATTTCAATATCGTAATAGAAGCCGTTTTCAATCACTGGACCAATCGCCATTTTGACATCTGGATAAAGCTGCTTAAGCGCATGCCCCAATAAGTGAGCGCATGAATGGCGCATAATATGCACACCATCTTCATCTCTCATGGTGACGATTTCTAACGAAGAATCTTCAGAGATTAAATCACAAGCATCTGTTAACAAACCATTTACACGCCCCGCTACGGTGGCTTTTGCAAGCCCTGCTCCTATAGATTCTGCGACTTGCATAACAGATACAGCTTCGTCAAATTGTTTTGTTGAACCATCGGGTAACGTAATGATTGGCATTGATTTATTCTCTTAAAGGGTCATGTTTAAAATTTAGCCAAGCATTTTAGCATTTTCTAACTTCATTCAGGAAGTCATTCACGGCTAAAAAAACATACTTAACGATTACTTCTTCTAAAAAGCAAAAACTCACCGAGCATGGTGAGTTTAGAAAAGTGTAAAATTGGTTAAAATTTAAATAATGAAGAGTGGTTTTAACTGGCCATACCACTATTTTTAGCCTGTTCGTGGGCTTCTTGTATTAACTCATCAAAAGTTTCTAACGCCAAACCAAAATATTCTAATGCAGAGAATAATGCCTCAGAAGGTTGCTCACGATCTTCTGGCGATAAATCGGTCACCCCATTAGCCACCCCTAAACGGAATACGGCTTGTTCTGATAAATACGTTAAATAGGCATAAGCCTGAAATTGACCGTCCGCCTTTTCTGGTGCATGGTGATGCACAACCCCCATAATGACATCTTGAGGAAACTTCCATTGCTGTAACAGTCGCGCACTCATCATAGCGTGCTGTGTACCAAACACTTGGTTTTCAGCGGCAATCAATTTTGAGACATCTTCCCCAGCGAGCTCAATAACCTTTAAATAGCCCTCTCTATCTTCTACAGCCAACAGATAGATACCAATATCGTGCATTAAGCCACATAAAAAGGCTTCGCCTACATTGATATGCAGACTGCGCGCCAAGCTTTGCGCAACAAAAGCAGACAACAGAGCATGCTGTAAATACAGTTTTTCACTAAAAGGCGGCTTACTTTTGAATGATGATTTATAGTTAATGGCATGCGCCATCACTCGCACATCATTAATGCCTACCCGCATAATGGCTTCTGACAGATCAGAAATCTGAGTGCCAGTGGTATATTTAGCCGTGTTCACCACCCCTATTAAACCCGCCGCTAAACGAGGGTCTTGTGCGATTAGTTGCACCATTTCTTCGACTTGCACATTATCGTTCGATGATAAAGATCTTTCTAATTTAACCAGCGCATCTGGAAAATGCGGTAAATCGTCTAACGTTTTTAAACGTTCCAAAATAACTTTACTGACATTTGGTTTACTCGCATTCGCTACAGACATAATCACTTCTCTTAATTAGACTCATACAGAACACCTAGTTCACAACGGAGTTAAAACATTTTAATTTAATTATTAGAGCAAAATGCGATAGAATCGCATCGTTTTTTACATATCGTCATAAAAAAACTCAATGCCTAGGGGCGGCTAAACATTTAGCCTGAGATTTCAACACCTTGAAAAACCCTATGAACCTGATCCAGATAATACTGGCGTAGGGACAGGCTAAAACCATTGCTTTCGTATCAACAATGTCGTCTTTTAGATAACCTCTAAGCCGCCACCCTGTCATTAAGTTCAATGTTTAGTATTCCTGTCCTTTTAAATTTTAAAAGGAACAATCCATGCAATCCAAACTCAAACCAATTCAATTGGCTATCTTAGCAAGCTTAATTCCCACAACCTGCTTTGCCGATAGTTCAACGACAGAATTAACTCCGATTATTATCTCGGCAGATTTTAGAGCCGCCGATTTACAAGAAACTACCAGCAGTGTTACCGTTATTACACCTGTAGAAATTCAAAAACGCTCTGCACAACATTTAGAAAACGCCATTAATTTAGCACCGAATGTTAACTCCGCTAGCGGAGCTTCGCGCGCGCATTATTTTCAAATCCGCGGCATTGGTGAACGCAGCCAATTTGAAACCCCTATCAATCCATCGGTAGGTTTAACGATAGATGGCATTGATTATAGTCGCAGTGGTGCGGCTGGCACTCTGTTTGATGTTGAACAAGTCGAAGTTTTACGAGGACCACAAGGCACACGTTTTGGTGCCAGCGCCATGGCGGGCATGATTAATCTACAGAGCAATGAACCTACTAATGAAACTGAATCTCATATTAAATACACTATGGGCAACTACAATACACAAACAGCGGGTGTTGCGGTTGGCGGTGCTTTAATTAAAGATAAACTATTAGGTCGCGTGTCTATTCATAAACACCTTTCCGACGGTTATATTGAGAACAGTCATCTAAATTTTGATGACACTCAAAATCAAGATGAGCTTACCGCTAAAGCCCATTTAAAGTGGCTGGCTACTCAAGATCTAACAATTGATTTAAAAGCACTCCACTTTAATATAGACAATGGTTATGATGCCTTTAACTTTGATAACAACTACACTACAAAATCAGACGAGCCAGGAAAAGACACCCTTAAATCTGATGCTTTAGCATTAAAAGCAACCTGGGACATCAACTCACAAGTACGCATGGAAACCAATCTAACCCACTCTAACTCCGATATAGAGTACAGCTATGATGGAGACTGGTCGTACATTGGTGAATTTGCCAGCGGTTTAGGTCCTTACCAATATTTTGACCAATATCTACGTCAGCGTAAAAACAACTCAATCGATCTTCGTTTCTTATCTGGCGAACAAGGCAAGATATTCAACAACTCTACAGACTGGGTAGTTGGACTCTATCAAATCAACCAAGATGAAGACTTAAACCGTACTGAAATTTATGATGGTTTCACCTCTCACTACAAAAGTAGCTTTCAAACTCAAAACACAGCTTTATATGGCCAGTTAGATCACCACCTAACCAGTAAGCTAACCTTAACAACAGGCTTACGAGTTGAACAATATGAATCTGATTTTAGCGATTCTGAAGGCATCGCTAATGGTAACAGTGAATCACTTTATGGTGGAAAAATTGGTTTTAGCTACCAAATAAACCCTCAACAAATTAGTTACGCTCATGTCTCTCGAGGCTATAAAACGGGAGGTATTAATAACAATCAGAAGCTGCCAAACAATCTTCAAACATTTGAAACGGAACAGCTTTGGAATATTGAGACAGGCCTAAACTCCACTATTTTTGATAATAAATTAAAAACACGCATTGCACTTTTCTATGCCCAGAGAGAAAACCCTCAAATCAGTAGCTCTTTACAGCTACCTAGCGGTGATTTTATAGGCTACACAGCCAATGTAGACACTGGTTATAACTATGGTTTAGAAGCTGAATTAGACTGGGCTATTAATTCAAAATGGCGTTTAATTTCTTCTCTAGGATTACTCAACACAGGCCTGACTGCTCATCAATATACAGACAAATATAGCGGCATCACATACTACATGGAAGAAGGTCGAGATCAAGCGCATGCACCTAACTATCAGTACTCCATTGGTGGCGAGTTCTCTTTTGCTGCCAACTGGACAGCCAGTGCTAACATTGAAGGTAAAGACGAGTTTTACTTCTCCGATAGTCATAATGCAAAATCCAGTGCTTACAACCTACTCAATGCTAGTCTTGAATACATGCGCCGCGACTGGACAGTAACCCTTTGGTCACGTAACTTAATGGATACAGAATATGATGTGCGCGGTTTCCACTTTGGCAACGACCCCACTACCTGGGTTCCTGCAACCTACACCCAAAAAGGTGCGCCAAGAACCGTTGGTTTAACCGTGGCCTGGGACTACTAAGCCACTTGGAACAAACAGGGCTTTTTAGCCCTGTTTTTTTATCTACCTAATTCAAAAAGGATTCTTTTAATGAAAGTTTCAGTTGAAATTAGCATGTACCCACTGAAGGCTGACTACTGCCAGCCGATCATTGATTTTATTGAGCGCCTAGCAGTCAACCCAGAGGTGAGCATTCAACGCAACAGCATGTCTACCCACATTTACGGAGATTACCGAGCGGTAATGGACTGCTTAGATACAGAAATGCTCACGGTCTTAGAGCAGATTCCCGAAACGGTGTTTGTGATTAAACTCATCGGTACGGATCGAGAAAAGGCAAACATCCATGCCTGCTGATGAAGGGTTAATTAGCACCGTATTCAACGCACTGCTTGCTCAGTCTGGCTGGGAGTGGTTGGCGGCGAGTCTAGGTATTTTATACGTTGTACTAGCGGCTAAAGAGTCACTCTGGTGCTGGCCTGCAGCCTTTATTAGTACCTTAATCTACACCATTCTATTTTGGGATGGTCAACTCCCCATGCAAGCGATTCTGAATGTCTACTATATGGGAATGGCCATCTATGGCTTTATACTCTGGCAAAAGCAAGCCAGCCCAGAGGCTAACCTTAGAATTACCGCCCGTCCCATAAAATTTCATATTGTTTTTATCGGCAGTGGCATTTTATTAACAGGCCTCATTGGCTACTATTTAGCCAATTATCACGAGGCGCGCTTACCTTATCTAGATGCCGCAGTCACCGTTTTTTCCGTGATGAACACCGTATTAATGGCGAGGAAAATCATCGAGAGCTGGGCTTACTGGATAGTCATTGACTCTGCTGCGATTGCTCTATATTGGCAAACGGGCTATTACGTGACCATCATCATGTTTACAGTCTATCTAGTGTTGGCATTTTATGGCTATCAGAACTGGAAAAAGCTTCATATTAAAACGGCTTAAGCAGAGCAAAAATACATTTTCTCGAACAAAGCACCCTTTAAATTTATTTTAAAAACGAACGGGGTGCGCCATCCACCTTTCAAAATCTGTTTCACCTAACACATTCATCTGAAACAATAATACTCGATAGATCGCACGCTCTAAACTCAAGTCAGGAATTGTGTGGTGTTGACAATAGACTGATTTAAATAGCTCAGCCTGCTTCTCATCAAGCAAATACTCCAGCATAACCCACTCCAAAGCCTTAGGGCCCCAGACCATCGCATCCAAATCCACTAAGGCTAAACCACCGCCCTCCAGCTGCATGAACTGATCCCAGCGTAAATCAAGCATAATGGGCTGAAACTCCGTCACCGTTAAATCATCAATTAACCGAGTAGTTTGAATAAGCACTTGAGAATTAAGAGAATTACGTTCATTTAATTTTGAAAACGTTTTTTTAAGATTCTGTTGCCAATCAATGGCTTTATTCTTTGATTCCTGATCCCCCTTAAATAAAGGGCCAAATGTACTTCTTGAATGCTGGTGTAATAAAGCCAAATGCTCAGCAACTTGAAGCACCTGATCTTGGGTTAAATCCCCCGAAGTTAAAGCCTGGCCTTTTAGGTAATCCGTCAATAAAAAACCATCAGGTGACGATGCTTCACTCCCTTCTAAAACATCACAAGAAGACGCATAGATCAAGTCAGGTATTCTTAATGATGACCAGTCTGCAACCTGTTTATAAACGTCTTGGTAATTTGCTAAACTCGATGCGATATTAAACTCAAATAGCCAATTCATTGCTCTCCAAAAGATAGAATGATCACAGGCCGTTTTAGAACAAAGTTTTAGGAAACGTGTATTGCTGCCAAATTGACACAGCCAAAGCTGATGAGTACTGTCCTCAAACGAGGTTGGAATAGATTGCGCATTAATACATTCTTCAAAAACGGATTGATCTTCTGTAGAGATTTTTTGGCTAAAGAGAAGGGGCTTGACTGGCTTCATGTCCAATATATTACCACGCCTATTCAAAGTTAAGCGGCCTAACACGATCCTTTAAAGATCTCTTACTTATAATTAACGTTTATAAAGCATCATTTTTTGGATATAATCCCTGCATTAATTTTTTTGATCAGTGACTTTTTACTCAAGTGCCCTGTTCAGCAAGGCCTATTAAAGCCTAATTACGAACGGCACTTAGAGTTCTTAATAAAACGCCTAGACATAACAGAAAAGGATAATCGTATGAATTTAGATCAAGCTCGTTTTTTCATGGTAGAACAACAAATTCGACCATGGGATGTACTTGACCCAAAGATTCTTGATTTATTAATGGATACGCCTCGCCACCTGTTTGTTGAGAAAGGCAATGAAGGGCTTGCTTACAGTGATATTGAGCTTCCTCTTGGCGAAGGACAAGCCATGATGTTTCCTCGAGTAGAGGGCAGACTACTGCAAGCACTGGACATTGATGCCGAAGAAAAAGTACTGGAGATTGGTACGGGTAGCGGTTACTTGACGGCTTTGATGGCCAAACTTGGCCATTCCGTAGACAGTGTTGAATTACACCCTGCCATTCAAACAGCCGCTAAGCCGCGCTTAAACAATTTTGACAACATCACCTTTCATACAGGTGATGCCAGCATCGACTGGAATGACGGGCAAGAATACGATGTCATTGTTTTAACTGGATCGGTTAAAGACATTCCGCAAGCTTATAAAGAGAAATTAACGCTTGGTGGTCGATTAGGTGTGATTGCAGGAGAAGCCCCTGCCATGACCGCTCAAGTACTCACTCGAATCAGTAACCAGGAATGGGAAGTTGAGACCTTATTTGAGACGGACTTAACGCCACTTTCAAATAAAAATGAGACAAACGGTTTTACGTTCTAACACTTAAAGTTTTCTCAATGACCAGTTTTCGCTGGTCATTCTTAATGCCTTCCTACGGCTGAACTTATGCATGTGCAAAATCTACAAACCATTCTATAAGCAGCTAAAAGCCAAGTAACTATTGAAAGTAGTGCTATAAATCGCACAAACTAACTGACAGAGTTCTTTATTTTAGATATTGCTTAACAGAGGAGTGGGACTGGCTACTTTTTTGTAAATCATTAGAAAGTTTAGCCTGCGCAAGCTTGACGTAGTTCTGAATATTTTCGTTATCTTTCAGTAGTTGCTCACCAATAGAGTCTAATTGAGAACCGTAGTTTTCAACCGCTATTTGCAGCTGATTTTGCCAGACAGAATCCAGCTCTGAAAACCGTTGCCAATCTTCAGACTGTGCCGCATTCAACATGTTTTTTGAATGCGACAAAAGCGTTAGCTTTTGTTTTTCAACAGACATATAAAATTACACTCTAATATTTTCAATTTGCTCTTTCGAGATACGCTTAATGTCGTCAGGCATCTGTTTCCAAGCATCATCAAGCTCTTTCATCAGCAGAATAACCTCATCAACCATCTCAACACTGTTCTTACTTGAGCCTTCAAAAGCACGACGGTAGCAGTAATCATAAAGATCAAATAAATTACCGCCAACCTCTTTACCTTTTTCTAAGTCCACACCCTGACGTAATGAGTTTAAAATTTCTAAACTTCTGTTCATATGCTCAGACTTTTTCTCAAAGTTTTTCTGCTCCATAAAAAACTTACTTAAGTTAAGGTGCTTTAAAACACCTTCATATAACATTTCAATTAATTTATGTGGTGTCGCCTCTGAAGCCGCTGTTTCCACATAAGTATTGGCGTACTGTTGTGCAAATTTATTACGCAATGCCATATTCATTTTTGACTCCCTCAACTGCCTTATTATTTTTTATTTAATTACTTTTACTAAATGTGGCCGACAAATAATCTCTTGTTTGCTCAGAGTTTGAAATAATCGACTGTAACATTGAAAATTGCATCTGATACTTAAAAAGCATTTTTTCATAACGAACATCAATATCTTTCGCTTTCTCGTCATAACGATCATTTTTATCATTTAATGATTCAATACGCTGTGAAACCAATCCAAAATCTTCTTCAAACAAGTTTTTTACAGTCTCTTCAATCAGACTTGCAAACCCTTGTGCATAAGTAATATCCCCTCGTGCACCTGTCACACCACCTAAAACTTCAAACTCCAGTCCTCGTACCTCTGCTTCCCCACCGTTAATGACAGCAAAGTCACTGACTTTAATGTAACGACCATCCTCAGAATCTGCATAAGCACCAATATTTAAGGTACCACTGGCCGTAGTAATCGTTCCATCCACATTTTGACCTATATCGGTTAAATTGGCCGTTAAACCCGCATTGCCCATATTGGCAAAGTTAGTCAGTTCCACCGAAGAGAAAATACCAAAACGACTAGAAGAAACATCCAGAACCCCTGCTGCGGTTGAAACACTCACCTTAGCTTCAGCCGCAATAACGTCAGTGTTAGAATTTATAGCAGAAGCCATCTCTTTACCCAGCTCATCTAACGTATAACGGTCTGCTGACAAACTGACTGCAGACACTGTTGACTCGTCTATTTTGACATCAAAGGTAGCTGCAGCCGCACTCAAATCAATTAACTGCTCTCCCGCATAAGTCGTATTATTAAAGGCTTGATTACTCATACCGGATACATTGGTAATATCCGCTGTACCTTGACCAACCGATGACGAAATTTCAAACCGTGCTTGAGAAGAGTCATAAAGAATACTAGCAACACCTGCGCCAAATGCCCCATCAATCTGAGTTTGAATTGCGGTTGCAACTTCATCTCTAGTTGCATAAGTACCAGCAATACCTGATAAATTAATATTATTAGATGTGGCACCAATTTGCAGATCAAAAGCCGCCGTTGCATCAATCGTTAAGGCGGCTGCACTGTCTAACACTCGATCACCAGAAACTTTTTCATCTGTTGTAGTCACCACAGCGCCACCCACAACGGTTGCACGCTCTGCAAGTTGTGTAATATCCAGTGCATAAGTACCTGTCTGAGTACGATCCGTCCCTCCTGTAACATTAATTAAAGGATCTGCACTGTTTCCGCCTTTAGAAAACAAGTTAGACAACCCTTGCATATCATTTTCGACAACCGTATTTAAAGTAGATTCATCTAGCTCTAACATACCTTCTCGATCCAAACTGATTCCAATTGAGGCTAATGTATTGTAATTACTGTTTAATTCAGGAATAGCACCTGCAAGCGATGACTCAATCTGTGATTGAACAGAGCGTAAAATACTGTTACCAGCCAAATCGCCATAAAACGCAAATTCTTCAGACTCTAACTCCGCCTCTGACAAATCTGATTTATCATACTTACCTAATTCATCAAGAATCGTTTGCAACTGGTTATAAACGTCCACAAAACTTTTAATCGTTTCAGAAACTTGTTCAGAATCTTGACCTATCGATATTGTTTTCGGATTACCGATAGAGGCGGCATTTAAATTAAAAGTCACCCCTTCAACCACCTCATCAAACGTATTGGAAGAACTGGTTACGGTTAAACCATTCAAGACCATGACCGCATCCTGAGCCTCAGCCGTTGTCGTGTAGCCTGCCGTATCAAAATCAGGCAGACCAGAAACGCCAATCTCGCCAACCGCCCCTGTCTCTTTCGAGGAAAACATCATCTGATAACTGCCGGCATTATTAATGATTGAAGCCGTCACCCCGTAATCACCACTGTTAATCACGTTTTGCAAACCTTCTAAGGTGTTATTCGTTGCATCAACGACGATCGAATGTGTTTGACCACCGACCACAAGATCTAGAGTGCCATTAGAAACCGTATCCGATGGCGAAGAGTAGATTTTGTTACCCACCATAGTATGAGCTTGCGCAAGCTGTTTTGATTCAATTTGATAGGATGCTAGGGTTGCTACACTGGTACTTGAAACGGTTACCACACTCTCATCAGATGAGTTTGCGGTTCTCTGCGAGAATAAATCTGGCGATGACAAGTCAGTTAGATACGAATTAAAGGCACCTAAATTCGTTTCCATATACTTAATCGCATCAAGCTCGGTCGAAACTCTCTCCTGACCGCGCTCTAAAATCGCTTTTGAGCCAGCCACATCTGCTTCAGCCATGACTTTTGCCATATTACCAATGTCAAAACTGCTGTTTGTAAGGCTATTTAATAGCGTTGTGCCAATTTCATTTGCCATGATTCAGCTCCTGGTCATCAAAACATTTATTTTATAATTATTTGGGAGTACTAGCAGTATAAATGCCAACCCTATTGTTTAATATCGGCGTAACGGACTAAAACTTTAGAAATGAGTGTGGCAAAAATAAAAAAAGCGGTCAAAAGACCGCTAAACACACAAGGGAACTGGTTACCTAGGCTTGTTGATGTGTAATCAAACCTGGTGGAGTCACTACCGTCTCCGATAGTTGCTGGCGCATCTCTAAATAATTCGTAATATTTTTAGAAATAGCCATAAATTCTTGTGATGGAATTTGGCGTATTACCTCATCCGTTTCACTGTTTTTGATAAAGATCACCATTTGCTCAGAATCTTCATCCCTTTCAAACCTCAAATAATTTTGAAGCTGTTTGAGCTGACCATTTAAATCTTCCATAAGATTATCAATGTCTGTTTGCTCAATTTGAACCTGAGCTTCTTGTGACTCCAGTCGATTGATGTCCACCTTTTTTTGCTCAACTTCTTGAGCTATTTGGCTTTTATTAACCGCCTGAGCGTCACTCGAAGACACTGGCTTTTTTGTTGTAGCAACAGGAGTCGTATCTAGGTTATTGGACGATATCGCATTTAAGTCTGCCATATACCCTCCTTAATCAATTCTATAATCTATATGATTTCATTGAATAAGGTACCTGTCAAACCTTCTTTTCCTGATTGCCCACCTTCTTGTACCAACTCGAGGTAGGTTTGAATGTCTTTCATGACTTTCAACGAACCTTCTGTTGGGAACTGCTTAATCACTTCATCTGTCGTTTTATCAACTACTTTCACCACAGAAGACTGAGTACTTTCATCTACACTAAAAGAGAGTGACTGACCAACACTTTCCAACTGTTTATTCAATTGTTCCGCTTTAGCAACCACTTCCTTTACTGAGTCTACTTGAGTATTCGATAGTGGAGAGACGACTGATGAATCAGCCTGTTGTTTTACTGTCTCTGCAGCAGCCGGCTTTGACACCGACTGCTGAGTTTGGTTAGCAACAGCAGATGATAAAATAGAGTTAATATCCATATCTGCCTCCCCTTTCTACACTAATTACTTATCGTAACAGTGACAATACGTTCTGAGATTGTTGATTCGCTTGCGACAACATACTCATTCCCGCTTGTTGTAGAACTTGGCTTCGAGCCAGGTTTGCACTCTCTTTAGCAAAGTCCGCATCTTGAATCTGAGATCTTGCATTGGTAATGTTTTCATTCACATTACTCAAATTAGATACCGTTGACTCCATACGGTTTTGTAATGCACCCCATTTAGACTGCAATGTACCAATGTTCGATAAAGCACCATCAATTTTCATAATGGCAACAGAAGCACCTGTCGCATTACCAATACTGGTAGCACTAAACGCTGATTCACGAACAGAAATGGCTACCTGAGCTCCACCTGCAACTTGAGTACTGTAGTGGGTAAAGGTTCCAAACATATTACCACCGCCACCAGAACCTGAAATACCCGTATTGAAGTTACCTAAAGAGATGGCTATTTTATTATCCCCACCCGTTTCCCAACCAGCATGCACATTAATATTGTCTTGAGCAGCAGAAATAATTGAACCTGATGCACTACCCACATTCTGCATAACTTGAACTTCGTTAAACTTGGTAGTCACTGCAACACGATCAATCTCCGTCATTAACTGAGAGTACTCTTCTTGCATCTGTCCACGGTTATCCGCTGTGTATGTTCCGTTTAATGACTGAACTGAAAGTTCACGCATACGCTGTAACATACCAACAACTTCTTCAGAAGCTCCATCTAAAGTCTGGATCATAGAGATACCATCATTCGCATTACGAATAGATTGATCTGTACCCATAACCTGAGAAGTCATCCCTGTAGCAATAGCCAAACCCGCTGCATTATCTGCTGCACTGTTGATCTGTTTACCCGAAGTTAAACGCTCCATTGCTGTTGTTTGTTCACCAGTTGTTCTTTCTAAAATACGATTAGCATTCACTGCCGCCATATTTGTATTGATTACCATTGCCATGATAAATCTCCTTTTTTTAGAAATTGTTAGTCTTTCCCTAGTAGGGTTGCTAACTTTAGGTTATCCGCCCACTAGGTGGCGAATGTTATTTGGGTGTAGCCCAAATTTGTATTTGAGTAAGTTATTGACTGCTCACTGATAACTCACTCGAAACTGTTTTTACTGTAGTAATTGCATCACGTTTTGAGACTGCTGATTCGCTTGGGATAGCATACTCATCCCTGCCTGCTGTAGAACCTGGCTTCTTGCTAAGTTCGCACTCTCTTTTGCAAAATCGGCGTCCATGATCTGTGATCGTGCTGCGTTCATATTTTCATTTACATTACTTAAATTCGAGATAGTTGAGTCTAAACGGTTCTGCAATGCACCCCATTTTGATCTTAGGGTATTGATATTTGATAATGCACCATCTATTTTCATAACCGCGGCCGACGCGCCTGTCATCGTGGTAACATCCACCGTACTGAATGCCGACTCTCGAACTGAAATAGCAACCTGAGCACCACCAGGAACTTGACTACTGTAATGCGTAAAGTATCCAAATACATTCGCACCACCAGCAGAACCTGAAAGCCCTGTATTAAAGTTACCTAATGAGATAGGAATTTTATTATCTGCACCTGTTTCCCAACCAGCATGAACATTCAATACTGAAGGAGCGGCTGAAATAATAGAACCTGAAGCCGATCCAACATTCTGCATGATCTGTACTTCATTGAATTTTGTAGTTACCGCAACACGGTCAATTTCAGTCATTAATTGCTCGACTTCTTGATCCATCTGTAAACGGTTTTCTGAGCTGTATGTTCCGTTTAATGACTGAACAGATAACTCACGCATACGTTGTAGCATGCTAACCACTTCTTCTGCTGCACCATCTAAGGTCTGCACCAAAGAAATACCATCACTCGCATTACGAATCGCTTGATCAGTACCACGAATCTGGGAATTCATCCCTTCTGCTACTGCCATACCTGCTGCGTCATCTGCTGAGCGGTTAATTCTTAAACCTGATGTCAAACGTTCCATCGCCGTTTTTTGTTCACCCGACGTTTGATCCAATAAACGAACCGCATTTAAAGAACCCATATTTGTGTTAATTACCATTGCCATGATAAGTACTCCCTGTGTGTATTTTGTGTTGTGTGTGTTGTATCTATATTTTTATAATTTTCTGAGGCAATGTGTCTTGCCTTCAATCTATGTAACGGCACTTGCTATCTTTCTTTAGTTTTTTTAACTATTTTTTATTATTTTTTTTCAAGGCAAAAAAAAACGCACCTCAATAGGTGCGTTTTAAAGGGCTTTCAACGGGCTTTAAAGCGTTACTTAGGAGCAAGTAACTCAATCATCTGTTTGACCTGTGGATTATCTGGAGCAAGTTGTTCCGCACTCTGTAATGCCTGCAATGCTTCAGAGGTTTTACCTACCTTTAATGCAAACTCAGCCAGTTTTAATAAAGCTGAAAAGTGTTCAGGTGACTGTTTACTAAACGCATCAACCACGTTATAGGCAAATTCATCTTGACCGAGCAAAGCTAAATAGTCCGCGTAAGGCAGCATATACTCCAAAGAAAACTCGCATAAGCCCTCTAAATAAATCAACACCTGTTCCTGTTGATTGGCTTGCATTGCATAATCTAATAAACGTTTCAAAGAAAACAACTTAAATGGTTTAAAAGTTATTTGTGTATAAGTGTCTACCGCAACATCTGCGTCACTCTCCAAATCCGCTAACATCCCCTTAACTAAGAGCGCTAACTGAAGCCCTTCAAAACCCGACACTTTTTGCAACTGCGTTTGAATTTCTATTAAAGACTCTCGATCTTGTTTATCAAAGGCTTTTAACGCTTTGCTGTGTAACTCAGCGGGCGATAAACTACGATTTTTAAGTAGTTGAGCCTGCTTTGTGTCCACATGGTGAATATTTTTTTTCAGAATGTCTGCCGCCTGATCTAAAGCCTCTTGATCCTGTTCAGTGAGAACATAGTCGGGATGGTAATGTTGCCAGATACGATATCGACCCACTTCAAACTGATTAATCCAACCGGGCAATAGGGCCGCAGGCGAACTGTCAATTTGATACTCGTCTACACGATTCTTTAACACCTCAATTGACTTTTCCAAACGAGCAATAAAATCCGAGCAGCTCTTTTTCATTCCTTGAAAATAGGCTTCTAAGGTTAAGCTAATTTCCGACTCCGTCATCTTAGTTTCATCTTCAACAGGCCTAAAAGCATCACGAAAATAATTAATTCCGTAGTGATAGAGCATCTCTCCCATATCCCCAAGCTTTTTATCTAGTTTCGCTTTTACTTTAATGATTTTGTTTGAGTCAGGCGCATCTTCGTGATATTTCTCTGTCAAATTCAGGCCTTGTTCCGCCAATTTAATCGCTTCTTTTAAGTGTAAGCGTTTTTTCTGGAACAATTTAAGTCTTGATTTCTGATGTTGTTGCATCGCTTTAAGGTCAACCGACAGAATCGCATTCAACTCCTGCATTAATTCAAACTTAGTCGTCAGACAATCCAGCTGAACATTAGACTGATCCTGATAGTCCACCCCTTCTACCTTTGCAGCATTCTGGCTTAAGTTATACACTCGACAGTCCGGTGAATGCGTTTCATAACCTTTTACGAGCCACTCTAGCGTATCCACCCCGCTGGAAAAGGCTTGATCGGTCTCGGCCATTTCACCAGAGTAGGTCTTTACTTGAGTAAGGTGCTTAACCCCTAATTTACCTATCTCACTCTCAGCACTACCTGACGCATGTGTTTTACCTTTATAAAAACACAGATCAACGCCAGTTAAATAAACATTCTGCGCCCCCATAAATACCGCTTGATGCAATGCACTGTGAATAACCGTTGGCCCAGGTGAGCTGGAGTTTTCTTCTGACTCACCCCAAGGTAAAGAGCCTCCAAAATAAACACTGTTTAAGGGCCATTGATTGAGTAATTTGGGATTAATATGATGACAGTTCATTAAGATCGTACCTTTATCAAACTCCAACATACGTTTAGAGTTATCAAAACTAAGGTCATGCGGGTCAACAGAAACCAAAAAGTCAGGATTAATACCTTCATTCAACAGTCGTGCAGAAGTACGAGCAGCGGCAAAAATAATAAATTTATCCGCATTTGCCTTTACCCAATCAATCGAATCATCTAAAGAGGGGCCGCCGCCAATCATCAAAACATCACGTTTCTTGAGCTTGCCTCGTAACAATTTGATTGGCATGATATTGCGGTGTGCATTCATTAACTGAGCATCCACAAAGGAGCGAGTCACACTGGTGACATTCTCAGCAAACATCAACTTACGATACTCATCATCAAGATAGGCTAAAAACTGCCCATACACATCTTGGTACTTTGCATCAATAATCGCCAATGACTTAATCATGGCCATTTTTCCTGAAGCCATATACTCCACTTCAGTCTGGCTCAACACCCCCATTGGAAAGTCTGCTGGATAGCACTCGATCCAATCTGGTAAACCTGAGATATCAATATCTTTAAAAATGGACTGAAAGTCTAAAAAGATGAACTTACGTCCCTCTCTTGCCTCTTTAAAGTGCTCAGCCAAATAAAATGGCAATAAACCAGAGTCGCTTCCGCCAATAATATAAAGCGTATCTGTTTTAGTAAAAGTCTCTTTAAAATAACGACCAAACACGGTGGCTGATGAGCTGTTCTCAAACAGGTTACCGTTCACTTTTGGAAAATATGTCTCGCCAAAGGCGTTGGTAATCGACTCACCTGGATCAAAATCAAAATTCATTTTTATTCATATCCTATTTTTTTTGTGAGAAGGAGCATATCGAGAAAACATTAATCATCAACTAGACAGCATTTTTAAGTAAGCTTCCACTTTAAACACATCCACTAACTCATCCACGTCCATTCCGGCAATCGGACTCATTTCAAAAAGTTCTGTTTCATTCTCTAATACAAAGGTTTTATGCTCTCTAAACCAATCTGGTTTAACCAAGTAAAACGCCCCATTAATAGTGAAGTAGTTATCGTCATAATCTTGTCTACGATGAGACTTTTCAGCGGGTTTAGCTAAATAGTTCCACTCACCTTCTTCTGTCATATGCATACTTTTATAAGGGTGTTCAACCATTTTATGTACACTGACCATTGAATTAACATCTAATTCAATAAAACGAGTCACAGCCTTATTAATGTCATCTGCCGAACGTAAAGGGGAGGTTGGTTGTAGCAGCACAAGTACATCTGGATACTCGCCAATTTGCTCTAGCCAATTAAGAACGTCCTCAACCACATCAGCGGTTTTGGCTTGATCACTACCCAATGCTTGGGGGCGACAATAACGCGTATCAATCCCATGCAATTGCGCAAAATGTAAAATCTCTTCGTCTTCTGAAGAGATCATAATTTGGCTTAAAGCTCCGCTCTCTTTGGCCGCTTCAAAGGTATACTGAGCCAAGGGTTTAGCCATAATTGGAAAGAGGTTTTTTTTAGGAATGCCTTTAGAACCCCCACGAGCGGGAATAAGTCCTAAGATCCTTTTATTTTGCACTTCTGTCATTGTAATTAAACCTATTCATTATTCGATGTTAAGCGTTTTTGGAAATGCACTTCGTAATCCGCTTGCGCTTGTTCAAAATCAGGCATCTGTCCAATATCCATCCAATACTCTGTAATTGGGAAACCGCCAACATTGCCTTTTTCTGACAATACTTCCTCAATGAGAGTGGGCATATCATAAAATGCCGACTCAGGCACTTTATCCATTGCATCGGGAGACAAAGCGTAAATTCCAGCGTTAACAAAATATCGATACACTGGCTTTTCAACGAGCTGCGTGACGCGTGGTCCATCCACTTCAACCACCCCGTAAGGCACTTGTTGCGCATACTCTCGAACACAAGCAGTCGTGATATTATCGTGCTCGATATGAAAATCAATTAAAGCGGTCAAGTCTACTTTAGTTAAAAGATCTCCATTCATCACCACAAAAGGCATTGAAGGTTTTTCTGGTAATAAACTTAATGCACCCGCCGTTCCCATGCGCTCATCCTCTTCGACATATTCAATGTGAATACCCCACTGACTACCATCACCAAAGTAGTGACGAATTTGCTCACCAAGATAGTTAATGCAAAAGTAGAAATTTACAAAACCCTGTTCGGCAATGTGAGTAACTATGGTCTCTAAAATGGGCTTACCGCCAACTTGTAACATCGGCTTTGGAATGGTTTCGGTCAGAGGTCTCAGACGTGTTCCCAGTCCGCCCAGCATTAAAACCACGGGGTTAAAGCGTTTTTTAACCTCTTTTTTATCGTAAAAGAGACCGACAATACACCTGTTTTCATCCACAATTGGCAAGTGCCGGATAGAGTGCTCCAACATGGTTCTTTTCCAAGCCGTTTCACTCTGAGTACTTAATCCCAACAGAGGCTTACTATTCATCGCGGCAGACACTTGACCGTCAAGGCCTTCTCCGCGCAACAAAGCACGTCGAACATCTCCATCTGTTAAGGTTCCAACTAAACGAGAATCTTTACCGATTACAATCACAATTTGCAATGCTTCACGATCTAAAACCGTTAACGCTTCTTTAATCGACGCTGATTCATTCACCGAAATTCGATGCCAATCAAAAAGATCCATGTTCAACTCCTAAGGTTTAAAACAGTGAGAAGAGATATCATAAAATGTTTTACCGATGCTTTGATCAAAAGGAAATTCAGCCAGTTTATTACTGATTAACTTAGCCGTTTGCCCGCAACCATAAACACTTACTTTTTGTTGTGCCAGCACTTGAAAATAATCAGACAGTGCTTTGTTTAAAGCTGTCGTTATTGAAGCTTGGTCTTCTTGGCTGTCTATAACAGACGGAGACCGTAAACGACCTTTCTGACGAGAACCAATATTAACGGTCGGCGTACCCATCGCGGGAGCCTCAATAATACCACTGGACGAATTGCCCAAGACCACATCTGCCAAAGCCATCATACTCAAATAACGCTTTGAACCTAATGACGTCACAAACTTAATATTTAATGATGATTTTTTCCGCCACTCGTCAACCAAAGCATTAATTTTTTGACCTTGTGCATCGGCATTAGCCCCTGTCCAAACGACGGTGGCATGCTCCAAATTTTCTAAAGCGTTAAACAACTCCATTAACGCCTGAATACCTTTATTTTTTGTCCAAGTAACAGGATGGTAAGTCACTAAAAAAATAGGCCCGAGCATATTAAAATTAAGATCTTTTTCCAATTCCGACTTAGACATAAACCTCATAGTATGGATTGCATCCAAACCTGGAGCACCGTAATTAAAGACACTGCTGGGTTGCTCACCCATTTGAATAACACGGTTCTGATAGGCTTCAGCCGCTGTAAAATGCAGGCTGGCCATTTTAGTAATCGCATGACGAATGGCCTCATCCACCGCGCCTTCTGTCACTTCACCACCATGAATATGTGCTATTGGAATATCCATTAACAGTGCCGTTTCTGCTGCGGCTAAAATCTCATAGCGATCGCCCAAGACAAGAATACAGTCGGGTTGTAATTGAGCGTAGACATCAGCAAAACCTGCGACCCCTTTGGCAACGGCCTTTGCCATGGCCAAAGGACTATCTTCTTCGCTTAACATCTCAACTCGAGCATCCACCGTAAAACCATCATCAATAATTTGAGTAACCGTTAACCCATGGCGTGCTGAAAGGTGAGCCGCGCAAGCAACTACTTGCAACTGCAATGCAAGATGCTGTTTAATTTCAAACATGACATTACTGAGTAACCCGTATTCAGCACGAGTACCCGTAACGACACAAATTTTTCTAGGCATGACAGTCATCTACGCAACGAAACTCCTTCACCTTCACTGTAATCTCGACTGGCTTTTTGATCCAAAACTTCATCCCAACGCTCAGCAAACAGTCCATCATCACTGCGTTTTAGGGTGATATTTTCAAGCGTAAATCGCTGCCCCATCTTAATGACTTTCGTCGTCACAATACGTTTACGGGCCACCTTTTTATTGGCCTGTTCGGATTGAGATGCCACCTTCTCTCCCGAACCTAAAGCGAGTTCAATATGACGTATTGACTGAACCATTCTCTTAAGTTCGCTAGGCTCTAAACTCGCTTTATGATCAGGCCCTGGCAACTCTTTGTCTAAAGTAAAATGCTTTTCAATCACTTTAGCACCCAATGCCACAGCGGCAATCGGCACCTCTATCCCCAACGTGTGGTCTGATAGACCTACTGAAACTTGAAACTCTGTAGCAATCGTTTGCATTGCCTTTAGGTTTACATCTATGTAAGGGGTTGGATAGGCTGTATTTGCATGTAATACGGTTAAATTCTTTTTTTGCAAACCTGCCTTGAGTAGCGTCTGAATCGCCAAATCGACTTCTGCTAAATCACCCATACCCGTCGATAAAATTGTTTGCTGATTAAACGCCGCAATTTGACGTAAATAGGGAATCGACAACAGCTCCCCTGATGGAATTTTCCAGCGTTGCATACCCAAACGATGTAGAAGCTGAATACTGTCGTTATCGAAAGCGGTTGACATAAACTCAATCTGTTGCTGTTGACAATAGTCAACCAACGCCACATGATCTGCTTCGTCTAACTCCAATCGTTTAAGCATGGCATACTGGCTCTCTTTTACGCCGGTATTTTCAGTTTGATAACTGGCTTGCTGCGCTTCTTGGGTCACTAATGCATCGGCTTTAAAGGTTTGAAACTTAACCGCATCAGCACCCGCAGCAACTGCGGCATCGACTAGCTGTTTAGCCATATCCAAAGAGCCATTATGATTAACACCAGCTTCCGCAATAATAAAAACACTCATAGATTCACCTTGGCAATGACTCTAGCTTTAACAGGCAAGCTTGTATAATCAAATTCATATCGACATTCAGCAGAGTCGTAACTCACCTTAGATTTTTTCGTAAAATCATTTTCTTTAGACACTTGATGATTTTCTATATGGGAATACGCCTTATCAAATAACGTCAACATAGACAGCTTCATTCCATGAGCGATGGTTTTAATATATTGTCCATCCACATCGTCTGCTTCAATCACTTCCATATGCACATTCATTTGATGAGCAATCATATTTGAAGCCATCTGTATCTTGTCTTCTGTAGAAGCGATCGTGTCTTTTTCCGCATGAATAAAATAATAATAGGTTTCAGGCTGGTAATTCGAAAATAGGCTAAGTTGATCTGCTGAAAAGGAGCGTATATGAAAACGCTTGCCATCAAAGGTATTGGGTAAGCCTTTTTTTAAGGTCCAAGCCGTCCTGACATAAAAAAGCGTCATAATATGGCTATGAATAGGGTCCTTAAACTCAGGAACGCCATACTCTCTACCCACAATATAGATAAAATTAGGATTGGCCCAAGAGGAGTTATCAAAGACCGCTCTAAACGTTTTAGGCGCAAATTTGGTGGCTAAATTGGCAATATAGCCACCATAAGAAGAGCCCACTAAAATGACATTATCGACAGAAATCGCTTGATTTTCTAATACATGACCAACCGCATTAATAATGTCTAACGCCTGCAATACTCCACCGTTTTGATATTCATCTTTGCCTGGTTTTAAGGTCGCGGTAATCTCTTCTCTTAAATTATTGGCCGCTAAATAATGATTTAATGCCGCAACCCCTTCTTGAACCGAACTTCCTGAAAAAGGCTGTTTGTGTTTCATAAACAGTTTTTCTATTAAAGCGACATCTTGCGCTTCATAAACAACCGAATCCTCTAAATCGGGGCGACTATAAAAACAGTGGTAATCCACCGTCAGCGCTGCCATGCCATAATTTTGAGCTATTTTGCGACAAAAAACATGACGGTAATCCCCCGCATCCTCTCCAAAGCCAGGTACATAAACAACAAGACCTTTAGGTGGACTTTCTGGCATCGTCAAAAAATAGTCTGTTTGGCGGGAGAAGTGCTCAAATCCTAATTCAAAGTCAGGCGTGGTAGAAAAACTAATTTTGTGTTCAGAAATACCCACTTAAGCGTCCTTAACATTGTTTGATTTAAGTTTTTTCTGCACGGGAGACCCCGTATAAACCCCTTTTTTCAAAAGGCTTTTAATCACTAAAGAACCTGCCCCCAAAACGGATTCTGCAGTTATTGTGACTCCTTGAATAAGAGTGGCATTTGAACCGATCAAGCAACCGTGACCAATCTGACAATCTCCATTGACTGTCGCACGCGTGGCAATATGGCAGTGTGCTCCAATAGTGGATCCATGTTCAATTAAAGCATAATTATTAATGATGCAGTTTTCACCAATTTGAGCCAAGTTATTCACTAACGCATAGTGCATCACCACCGTGCCAGAAGCGATCTTAGCTTGGCGAGCAACACGTGCTAAAGGCGAAATAATGACAGGAAGTTGCCCTCCTAGTGACTTGACTTGTTGGTAGAGTTTTTTTCTAAGATCAGCACTGTGTAACTGACCCACGGTAATGACACAATTTGGCACCTTCTGAATTAACGCTTTTAAATCGTCATCCGTGCCCAAAATGGGATAGCCCATAAATTCTTGCTGTGTATTTCCTGGTGCCTCAACAATGCCAGCAACTTCATAGTCAGGCATGCTTTCAATCACATCTATGACTGACGCACAATGACCGCCGCCGCCAATCAGTAGCAGTGGCGTTCTACCTGATTGTTGGCTCATAAACAAGGCACTCCGCTAGGAATATTCACCACTCTTTGCGCAAGAAGTTCGGTATTAGGTAAAGCGGTGTGATAGCAGTTTTTATATATTTCCAGTTGATGCATGGGGGTCCATAACGGACGGGTTTGAATACCTGCTTGATTGCTCTCTGTTAAAAACTGATCTCGTTGAGTTTGATTTTGGCAGATAACGCCATTTAACCAATAATTTGGCTCACTATTTTTTAAAGCTTGTAGACCAACCAAGCCTGATTGCTCTGAAAATTGACGTTGATAAAACGCTGCTAAAGCTTTCTTCTCAGCCAAAAATCTTGGCAGTTGCTCAAACTGAGCCACGCCTAAAGCGGCATTTAAATTTGGCATACGTAAGTTATAGCCAATTTCATCATGTTCAAATAACCATGCATGCGGCACCTTAGCCGTAGTACTCAAGTGTTTGGCTTTTTGAGCATACTCGGCGTTATTGGTCACCAACATGCCGCCCCCACCT
>Ga0316204_10003628_pt1 | contig 30152 bp, 26 predicted proteins | sample 6monrhotite_MG_2_FD_205661 | JGI IMG/M metagenome (GOLD analysis project Ga0316204, IMG submission 205661) | Microbial mat bacterial communities from mineral coupon in-situ incubated in ocean water Damariscotta River, Maine, United States -... | ecosystem: Environmental > Aquatic > Marine >...
AATCATGAAAGTAGTTGCGATTATTCAAGCTAGAATGGGATCGTCTAGATTGCCTCGAAAAATTCTAATGGATATTGCTGGTAAACCAATGTTATGTCGAGTATTAGAAAGAGTAGAAGTTGTAGATAGCATTGATGAGATTGTAGTTGCGACAACGAATGAAAAAGATGATGACAAATTAGCAGAGTTTTTATTAGAAAAAACTTGCTGTAAAGTCTTTAGAGGTTCAACTCATGATGTCTTAAGTCGTTTTTATAAGTGTGCAAAATTATATGAAGCAGACATAATTGTTCGCGTAACGGCAGATGACCCATTGAAAGATCCTGGAATTATTAGTGAAGCAATCAATTTTCTATATAATGATGCTGATTTAGATTATTGTTCAAATACAATAAAACCCAGTTATCCAGAAGGGCTTGATATAGAAGTTATACGTTTTTCTGCGTTAGAAAAAGCATACTATGAAGCAAGGCTACCTTCTGAGCGAGAACATGTAACGCCTTTTATTTGGAAAAATAGTGATATTTTTAAGACTATGAATTTTGAGTATGAAATTGATCTAAGTGAATGGCGGTGGACCGTTGATAAAGAAGAAGATATGGAGTTTATGCAGCATGTTTTCGAAGAGTTTAAAAATAAACCTTTGGTGTCATATCTGGAGGTAATAGATTTTCTCCAGAAGAATTCACATGTAATGGATATTAACTCAGGTATTACACGAAACGAAGGTTATCTAAAATCAATACAGATGGAAAATAATGAAACAAGATGATAATAATGTAGTTTTAAAGCGTATATTCGGCAATGAGAAGAAGTATGTTGAAGAAGTGATAGAAACTGAATTTAGAAGTTCGAAAGGTTCTAAAATGATGCAAGGCCTTGAAGATGCTTTTGCTAAACGTTTTGATTCTAAATATGCTATTTCATTTGTAAATGGGACTGCAACTATGCATGCTGCTTTGGAGGCTTACGGCCTCAAGCCGGGTGATGAAGTTATTGTTCCACCTTTAACAATGTCGGCTACAACTTTTGTAGTACTTCAGGCAAATGGTACACCTGTTTTTGCAGATGTTGATCCTACTACTTTCCAGATTTCAGCGAAGTCTATTGCAGACAGGATTACACCCAAAACTCGTGCAATTATAACTGTTGCACTTTATGGGTTATCACCTGATATGGATGCAATAATGGCTCTTGCTAAGAAACATGATTTATTTGTAATAGAAGACAATGCACAGTGTTTTTTAGGGAAGTATAAAGGGAAAATTGCCGGTACATTAGGTGACTGTGCAAGTTTTAGTTTTCAAAGTTCAAAGCATCTTGCTAGTGGTGAAGGTGGTATGATTATTACAGATGATTTGGAGCTTGCAGAGAAAATCCGAAAAGTTCAATCTTTAGGATATGCTGGTGTTAGCGCTTCAAAAGCAAAGATAACAAAGAGAGATATTCAGGATCCTAATTATTCACGTCACGTGTCTATGGGTTGGAATTATCGTATGCCAGAATTATGTGCTGCTGTGGCTTTAGCCCAATTAGAAAATATAGATAAGCTTGTAGAGCGACGAGTGGAAGTTGCTAAATTATTTCAGGAAGCTTCGAATGGTTTTGAATGGTTTGTTCCTCAATATGTTGGAGATGAATATGTTAATTCATATTGGACATGGGTGGCGCGCTTAGAGAGAGAAGATCTTTCATGGTATCAGTTCCGAGATAAATTTCAAGAAAATGGCGGTGATGGGATTTATGCAGCATGGAAACTTAGCTATTTAGAACCAATGTTTGAAACAATGAATTTACTAGGACGTGAACAGTTTATTTCAGATGAAAATAAGTTAAATTATAAAGAAGGGTTGTGTCCAATTGCCGAGAGTCTTGTGCCAAAGTTATTCCAATTCAAAACGAACTACTGGGATTTTAGTAAAGCGGAGGAACAAGCGGATATACTTCGTAAGACACTGCAGAGTTTTTTATTATTATAAATAAAGAGTCTGAAATTTGTAGATATGAAGTTGAACAAATCAACATTCTATATTTCATATAGTTAATAATATAATCATTGATGAGTAAGTTCATATTTTTCTAATTACTACTGCAGATGAACGTAGTTGGCGATCTAGCCAACCTGTGTTGTGTCTTGGTGCATGGTGCAAAACATATGCCCGAGCTGAAGAATGGGATAAGCTCAATGCCGAGATAGCACCATATCATTGGGATGACAGAGAAAAGCTTCATAGAGATTATTTCTATTTACGCGGTTTACATGAAGTATTATTGATAGAGTTGACGGATGTATTGAATTCTTTTCATAGGACTCAGCATTCATCTCGTTACTGGAGAATATTGATTGGTCCATGGCTTCTATATTTTACACAAATGTTGTTTGATCGCTGGGAAATGGTTCAATATGCTATCGAGAATTATAAAATTGATAGTTCACTGATTTTAGATTTTTCACCTGAAAAATTTATTCCTCACGACATGGTTGATTTCAGAAATATGTACTCAACCGATACATGGAATCATATTATTTATGGACAAATTTTAACTAGATGGACAAGTGTTACTTCTGAGCGAGTTAAATCTGACGATTTTTCATCTAAACCAACCGCTACACCATTAGTTGGTTTGAGAAAGTACGTTAATATGCTTCGTAACATCGTTACTTTAGGGGTATCCCGTTGTTCTCAGTTGTTATCTCGATCAACAGATGTATTCTTTTTTTTAACATACTTACCATTAAAGCAAGATTTTTTATTGCAGTTGGCATTAGGTCAGGTACCATCTTTGAATTTACAAACCTCTGCACCACGTGTTCCTCCTGATTTTGATATTCGTAAGACATTAAGTTTAAGCACAAAAAAACATGAGTGTTTTGAACAATATATTCGCACTTCAATTCCTGAACATATTCCAACGGTCTATCTTGAAGGCTATGAGGCGCTCCAAGATGTTGTAGCTAAAATGCCTTGGCCAAATAAGACAAAATCAATATTTACTTCGGTAGGTTACAATGCAGATGATGTCTTTAAAGCTTGGGCTGGCTTGAAAGTTGAAGATGGCACACCTTTAGTAATCGGACAACATGGTGGAAATCTTGGTTCAGCATTATGGACGTCTTCTGAAGATCATGAGGTAGCGATAGCAGACCGATATCTTACTTGGGGCTGGTCAGATGATAATCCTAAAAAATATCCAGTAAGCGCGTTAAAGCAAATAGGTAAATCACAGGGTGTATGGAACCCAACGGGACATCTTTTATTAGTTTCGTCTGTCATGCCACGATACAGTTATGTTATGGGAAGTTTTACAGTTGCTGCAGCTCAGATTGATTCTTACTTAGAGGATCAATACAAATTTGTACGTGAATTAAACGAAATTATCCATGATAAATTAGTTGTTAGAGTATATACAGTTGATTGGGGTTGGGATCAGGTAGATAGATGGCAAGATGAATTTCCGTCGGTACATATTGACTCAGGTAATGGTTCTATTGAATCATTAGTTAACGGATGCAGACTTTATGTGGCTACCTATAATGCTACAACATTTTTAGAGTCTTTAAGTCGTAATATTCCGACAATTATGTTTTGGAATCCAAAGCATTGGGAATTACGTTCTAGTGCAAATATTTATTTCGAGAAATTAAAGAATGCTGGCATTTTTCATGAAAGCCCTGAAAGTGCTGCAAAAAAGATAATAGAAATATGGGATGATGTACAACAATGGTGGGATGAACCGGAGGTGCAAGAAGCCCGTGAATATTTTTGTAATCGTTTCGCGAAAATCCAGGAAAAACCAATAGAAAATTTACGGAAAGCTATATCTACTGTAGTTTCTGAAGAACAAGATTAGTAAATTAATTATTTTGGAGTTATAAATGTCAACAAGCCAGAAAAAATTACCAATATTCTTAGATAATTTTGAGAAGAAATCTAAACGAATTTATGCTTCTAATAATACGGATGGTTATTGGTCTAATTTGTCAAAGACACAAAATGCAGAATTAATGTCGATACTTGGAACGAGAACAACTCGTGAATGTATTGAGAAAACCAATCCTTTATTCAAGGAAATTATATTTTCTGAAAAACGTGTTGCTGGACTTGAGCTTTTGCAATTAAAAGGTGATGAAACAGCAGTGGATCTAGGTTGTATGTGGGGAGCTATTACAATACCGCTAGCTAAGCAGGTAGCCAACGTGCTTGGGATAGATCAAACAATAGAGTCCTTAAAATTTTCAGAGGCAAGAGCAGAAGAAGATAAATTAGATAATGTAAATTTTCTTTGTGGCAATCTACGAGAGATCCAGTTACCAAAAGAAACATTTGATGTGGCTATTGTAAATGGAGTGCTTGAATGGGTACCTGAAAATGAACCGATTGTTGTCAACGACTATTGGTATGGAGCCAAAAAACGAAGTGACTCGGGGAATCCAGGCGAAATGCAAATGGCATTTTTAAAAAATGTCCACAGAGGATTAACATCTGGAGGTCGCTTAATGTTAGCAATTGAAAATCGATATGATTATAAAATGTTTTTTGGGGTTCGAGATCCTCATGCTGGTACTTTATTTACAAGTATAGTTCCTAAATGGTTAGCAAATATCATGTCGAAAATAATTAGGAAAAGAGAATATAGACCATGGATTTATTCATTTAATGAATTGGATAAACTTCTTAAAGATGCCGGTTTCAAGTCTGTAAAATTACATGCATGCTGGCCCGACTACAGGATGCCTAATTACATTAATCCATATGGTGAAAAAAATAAGCACTTTAATCCTACCACTGCTCGTAGAGATGGGAAGCTTAAACTTAAACCTCTTGTAGCAAACAGAATTGAGTGGTTATTATTTAAGGTATTTAATATTCAATTTTTTGCTCCATCTATTATTGCTATAGCAGAGAAATGATCTTAGTTAGAAATTGCCCCCATAATAATGGCGTTTACACTTTTATCGACGAGAAGGATAAAGTTGTAATTAAATCATCATACTCATTGGATGGAATTGCCAGGTTAAATAATGAATATGCAGGATACAATTGGTACTTTAAAAAAAATCCAATATTAAATGATTCGAGGTTGGAGCTCTTTGAAAATGAAAATAAGCTCTATTCTAGACTATATGTAAAATTTTTTTCAGGTGCTGCTGGGAATTGTTATAGGCATATTGAATATAACAAAGAACACTTAATGATAGCTGTAAAGACATATAATGAATTGTGGCCAAGAGTAAATGGAGGGTTATCTCCATTGCATGGGGATTTTTCATTAGGAAATCTTATCTTTAACGGTAGTTCACTTACTATAATAGACTGGGAGCATTTCCAATTAGATGTTGCACCTTGGGGGTTCGATTTAGTTAATTTACTATATGAAACTGTATTTTTTTCCTTTAAAGGAAAAGAAAAATTAAGTAATGCTGATTGCAAAGTTTTTGTTGAAGTGAAAAAAGCCATTTCTGAATTATTGGAACCAAATGGTGGCTTTCAATGTAGTCACGATGATTTGACCAAATTTATTTCAGCTAATACTTTTTTATGGGGATCTTTAGTAAATAAGTTGCCTGTTATGAAGTTTTCAAATGAACAATATGACTTTTTGCAAGTACTTGAGCGAGAAGGGTGAAATTAAAGTCTTTATTTTCTAATATATTCTAAGTCCTAGAATATCTCTAAGTTACAATTTGTGAACATTAAAAAATCTATTAAAAGAGTTGATTTATGAAAACAGTTATTCTATGTGGCGGTTTGGGTACTCGCCTTGCTGAAGAAACCCAAATAAAACCAAAACCGATGGTAGAGATTGGAGGCAAACCAATTCTCTGGCACATTATGAAAATATATGAAAAACATAGTTGCAATGATTTTATGTTGGCGTTGGGCTATAAAGGCGAAGTTATTAAGGATTATTTCCTTAACTACCATGCTAGACAAAGTAACCTTAATGTTAACCTTAAAAGTGGAAAAGTTGAGTATAGCAAACCAACGGCAGAAGATTGGAATGTAACATTAATTGACTCAGGAGCTACTACTATGACGGGTGGTCGTTTGTTAAGGTTGAAACCTGAGCTTCAATCAAGTGGGACTTTTATGCTGACATATGGTGATGGCGTTTCTAATGTAGATATTACTGCCTTGCTGGAATTTCATAAATCTCATGGGCGCATAGCAACGGTTACTGCTGTACGTCCACCAGCAAGATTTGGTAATTTGTGTATAGAAGACAATAAAGTATTAAGATTTGAAGAAAAGCCTCAAACAGGCGAGGGTTGGATTAATGGTGGTTTTTTTGTCTTTGAATCAAGGGTGTTTGATTTTATAACTGATGATACGACTGTTTTAGAAAAAGGCCCATTAGAACAACTCGCAAAACAGGGAGAGTTAATGACGTATCACCATCCTGGCTATTGGCAATCAATGGATACTTTAAGAGACAAACAAGCTCTCGAAGAAGTGTGGTCGAAAGGTGAAGCACCATGGATGATCTAGTTTAATGAATTATTTTTCTGATATTTATAAAGGTCGTCGTGTTTTAGTGACAGGGCACACTGGTTTTAAGGGAACTTGGTTATCACTGTGGCTTAATCATTTAGGTGCTGAAGTGGCTGGATTTTCAGTTGATGTACCAAATTCACCATCTAATTTTACTCTTCTTGGGTTAGAAAACAAGATAACTCATTATGTTGGTGATATCAGAGATCGTGTTCGTTTAGCTCAGGTGATTGACGAGTTTAAGCCGGAGATAATTTTTCATCTGGCGGCACAAGCTTTGGTTCGCAAGTCATTTGATGATCCAGTAACCACCTTTGAAACTAACACCCTTGGAATGGTAAATCTACTTGATTGCATTCGTACTCGATTATGGATTGAAGTTGCTGTCCTTATCACTAGTGATAAAGCATATCGTAATGATGAGTGGTGTTGGGGGTATAGAGAAACGGATGCTTTAGGAGGGCATGATCCATACAGTGGATCTAAAAGTTGTGCAGATTTGGTCGCTCAGTCATATTTTGATTCCTATTTTAGTAATTCCTCTACAAGAGTTGCGATTACCAGGGCTGGTAATGTCATTGGAGGAGGAGATTGGGCCGAAGACCGGATTGTGCCAGATTGCATTCGTGCTTGGTCGGAAGATGAAACTGTTGCTGTGCGAAGTCCTCAAGCAACACGACCATGGCAGCACGTTTTAGAGCCACTTGGTGGTTATCTATGGTTGGGAGCATGTTTGTGGAATAAAAAAGAGGGGATTAATGGTGAAGCTTTTAATTTTGGTCCCGATGCTCATGTTAACCAAACTGTTGCCGAATTACTTGATGAAATGGCTATTCACTGGCAAGGTGGCCAATGGCATGTTCCAGAAGGTTTTGAACAGGCTGGACATGAAGCAAATTTATTAAAACTATCCTGCGATAAAGCGCTATTCTACTTAAATTGGCGAGCTGTGTTAGAGTTTCCTGACACGGTAGAATTCACCGTTGATTGGTATAAAAATTGGCATACTACTAGAAAAGATATTTACACATACACTGTTAGTCAAATAGAAAAGTATAGTAAGTTGGCTCAAACTAAGGGGGTACCTTGGATTCAGGTGTAGATAATATGCCACAGATCAGTGGAGTCATGCTCACGAGTTTACGACAAATTAGTGATGAGCGTGGTGCAGTTTTACATATGTTACGTTGTGATGCTCCTGAGTTTGTCCATTTTGGTGAATGCTATTTTTCTGAGGTAATGCCTGGTGTTATCAAGGCATGGAAACGCCACCATAAACAGACGCAAAATATAGCTGTTCCTATCGGTCTGGTTCGAATGATAATTTTTGATGATAGAGAATCATCTGTTACGCGTGGCAATTTAATAGATCTAGAATTAGGACGCCCTGATAATTATTTTCGAATTTCAATCCCACCTGGTCTTTGGTATGGTTTTAGTTGTGTAAGCATTGTTCCAGCATTGTTAGTCAATTGTGCAGATTTACCACATGATCCAGATGAAAGTGAACTTATTGATATTAATAATCCTTTGATACCATATAAGTGGACAATCTAAGATTGGAGTTAGAATGAAATCTTTGGTCTCGATTGTTATACCCACTTATAATAGAGCAGTTGATCTCAAACGTGCTTTATTATCAGTTTTAAACCAGACATATACTAATTGGGAAGTAATTATTGTTGATAATCATTCAACTGATAATACTAATGAATTAGTAAATGAGTTTGCTGATCAGAGAATCAAATTAGTCAAGATTAATAATAATGGTTTGATTGCGGCATCGAGAAATTTAGGTATAAAGAGTGCTCGCGGTGAATATGTAGCATTCTTGGACTCAGATGATTGGTGGACACCAAATAAATTAGATGAATCAATTCAATATTTAGAAAATGATATAGATTTCATTTATCATGATATGTTTTTAGTTAAGAAACCAAACCAAATGTTTTATTTTCGTAGAGCTAAAACACGAGAGATAATAAGTCCATCCTTTCGTGATCTTTTACTTAACGGAAATGCTATAAATAATTCAAGTGTTATTGTAAGAAAAAGACTCCTTGATGTCGCTGGAATGCTACCAGAAGATATAGAAATGAACCCTATATGTGATTATCACGCATGGTTACATATTTCAAAACATACAGAAAAAATAAAGCGTATACCTAAAGTATTGGGTTACTATTGGGTTGGAGGAGGAAATGTCTCAACCTCAAGTCGAACTATTACAAGTCTCACTCGTTTTGAGAGCATTTATGAGAGGGAACTGAAGATATATGGTGGCACATCAACTTATATGTGTAATTACATCAGAGGTAGGACTCTATATATGATGAAATCATATGAAAAGGCAAAGATTTCTCTATCTAAAATAAATAGGACAAATAGCCCAATATCTTTTTATATTAAAGCACGCTTGATGCTGTTTATGATGAAAAAATATATAGAAAAAAAGTAGTTGCTAATATGAATATATTGCTTTTTTGATATTTATAATATAAATCGTTGGTTGTTATACTCATCTCAATTTAAAAATCATTGGTTAGAGAATATGGCAAATGCCATAATAGATATTTAATTATTTAATTATTTAATTAAATATGTGTAATATAATTATTGTTGACATCATAAATGATGTGGAGTTTATATAATGAAAAAAGTATTAGTTGCTGGTGGAGCTGGTTATATTGGAGCTGTTATGTGTGACAAGCTGCTTAAAGATGGTTATGAAGTGGTTTGTTTAGATAGATTTTACTTTGGTAAAGAACCTATAGAACCTCTGTTAGGTCATCCACAGTTTAGTATTATTCGTGATGATATTCGGACAGTAACGTCAGATGTTTTTAAAGGAGTTGATATTGCAATTGATTTGGCTGGTCTCTCAAATGATCCTTCGTGTGATTTAGATCCGAATTTAACAGAGGATATTAATCATTTTGGTAGTGTACATTTCGCTAAAGTTGCAAAAAGTGCTGGTGTTGCTAGATATGTGTATGCATCTTCATGCAGTGTTTATGGCGCAGGTAAAAATGTTTCTCTAACTGAGGATGCTCCATTTAACCCAATTTCTTTGTATGCAAAAAGTAAAGTTGCCTGTGAGATTGAAATTGGTGAAATGTCGTCAGATGACTTTTGTGTGACTTTTTTAAGAAATGCAACGGTGTACGGATTATCTCCTAGGATGCGATTTGATCTGATAGTTAACATTATGACCGCAAAAGCAGTTACTCAAGGTAAGATTTATGTGCTAGGTGGTGGAAAGCAATGGAGACCAAATATCCATGTAAAAGATGTTGTAAAAGCATTTATGTTGGTTATGGAAGCTGATAAAGATAAAGTCAATGGAGAAGCGTTTAATCTTGGTGCAAATGAGCAGAATTACCAGGTGATTCAAGTAGCAAATATGATTCGTGAAGTTGTTCCTTATGTCGAGGTTGTCGTTGTTCCTGACGATGTTGATAAAAGAAATTATAATGTGAATTGCGATAAAATTACAAATGTTTTAGGTTTTAAAGTTGAGCGAACAATACTAGAAGGAGCGGTTGAAGTTAAACAAGCTATTGAACAGGCTGTTACTGATATTGATGATATTCGAACAACAACGCTAAATTATTACAAGTATCTAATTAATGCAGATGAAATACTTAATGAAGTGAAAATTGATGGGAAAATATTTTAAGTATTCTCATGGATTCAAAGAATAAAGTTCTACAGAAAATACTCTGTTGCCCTGCGTGTAAGCATAAATTATTTTTTCAGGAAGATAAATGTGTTTGCTCATCTTGTGCTGCTGAGTATCCAATCGTAAATGGTAAATATTTTTTTCGAGAGAAAAATATTTCAATGGAAAATAGTGATTTTCTTGATAAATTTAAAACGATATTTAAAAAGTATTCAGCTTTCTATAATTTTATAGTAAGGATTGTTTCTCCCGTACTCTTTCAAGATAAATTTGTATCTAAAGTTATATGTTCAAATAAAATTCAAGTTGAAATTGGATGTGGTAATACGCCTTTTGATAGCAGACTGATTAATTGTGATTTTATTGACTATCCAAATGTCGATGTAGTTTGCGATGCAATGAGCTTACCATTTACCGAAGGTTCAATTGATACATTTATTAATATTGCAGTAGTGGAGCATATTTCCAATCCAATTAAATTTGTAGATGAGCTTTACTTTTCATTAAAGCCTAAAGGAGATGTTTTTACTGTGGTGCCTTTTATGCAACCATACCATGCTTCACCTCATGACTATCAGCGATTTACCTTGCCTGGACTTAGGACTTTATTCAGCGATTTTATTGATGTGCAACATGGTGTATTTAGTGGGCCAGTTTCAGGCTTTCTTTGGGTTTTTCAAGAGTTCATTGCAACAATCTTATCTTTTGGTAGTAAAAGGTTACATAGCATGATTTTTTTAGCGACTATGCTTTTGACCTTTCCTGTGAAATATCTTGATATAATCTTTGCTAGATATAAAACAGCCGAAGTCTTAGCATCATCATTTTACATTTGGGTAAAAAAAATATAATAAGGATTATTGTAAGTGAAAGTTGAATTTTATAAACATAATTTAGGTGATGAGGAAAAGCAAAAGCTTTTAGAATGTGTTGATAGCTTGTTCTTAACTACGGGTAGTTATGTTTCTGAATTTGAAGAAAAATTAGCTTTATATACAGGTAATGATTATGCGATAGGATTAACATCTTGTACAGCCGCTTTGCATTTATCTTTGCTAGCTCTTGGGGTTGGAAAGGGTGATGAAGTTATTACAACTCCAATGACATTTATCGCAACCTCAAATGCAATTTTATATACAGGTGCTACACCTGTTTTTGTTGATGTGGACATAAGTACAGGTTTAATCAATACAAGCCAAATTGAATGTGCTATTACGAATAAGACAAAGGTGATACTACCAGTACATTTGTATGGTCAAATGTGCGATATGCAAGAAATCAAAAAAATTGCAGACCAACACAATCTAAACGTAATTGAAGACGCAGCGCATTGTATAGAAGGTGTCCGTGATGGAATTAAGCCTGGTCAATATTCTGATGCAGCCTGCTTTAGTTTTTATGCAACTAAAAACATCACCTCAGGTGAAGGTGGGGCAGTTGTCACAAGTAACAAGGAGCTTGCCTCTAAAATACGTACTATGCGAAATCACGGCATGTCAAAAGAAGCCGCCGACCGTTATGTGGGAAAATATCAGCATTGGGATATGATTGAATTAGGCTACAAGTATAATATGTTTAATATTCAAGCTTCGTTATTAATATCGCAACTTGCAAAGATTGATGATGCTCGAGAAAAGCGAGAAATAATATGTGGGAAGTATGAAGATGCCTTCGCATCTAACCCTCATGTCCGTTGTATCGAAACTATTCGAAATTCAAAGAGTGCTAGACATTTGTTTACAATCCTGTGCCATAAGAATTGTAGGGATACAATGCTAGATCTTTTGCAAGAAAATGGTATCGGGGTGGCTGTTAACTATCGAGCGGTACATCTTTCTTCATATTACGCTAAGCGCTTTGGCTTTAAACAGGGTATGTTTCCAAACGCAGAATTTATTGGAGATCGTACACTAACGCTACCTTTATATACGCAGTTAACTGAAAATGAAGTTAATTATGTAATTGCTTCTGTTAATAATTTAAGTGAGGAGTTTACTGATGTTGAATGAAAAATTTAGCCTTACGGTTAATCTACGTAATGATGAATTAGAAAAAATGCAACAAAATCATACTTATTGGGAGGATAACGCAAAACTGTATTCAAGCAGTAATGAGGTATCTTGGGGGGATGCTAATATTATGAAATTAGAAACCGACGTAATACGAGAGTTGATTCCTGATGGCTCACTAGTACTTGATGCTGGTTGCTCGAATGGTTATTCAACTTTTAATGTATCTCATGTCAAATCAATAAATGTTGACGCTTTTGATTACAGTGCGCAATCAATTGAAATCGCAAAAAAAGAACAATCGATTAAAGGAACGGCTGATAATATAACTTTTTCAACTGGAAATATTTTAAATATTGCGCAACCATCTGATAAATTTGATATTGCTTATTCAATTCGAGTGATAATTAATTTACCTAATTGGGATAGGCAAAAAGATGCTATTTTGGAAATGCATCGTATATTGAAACCTGGTGGATTGTATCTCATGTCAGAAGCCTTTTCTGGTAGTTTGTACAAATTAAATGCTTTACGTCAAATGGCTAACCTAAAACCATTAACGGTTCATAAATTTAATGAGTATCTGAATGAGGACGAATTTGAAGATTTTGTAAAAAAATACTTTGATATTATCGAAATAAAAAGGTTTTGTAGTTCATATTACGTTGCGTCAAGGTTTTTACGTTATCTTGTTATGGATAAAGATGAACCTGATACATTTAAAAATGAAGTTAATGATTTCTTTTCTAAATTCACTGAAACTAACCAGTCTGGCGATTTTGGTATACAAAAATTATATGTACTCAAAAAGAAGGGAATTTCGTGATTTCGGTTATTTTTCCAGTTTTTAATGAGCAAGATAACCTTGATAAACTTTATGATACGCTCAATCAAGTTGTAAATAAAGTTCCAAGAATAAAGTTTGAATTTATTTTTGTTGATGACTGTTCAACAGATCGAAGTCCTGAAATACTTCAAAAGCTTAATGCTAAGGATGAACGAGTTAAGATAATTAGGTTCTCACGTAATTTTGGTAGTCATACTGCATTATCAGCGGGTTTTCATCATTCGAAAGGTGATTGCGCAATCGTTCTAGCTTCTGATCTTCAAGACCCACCAGATTTGATTTTGAAATTAGTTGAAAAATGGGAAAGAGGCTCAAAAGTAGTTTGGGCTGTGCGCTCTAAACGTGAGGGTGAAAGTTTTAGTACTAAAATATTTTCTAAGTTGTATAATTTTTTATTGAATATTTTAACTGATATTAAAGTTCCGCCTTTAGGGACAGATGTTTTTCTTGCAGATCGCATCGTTATTGATGCATATAAAAATGTAGTAGAAAAACACAGTTCAATTTATTTGATTTTTGCATGGTTAGGATTCCCGCAAGACCAAATAGAGTATGTTAAAGAGGCGCGTTATAAAGGTAAATCAAATTGGACTATTGGTGATAAATTTAAACTTGTAATAGATTCTATACTTTCGTTTAGTTATCTGCCTGTTAGATTTATAAGTATTCTAGGTGTAATGACAGCATTTTTAGGTTTTATTTACGCGAGCCTTGTTTTCTGGAATTTTATTCATGGTGAGCCTGTTCAAGGTTGGTCGTCTTTAATGGTAACAATTTTGATTGTAGGTGGAATTGTAATGATTATGCTAGGAGTTTTAGGTGAATATTTGTGGAGAACATTTGATGAGTCGAGGCGTAGACCACATTACATAATAGAGTATCAAATAGAATAAAGTTAAATTGATTTACATATTAAATCTTTCATGAAATAAGTTGACAATAATAAAAAATGGTACTGTAGTCGTTAGACTTTAATAAATGGTGATAGTTAGAAATAATATTCGTTTTGTAATTCTTCTCATGGTTTCATCTATAGTATTGTCTTACATTGCTTCACTTGTGGATTATGATACTGCATTAATAGCTATGCAGCATGCTAAAATTAGTCTAGTTATTTTAGCATTTATCTTATCATTACTTACGCTTCTCGTAGTATCCTTACGATGGGTCTACTTATTAAGAACTATCAATGTTAATTTCTCAATTTTTTGGGCGTATCTTAGCTATTTGATTGGTGGCTTTTATGGTGTTGTTATGCCGGGAACGATTGGTAGTGATACTTTTAGAGTCATGGTCTGTAAGAGTAGAACAAATAACAGCATGTCTAGGATCTTATCTTCAGTTATTGTCGAGAGGTTTTTAGGAGTACTTGCTTTATTGCTGTTAGTTTATGTGAGTTGGGCTTTTAATCAACATGTGCTCTATCAGTTTGATTTTTTTGTTATCCCAATTTTAATCGTTACAATAGCTACTATGGCTTTAATTGTTATTTGGCTATTCGTTGACTTGTCAATAATTAAAAAAATCCTTTCAACGTTGTTACAGTATCATCCTAAAGCACTGGATTTTATTAATCTTGCATTGGATTCTATTAATGCGATTTCAAAAAAACATCTGTTGATTGCTTTTGGGTATTCTGTGATTGCTCACTTTGTAGAAATTTTAGCAGTATATGCTCTATCGCAAGCACTAAGTATTGATATTAACTTGGGTGTATTTTTAATTATCGTTCCATTTGTTTTTTTATCTTCATTACTTCCTATTTCTTTAGGTGGCATGGGGCTTATGGAAGGTATATTGGTTTTTCTACTTGTTAAATTCGGTGTAACTTCATCTGATGCGGTATTATTAGCATTTCTTTTTCTATTTAACAGATTATTTGTAAATATGTTTGGCGGTATTGTCCAAGTATTTGTTAAGAAGCAAGTTGGGGATTTAATCAGCAGTGATGTTAATTAACTAATGTAACTGTGATTGATGTAAATAATGTAGCGCAGTAAGTTCATTTTATATAAAAATAATGAGTAAAGAGTAGTGCAAAAAACATATAGAATCCGACTAGGTGAACTGAGTTTAGATGCGTCGGTAAGACTAAAGGATGTAGGGTATTTCATCTTGTTCCTGCTCTTTATTACTCCTTACTCATTGTCAGTTGGTGGTCAAGGTGTTAGTGCAAACTATAGTTTTGTTTTATTACCACTCTTTATGGTACTGATAACTGGTCGGTTTAACAAGTTAAGTCTAGGTAATAGTTTTGTTTTGTCTTGCTTTGCGCTTATTTTTATTATTGCCTCACTCTACCAAATTGTATATATAGACTATTTTGTTCGTAGGCTGTTAAGTTTTATTATTTTTTTTAGCATGTTTACATATATGTTTATTAAAATAGATAGTGGCATGGTTGGTGCTTTTAAGTTGGCAGTAATTTCCTATGCACTCTATTCTAGTCTGGCATCAGAGATTTCCTATTTTATCTTGGGTGGAACAGAGTTAGCTGATTATGCAAAAGGCTTGGTCGGTTCACAGCGTATAGGATTTATATATTTAATTGCGTTCTGGATTATTTTTTTATATGAAAAAAAAGGAGGGATGGCGGCATTATTAAAATCCATGTTTATATTTATATTGCTTGGAGGTTTATTATTAACCTTTTCAAGAACAAGTATAATTGGTTTTGTGGGTAGTTTGCTCATATTTTTTGCATTTAAAGTAGGAAAGGGATTGGTAGATGGTAGGTTTTTGATCTCAACTATATATAAGGTTTTTATTGGAGTTGCTTTTATTATCGTAGTATTGCTGGGGCTTACCTATTTTTTACCTCATACTTTTACTTTTTTTGAAGGGAGGATCTTTAATTATACCTCTACATCGGAAAATATTCTTGTTGATTTAAATGATGCACATTCTTCGTTAGGCTATCGTTGGTTTATGTTGAAGCAGGTTTGGGGATACATCCTTGCTAATCCTGTTACTGGTTCTGGCTACTTAGGAGTTTGGGTATTATTTGATGACTCCTCTGGTTCAGCTCACAGTCAATATTTGGATGTTCTGTTTAGGACGGGTTTTATTGGGTTTATAATATATTGTTATTTGATTTATAAGGTTTCTAAATTTCTTTTTAAAAATGATTCAGGTTTATTTTGGGGGTTTATCGGAATTTTAATTTATAGTTTATTTCATGAGACATTTAAGCTAAGTAGTGGAGGGTTTGTTCTAGCATTTCTTCTTGGTATGCTTTGTCAAGCCGAAACACTGTACCCTCGTCTCTACAATAGGCGTGCCTCATGATAGATGTAGCATCTCAATCTAGTAAAACAAGCATTGATTTCTTCACAAGTAGAATTGATGAAGGGAAAATTAATGTAAAAATTGTAAACCTGATTACACTCCTTGTTCTAACGAGCGTAGCAGTTTGGCTGGGCAATAATTTATTGTTGCAAAACATCGAGATTGCAGTGATGTCTCTAAAAATTTTGCTGTTCAGCACCAGTATTATTTTATCGATGTTTGTTTTTTCTGTTTATATTAATAGTATTCAATGGGGCTTTGTTGGAGTTATTATACTTTTGCTTTCTGCTGTTTACTTGAAAATTACATATTTGTCCTATTTTTTCTATTTTGTAGGTTTTGCTGGATTAGTTCTTTTAGTTGTCAGTTTTGCTCGAAGTCAGTTGAGTTTATTTACAGCGGTTGTACTTTCTATATTTTCAGCACTAGTAATTATGAGCTACTTGTCTTATGAGCAATTTGACATGCTTGGGCTTCTAAATAATGGTACTGTTCATCGTGATACGCTTTTCCATGCCAGTATTGCTTCAATGATAAAAACATATGGTATTACCTCTACTGGACTTAATGGACTAGTCGAAACTCCGTATCATTTTTTGTCTCACGCTATCATTGCTTCGTTTAGTTTGTTGACTGAATTACCCGTTTACGAGTCATATGGGATAATTAATGCTGTTCTGTTTGCTCCGTTAATAATATTTTCATGTTCATATGTCGCATATTCTTTAAGTGATAACATTAAAATTTCAAATACGTGGTTGAGTGTTAGTGTAGTAATCTTTGCATCATCATTCTTGTTTTCAGGTTGGGGGGTTTTTGTATCTTACTTTACATCCGAGTCATATTTATTATCATTAAGCTTGTTGTTGTTATCGCTTCAGTTAATTTCAGGTGAGAAGCTGTCTAATGCTGAGTGGTTGTGCTTTACTTTACTGGTGTTATTGTCGGCAATGGCAAAAGCAAGTGTTGGTATAATTCTAATAGGTCTTTTTTTAAGTCGCATCATTTTCATAACAAAGGGTAAGAATAAAATAGTTGAGTTGTCTTTATGGAGTATAATTGCTTTAGGTGTGTTTTTTATTGTATTTTTATCAGCCAAATCTGCTGCTGGTAGCATCAGTATACAACCATTTAACTTTATTATTTACAACTCAGTTTGGGGGGGGCAGTTAAATGAATTATTTCATTGCTCGGTTGACGGCATAGGGAGTCCATGTGTAAGTACATATTTTAAGAGTTTTGTTGCCTTGTTAACATTTGTTTTTTTTCACTTTATTATTAGTTGGTTAGCCTTGTATTTTAAAGTCAAGCAATATGGTTTCGGTAATCTTTTTTCTAACTCATGGATGTTATATAGTCTTGGATCTTTAGTATTTGGTCTTTTTATAGTGAGTGTTTTTGAACTGCAGGATGGGTCAATGTTTTATTTTACAAACGTAGCAATGTTTGTTTCGTTACCTCTTTTGGTTACTTTTTTAGCATCACTGTCAATTGGGAAACATTTTAAGTTGGGCCTAGGGATTGGAGGTTGCATTATAATAATAAGCAATTATTCGCATTTAATTGAATGGTGGGAGCAACGTATTCCTTTAGTTAAAAAAGATAATGTGATACAAAATAAATTAGTAATGACTTTGCTTAATCATAGATACAAATATAACGACAATACATATCTTAAATTCTCAGATAATTACAGCCACTTCAATGATAACCCGATGGTAGATTGTAGAGCTAAACCATTTGTGTTGCCTGCTATTACTGAGCTTGCCTGGCTAGGAGCATTAGAAGAAGATGGAAATTGTAAGTATAGTAATTATGGGTTTGTAAATTATGAGTCAGGTTTGACTAAACATGGAATTATGGAATTTAATCGTTCGGCTAAACCTGATGGAATTAATGTAGTAATTATTAAGCCTAATATATAATAAATATCATTCTTCAATTTTATTAATTGATTTTTTTGAGAAAACATCGACCATGAGAAATGTTCTAAAACGAGTTGCATATCCAATGTTGAAGCGCATTAATAAGTTTAAGAATGCCCATAAAAATGAAAGTTGTTATCTAATAGGTGATGGGATTTCAGTCAAATATTTTGATTTAAATAAATTTACAGATATGATTTCTATTCCTTGCGGATATTTACCATTCCATAATGACTATGATTGCTTGCATGTCCCTTATGCTACCTTAATAGAAACATACTATTTTTACCCTACCACCAGAGTGTTTTCTTCACGAGAATCTGATGCAGGTAGGATATTGATTTTCAACTATCTACAAAAAGAATACCGAAAAATCATTAAAAAATATCAGACAACAGAGTTTTTTGTAAATTTATCAAATTATCCAGTTTTATTTAATGAGAATATAACTTATACATTTCGTGATATACCAGATAGCTCGCTTGGCAATGATCACATTTCAAAAAAGTTTAATTGTTATGCAGGGTCTTTACGAGTGCAAATATTGTTAGCAATTTATATGGGATTTGATCATGTTTATTTGGTTGGGCATGATTACACACATTCACCAGCAAGATCTCTGCATTGGTATGAAAAAGGGAAAGGTCTATTAACTCCTATGCCTGAATTCTCAAAGGATTTTCTTAACTACGCCAAAAATTTTATTGATATAACAACAATCACGGTTGATAGTGGTAGTGATAATCTGGATTTTAAAACTTACCAAGAACATACTGGTGCCTCGCCTTTATTTCGCGAAAATACTGAATTACTTGATTTGCATTATTTGAAAGCGTTATCAACTTGGCCTGTCTATGAAATATTTTAAGTTATTATACAGTTAGTAATATAATGAAGAGTTAAAATATTGTATTTTCTTTATTACGTCTATTATCGTATTTGCTTATGGAAATGAAGTTTAAAATATGTATTGATGCCTCAAATATACGAGCGGGAGGAGGTGTAACACACCTAGTTGAGTTATTAAAAAAAGCTTCACCTGAAGAACACAAATTTAATAGTGTTTTATTATATGCGCCATCTGCAACTTTAGACTTGGTCGAAAATAAAGACTGGCTAATTAAGAAATTAAGTCCGTCAGTTGATAAAAGTATATTATATCGAATCTACTGGCAGTGTTTTAAATTGGCAAGTTTAGCTAAAGCGGCTAAGTGCAATATTTTATTTGTTCCAGGTGGTTCTGATATAAGTGGGTTTAAACCAGTTGTTAGCATGAGTCAAAACCTTTTACCTTTTGATGAGCAGCAAATTAAACGATATGGTTTTTCATTGTTCACTTTAAAAATATTATTATTGCGTTTAACTCAATCTTTTTCATTTAAAAGAGCGAATGGAGTGATTTTTTTAACCGAATATGCGTGTAAAGTTGTATTGTCTGTAACAAAAAAAATTACAGGAACAACGGTTATTATCCCTCATGGTGTAGACCCTCGTTTTATTTTGGCACCGAGAAAACAAATTGAAATTAAAGAATATACAAACGAAAACCCATTTAAGGTTATATATGTATCAACAATTGATACGTATAAAAATCAATGGATAGTTGCAGATGCTGTTGCGGAATTAAGAAAAGACAATGTTCCTGTAATACTTAACCTTATTGGTTCTCCCAGGTCTCCTGCTATTGAACAATTGGAAGATTGCCTTAAGAAAATTGATCCAATGGGTGATTTTGTAAATTATATGGGGCAAATCCCTTTTGATAAGTTACATGATTATTATAAAAATTCTGAGCTTATGATTTTTGCATCAAGCTGTGAGAATATGCCGAATATTTTGTTAGAAGGTATGTCCGCTGGATTGCCAATCGCTTGCTCAAATCGAGGTCCCATGCCTGAAATATTACAAGATAGCGGTATTTATTTTGATCCTGAAAATGTTGAAGAAATTGTTTCGGCACTTCGTAAAATCATTTTCTCTTCAGATTTAAGAACTGAAATGTCTAGATCTTCATTCCAGTTAGCAAAGAAATTTTCATGGAAGAGGTGTGCCGACGAAACTTTTAGCTTTCTCTCTACTGTTGCTAAAAAAACTTGGTGATTGTTAGTATATTGAATTAATACTTTTATAGCTCTCGCTAAAAATTATATTGTTAATAAAATTATAAGGTTAGGTGTAGAATCAATGTTTAAAAATAGCTCTCTATTAATTACAGGTGGGACAGGTTCATTTGGTAATGCAGTTTTACGAAGATTCTTAGATTCAGATATTGGTGAAATAAGGATATTTAGCCGTGATGAAAAAAAACAGGATGACATGCGAAGGAGGTATTCCGATTCACGCATTAAATTTTTTATTGGAGATGTTCGTGATTACAATTCGATTATGAACGCTATTCGTGGTGTTGATTATGTTTTTCACTCTGCAGCTTTAAAACAAGTTCCATCATGCGAATTTTACCCAATCGAGGCGGCAAAAACGAATATCTTCGGGACTGAAAATGTGCTCACAGCTGCAATAGATGCTGGAGTGAAACGTGTCATTTGTTTAAGTACTGATAAGGCAGTTTATCCTGTTAATGCTATGGGAATGTCTAAGGCTTTAATGGAAAAAGTATTTGTTGCGAAGTCGCGTCAAGGTGGAGATGATACGGTAATATGTGGTACACGTTATGGTAACGTTATGGCATCACGCGGCTCAGTTATTCCTCTTTTTGTAGAACAAATTAGAAATGGTCAAGAATTGACTATTACCGATCCTGATATGACTCGATTTATGATGACCTTAGACGATGCTGTCAATTTGGTTTTGTATGCTTTTGAGCATGGTGAGTCAGGAGATATATTCGTTCAAAAAGCTCCAGCAGCAACAATCGGCATACTTGCTAAGGCTCTATGTGAACTCATGGATAAATCTTCTCATTCTGTGCGTGTTATTGGTACTCGACATGGTGAAAAAAGATATGAGTCACTGCTGAGTCGTGAAGAAATGGTTGCAGCAGAAGATTTAGGGGATTATTACAGGATTCCACCAGATTTGAGAGATTTAAATTATGGTAAATTTTTTGATAAAGGTGAGAAAAAAATAACTAAAGCCATCGAATACAGTTCTGATAATACTGAACAGCTGGATATGGATGGAATGAAAGAGGAATTGATGAGATTGAAGTTCATTCAAGCAATTCTTAATGGAGAGTATATTGATGCGGAGGAATAATGCGTATTCTAATAACGGGTGCTAATGGTTTTATAGCGCGTAACTTGTCCATACAATTAAAAGAGATGGATGGTATAGAAGTTCTTGAGTTTTCTAGAAAGAATTCTAAAGAGGAGCTTGTCGAAATGTGCTCCAAAGCAGATGCTGTTGTTCATTTAGCTGGTATAAATCGGCCATTAAAAGAAGAAGAGTTTGCTGAAGGGAATTATCATTTAACAGAAGAGATTTGTGATGCTTTATCTTCAACGGAAAGAAAAATTCCGATAATTTTCACTTCATCTATACAAGCTGCTTTAGATAATCCATATGGCACGTCAAAGCTCGCGGCTGAAAATTCAATTGATCTATATTCAAAGACAACAGGTAGTGAAGTCTTTATATATCGTCTTCCAAACGTCTTTGGTAAATGGTGTAGGCCAAATTATAATTCAGTAGTTGCAACATTTTGTAATAATATTGCATTAAATCTTCCAATTGAAATAAATGATCCTAATTATGAGATTAACTTAGTATATATTGATGATGTCGTTAATGATTTTATTTCTATTCTTTTAGGACAGAAGAAATCTTGCGCTTTAGATGATGTTACAACATATTCTATTACTCTAGGTGAACTTGCTGAACAAATAATGGGGTTCCGTAACAGCAGAGAACTTCTTACTATAGGGCATGTAGGGTTAGGTTTAGTTCGAGCTCTATATGCAACTTATTTATCTTATTTAAAACCAGAAATGTTTACTTACGATTTAACAACATACAAAGATGAAAGAGGTGTTTTTGGTGAGATGCTGAAAACGAAAGATTCTGGACAGTTTTCTTTTTTTACTTCGAAGCCCGGTGTAACACGCGGTGAGCATTATCATCATACAAAAAATGAAAAGTTCCTAGTTATATCGGGTAAAGCACGGTTTAGATTCCGTAATATTCTAACGAATGAGGAGTATTCGGTTGATACTGGCAGTGAAAAACCTCAAGTAGTAGAAACCGTACCTGGGTGGGCTCATGATATTACAAATATTGGAGATGAGGAAATGATGGTTATGCTCTGGGCAAATGAAATATTTGATAGAGATAATTCTGATACTTATCCATATAGGATCCAATAATGAAAAAATTAAAAGTAATGACGATTGTTGGAACGCGCCCTGAAATTATTCGATTAGCATGTGTCTTAAAAAAGTGTGATCAATATTTTGAGCATACATTAGTACATACAGGACAGAATTATGACTATGAACTAAATGAAATATTTTTTTCGGATTTACAATTAAACAAGCCAAATCATTTTTTAAATGCCGCAGGTGAAACTGCAGCAGCGACTATTGGACAAATAATTATATCTGTTGATAATATACTTGAAACAGTTAAGCCTGACGCTGTACTTGTTCTTGGTGATACCAATAGTTGTTTAGCTGTAATTCCAGCAAAAAGGAGAAAAATCCCTATTTTTCATATGGAAGCAGGTAATCGATGTTTTGATCAACGTGTCCCCGAGGAAATAAATCGTCGCATAGTTGATCATACTGCCGATATTAATATGACATATAGTTCAATTGCTCGTGAATATTTGTTATCAGAAGGATTGCCACCAGAAAGAATTATTAAGACGGGGAGCCCACTATTTGAAGTATTATCCTCCTATAAAGATAATATTGATAATTCAGACGTTCTAAGTCGACTCAATTTAGTAGAGAATATGTTTTTTTTGTTTAGCGCACATCGCGAAGAGAATATTGAAGATGATGAAAATTTTTTGAAGCTTGTGACGGTAATGAATACAGTTGCTGAATTTTATAATCTCCCCGTTATTGTTTCGACTCATCCTAGAACCCAGAAAAAAATTGACTCATTAAATTGTTCATTCCATTCGAATATAATTTTAATGAAACCATTGTCATTTACGGACTATGTTAAATTACAAGCGACATCTCGAGCAGTACTTTCTGATAGTGGTACCATTAATGAAGAGTCTTCAATACTTAACTTTCCTGCTCTTAATATTCGAGAAGCTCATGAAAGGCCTGAAGGGATGGAGGAGGCTGCTGTAATGATGGTTGGATTAAATATTGAGCGTGTCATGCAGGCTTTAGTAGTACTGGAAGAACAATCAAGAGGAGTAGAACGTATGCTGCTACAGGTTGAAGATTATAGTATGCCAAATGTTTCTGATAAAGTGGTTCGAATTATTATTAGTTATACAGATTATATTAATCGTGTTGTATGGTGTAAATAATTCATATTAATATGTCATATTTCCAGTTTTTTAATTTCTATGGTTTATTTGGGACAATTGTAAAATGAATTTTAAAAATAATCGTACTCTTTCTAGAGGTTATAAGTTTGCTCGAGCTGCCTCTTGGTTATATTTTATTCTGTCATTTCTTGTGCTTCTTTATACTTATTGGCAGGCGGAAATAGTCTTTGATGGTTCTCTTGATGGTTTATTTTTCAAGTTTTATTTAATATCAATTGTTGCAATAATATTTTGGGGGATCATTTTAAGATTGAAGGATGAAGTAAAACTTAATACAGTTATAATGACTTGCTCCTTAATTTTTGGTCTATATGCTGTAGAGCTAGTACTGTATTTCGCTGAACCACAGAAGAATATTCCAGGCGCAGATGTTGCGTTAAAATTAGGTGTTTCATTTGACAAGCGCTCAAAAATTAAAGTCGTAAGTGATTTACAGAAAAATGGAATTGATGTTGTGCCCTCAGTTTATCCTTGGGCATTTATTAAAAAGCTGAAAAGTAAGGATTCTAATGGTAGTATTTCATTGTTACCATTAGGTGGAGTTTCAAATAAAACAGTTGTCTACTGCAACGAAAGTGGTGAGTATACTATTTACCGAAGTGACCGATATGGTTTTAATAATCCGGATAGAGAGTGGGATGATAAAAAAATTAAATGGTTTTTGACTGGAGACTCATTTGCACAAGGAGCATGTGTAAAACCAGTTGATAGCATTGCGAGAAAAATCAGTCAATTAACTGGTGACTCATCTCTTAGCGTTGGTATTGGTGGTAATGGGCCTTTAATTGAGCTGGCTGCATTAAAAGAGTATGCAGAGAAATTAAGACCTGAGAATGTATTATGGGTTTATTTTGAAGGAAATGATTTACTAGATCTTAATGAAGAAAAAGAAATATCAGTATTAACTAATTATCTTGATGACGGTTTTTCTCAGAACTTACGAAATCGTCAATCTGAAGTGGACTTAATTTTATCGTCATATATTTCTACTGAAAAGATAAATGCAGAACAAGAAGATGCTAGAAAAAAGGAAATAGATGAAGCCAGGTCAGGGATGCGATCAACGCGGATTATTAGACTTTATCATTTAAGAGCGCGGCTTAATTTTAATTGGTATGGTGCGATTCCGGATAATGATTTGGATCTTGCCCTTTTCTCTAAAATTTTATTAAAAGCGAAAAACAGAGTTAATTCTTGGGGAGGAAATTTTTATTTTATATATCTACCTGATTTTGAAAGGTATAGTACAAATTTCAACGACAATATTGCGCCACTAAAAAAACGTAATGATATTATTGATATTGTTAAAAACTTGAATATTCCTGTGATTGATATTCACAAGGAAGTATTTAAAAATCATCCAAATCCAAGATCGCTTTTTCCATTTAGTGTAGGTGGTCATTACACTCCTTTGGGATATCAGTTAGTTACTTCGTCAATAGTCGAAGGAGTAAGGAAGTCTATCAAGTAAGTTTGTTAGCTTATTATTTATAAGCTAGTTACTGTTCTTATCGGATTTTATTGTCTATGAATATTCTTGTTGTGTCACAATATTTTTGGCCTGAAAATTTTCGAATTAATGATCTTGTTAGTGAGTTTGTTAGAAGAGGACATAAAGTAACAATATTAACTGGTGTACCTAATTATCCTTCAGGTTATATATTTCCTGAATATAAGAATGCGCCAAGTAATTTTACCGAATTCTCTGGTGCCGCTATCATTAGAGTTCCACTAATTACACGCGGGAGAGGAGGTGCTGTTCGTTTATTGATGAATTATATTAGTTTTGTTGTTTCTGCTATATTTTATGGAGGGTGGAGGCTCCGTAGAAAGAAATACGATAGAATATTTGTTTATGAACCATCACCTGTTACTGTTTGTCTTCCGGCTATTTTTTTTAAGAAAATCAAGCGAGCACCAATCGTTTTTTGGGTACTAGATTTATGGCCAGAAACATTAATGGCTGTTGGTGTGGTAAAGTCTAGAATTCTTATTCGATTAATTGGTCTCCTTGTCTCGTATATATATAATAATTGTGAGCTTATCCTCGCACAGTCTCACGCATTTATAGATAACATTTCTATCTATTGCAATAACCCTAAAAAAATCAAATATTTTCCAAGTTGGGCGGAGGACTCATTTTCCGAATCAGGTATTCAATCTGCAACAAATGTACCTACTTCATTATCTGAAGAAATGTTTACTATAATGTTTGCTGGAAATATTGGTGAGGCGCAAGATTTCCCTTCAATTTTACGTGCGGCTGAAATACTTAAATCAAATAAAAATATACGGTGGCTGATTGTTGGTGATGGAAGATTAGCTGACTGGGTGAAAAATGAATGTCACAGTCGTGGATTAGAACAAAATATAATAATGCTCGGTCGTCATTCACTTGATAAAATGCCATCTTTTTATTCACAGGCAGATGTATTATTGGTATCACTTAAAGATGAAAATATATTTAGCATGACAATACCAGGTAAAGTGCAATCGTATCTTGCATCTGCGAAACCAATTCTAGGAATGCTAAATGGGGAAGGTGCGAAGATAATAAATGTTTCAGGTGCTGGTTATACCTGTAATGCAGGTGACTCTGATGCGTTAGCTTGTATTGTAGAAAAAATGATATCACTTTCCAAAGTAAAAAGAGATGAAATGGGCAGATTAGGAAAGAAATATTATCAGGCTGAATTTGAAAAAAAAGTATTAATTGATCGTTTAGATATTTGGTTAAATGAAGTTGAATATTTGTAACTGAGTTGATTTCTAACTCTAATATGTGATTTTATTCTTTTAATGATAGGTGTTTTTAATGAGAGTTTTGGTAACTGGTGCAACTGGTTTTGTTGGGAGTCGTTTAATTGAGTTGCTGGATTTAAAGAAGAACTACACACCAATAGCAGCTATACGAAAGAAAGAATTTGAATTGAACGCTAAAGTAGAAACTTTTGTTACAGGTAACATAAATGAAATTACTTTTTGGGGTAATGCATTAGATAAAGTCGATACAGTCATTCATACTGCAGCTCGTGTTCATGTGATGAATGATAGTTCAACGGATCCTCTTTCTGAGTTTCGTAAAATTAACGTTGATGGAACACTTAATTTAGCTAAACAAGCTGCAGATTCTGGTGTCAATCGTTTTATCTTTATTAGCTCTATTAAGGTGAATGGTGAAAATACCAAATTCAATAAACCGTTTACTGAAAATGATTTACCATCTCCAGTTGATGCTTATGGCATTTCTAAGTTAGAGACTGAGATTGCTCTGTATAAGTTAGCCGATAAGACAGGAATGGAAGTGGTTTGCATTCGACCTCCACTTGTTTATGGGCCCGGAGTAAAAGCAAACTTTTTGAAAATGATGTCTTTATTGCAACATGGTGTACCTTTGCCATTAGGGGCGATTAAAAACAAACGAAGTTTGGTTTCTTTAGATAATTTAATAGATCTAGTCATTACTTGTATAGACCATCCGAATGCATCTAATCAGACATTTCTAGCTGGGGATGGTGAGGATTTGTCAACTACGGAATTATTGCAACGTGTATCAGTCGTAATGGGTAAATCAGCATACTTATTACCTGTCCCTCAAGTAATGCTTGAAATTATTTTCAATTTATTTGGAAAGAATAATTTAAAACAACGTTTATGTGAATCTTTACAAGTTGATATTAGTAAAGCTAAGAATTTACTAGACTGGCATCCACCATTGACTATAGAGCAAGGGCTAAAAAAAACAGTTCAATATTTTAATGATGTACACTAGTATTAAAGCTGTTTATATGAAATTTTTAATGGATATGTTATTAGTGAATTTATGATTAAGAAATGTGATTTTTTGATCATAGGTGGTGGTATTATAGGTTTAAGTATCGCTCGTGAATTAAAAAAGACATATACAGACTCCTCTGTTTGTTTGATTTAAAAAGAAAATGATTTATCACTTCATGCTAGTGGGCGAAATAGTGGTGTATTACATGCCGGCTTTTATTATTCTTCTGAAAGCTTGAAGGCTCAACTAACTAAAACTGGTAATATTGAAATGCGAGAGTATTGTCAGTCTCACCAACTTCATATTAATCAATGTGGAAAACTTGTTGTTGCCAAAGATGAAAATGATTTTTCAAGTATGGATATACTGTTAGATAGAGCTCGTCAGAGCGAAATTGACTTGTATGAAATTAGTGAAAAAGATGCTCATCAAATAGAGCCGCGAGCCAATACTTTTGAAAGAGCTTTATTTTCACCAACTACAGCATCAGTAAATCCTACTAAGATTATGAATTCAATGAAGAATGATGCTTTATGCGAAGGTGTAAAAATATATTGTAATACCAAATTTCTTAGGCGAATAAAAAATAATATTATCTCAACGTCTAGAGGAAAATTTGTAGCATCATATATAATTAATGCGGCAGGTTTGTATGCAGATAAGGTGGCGAAACAATTTGGATTTTTGTCTAGATATGTAATTCTTCCATTTAAAGGTATGTACCTGAATTCTAATGATTTACCTAGTTCTATTCGTACAAATATTCATCCAGTTTCTGATTTAAAAATCCATTTTTAGGTGTGCACTTGACTATTACAGAAAATGGCAAAATGAAGATAGGGCCCACAGCTATTCCTGTATTTTGGTGTGAAAATTATCGACGATTCGATCATTTTAAGTTGGATGAACTTTTTGCAATCCTTATTAGATAAGTCGGTTTGATTTTTAGAGCAAATTTTGACTTCAGAAAGTTACCAATAAGAGAAATCCAAAAATATTCTAAACGAAGAATGATTTATTTAGCTTAACATCTCGCTTTTGGCATAAATAAAGAAGACTATAATCAGTGGGGGAATCTGGTATAAGAGCGCAATTATTAGATATTAAAGAAAACAAGCTCGAAATGGATTTTGTAATAGAAGGAGATCGTAATTCGATTCATATACTAAATGTTGTCTCACCAGTCTTTACATGTGTGTTACCTTTTGCACACTTGTTTGTGATAAAATTAAGATGTATTCGGTATAAATGGATTTAAGTCATTGTATTGACTACATGTCAAAAACTAATTACAAAATAAAAAATAGAATACATGTATAATTCTTTATCAATTTTATTTGACTCTATATTGCTTGCAGCTTCGTATGTGTGATGAGAAGAAAATTATTATTCCTAATAATAGTATGGAAGTATAATTATTCATTAAAACTACTGAATGATCAGTTAATGAAAATGTAGAAATAGCAATAATATGAATTAAGCCAAGTATTGAAGTTGATTTACAAATTTTATAATCTTTAATGAAAATATACGCTGGGTAGTAAAAAAGCAGTAGAACAGTTATCAGTCCAAGAATTCCCTTAGCACTTGTTACTTCAATAAATGTATTATGTGGGTGTGAAAACCTAGCAATATTCGAGTTTATTTGGCCATCATTAATATAATCTTGAGATATTTTGCTATAGTTACCAGGTCCAATACCGATAAAAGGATTATCTTGGATTATTATAAAACCTGCTCGCATCATCTCTAAGCGTATGCCTACTGAAGTATTTGAACTTTCATCTGTAATATGATCTTTTGCTTGGATATATCTAGATACCTCAGTTATTGCCTGATCTACACCACGTTTCACAATTCCTGTGTTTATATAAAAGGCAAGTCCGACAATAATCGTAACAGCTATACTTGCGAACATCCATCGCGGCCTTGAAAAGAACATTACAAATGCTAGTGCTGTAACAATAAATCCGAGATAGGACCCTCGAGAACCGGATAAGGCTGCCGTTGTGAATGCTGCAAAAGTAGAAGATAAGATAAAGAAAAGTACATATGACTTTAAATGTTTAAAATTATTACAAATAAAGTAGAGTGACCAGAATCCTATTAATATACCCATAGGACCTATAATATTTTTGCTATAAACCCCTAACGCCGTATAGCGCTCCATAATGTAAACATCATAATATGCTTGAGCAAATAAGAAAAAACTACCGATAATGGCACCTCGAAGTAACCATACGATGCAATCGGGGTAGCGTCTTAATAGGATATAAAGAGGGATTACCATCAAAAATCGTAATTCAGTACCCAAATAATAGGTTTGGGTTTGTTCCCATCCATTAGCAAATGATGAAATGATAAACATTGAAAAATAAGCAACGCATATCCATAAGAATATTTTTTCTTCTTTTAGTAACGGTTTACGTGGTTTGCGTAAGCTGAATAATCCGATCAATACTAGAAGGTTAAATATATTCGTAATCCAATGTCGAACACTCATTCCTGCGATTGGGAATAGAAATATAAAAAAGTATACAATACGTTCGATTTTATCAGGGTAAGCCAGTAAAATCTTATTGAGCCAATTATTAATTGTTTCCATCTAGTGTTTCGTTACTCGTATATATTACTATATATAGTATACTCTTAATTATCT